>Ga0265797_10002559_pt1 | contig 30373 bp, 31 predicted proteins | sample P2T30metagenome_FD_192433 | JGI IMG/M metagenome (GOLD analysis project Ga0265797, IMG submission 192433) | Plant litter microbial communities from East Loma Ridge, Irvine, California - P2 T30 | ecosystem: Environmental > Terrestrial > Plant litter > Unclassified | place: USA: California...
TACGATGATGACCGCCCCCCCTAACCGCCCTCAACCGGCTTAACCCTCAACCCACACCCCTCACAAACAAGCCTAAACCCTTCCGCACCTCTCATAGCAGCGAAGCCCGTACCCCCACACCTCCTGCAAACCATCCGCTTCTCAGGCCCTTCCTCTTCCGCATCATTGAACTCTTCACCATCGACGTCCGAGACCTCGCTGTTCTCAGCCGTCAGACGGCTAACAGCACTGTTGACGCTCACCCGCGAAGGCCTGCGATCGAGGAAACGCGCATTGCGCTCGTCGTCTTCGGCTTGCGCTTTCAGGGCGCGCTGGCGTTCCAAGGGCTCGCGGAAGCGCGCCGTGTCCCAGAAGAAATCGGAGCGGCCGGCGGCGTCGACGACCATTCCGTCGCCTTCGTTGCGGCGGCGGGCGATGTCTGAGTCGGGGGATTCGGTGGGGCTGTTGGCGTCATGGCGGCCATGGCTGTGGTGGTCGTGTTCGCTTTCGTTCGGATCGTTCTTCCTTTTGTGTTGTTGCAACGTGCGCCTGACGGTATCTTGCGAATCGGTGACTTCGAGGGAGGTCGGGGCTGTCGAAGTAGGGCTTGTGTCTTCCTCGCCACTCTTGGGCGAGTGCTGGTTGACAGACTTCTGCGGCGGCGAGACGCTGCGGCTGGTCGCTTTGCTTTTCTGCGAAGCGCCGCTGCCGTTGGTGATGTTTGATGTGCTGGCGATCCCTTGCCGCCAGGATAGGATGCGGTCTGAGGGAGCATTTTGCGAGGCTGCAGAGGTTCTGCCGTCGCGTAAGCTGGGCTGGCTGGCTTTGGTGGCGATTGAAACGCCTGCGATGGAATTCGCACGGCTGGATGTCCCGCCTCCACCGCCGCTGCGCTTGCCAAAGACAGATCCCTTGTCCCAATCGTCGCCTTTCCTCTTGTTCCACGCGCAATCTTGGCGGAAGATCTTGATCGTGCCAGTGAAGTCTGCTGTAACGATGATGTTGCCGCTCTTGTGCAATGACTTGGCTGAATGGACGACTGACTCTCTAGGTCGATCGAGACTGCCTCGCACGTCTAGGGAGTTGCGCATGTAGCTCCCGTTCTCCGTCGCTGGTCGTGAGGAGGCATGACTTTCTGTTCGTTCTCTCTGGCTCAGAAGTGTTACAGGCGGTGGATTACACAAGTCGTAGACTGGATCCTCACTCCTACCGAGAAGGTGTCGCGTCTTTGCTGGTGCGAAACAAGCCACTGTGGTAGGCGACTCGTGCGCTTCAAAAATCTCCACCGGTTGCTTGTCTCGAGCGTCATCTTGGACCCCATTAAGTGACCAGATGAACGCCTTGCGATCTTCGCTCCCGCAGACAACATAACGACCATCATCACTCAGCGTCGCTCGAATCTGTGAGGCGTTGTTCTGCATCCCTCTAAACTTGAGCTCGAGGCTCTTGTCGCGGAAGTTGTACAGCCGTACTCGCGAGTCGTTGCTCGTGATCAAAAGCTTCACATCACCGCTCGATCCATGGTATGCCTGGATTGCAGTAATTTTGCTGCCGCGCGCGTTGGGTCCCTTGGCTGAACGCACGTGGAGTTGTGTCTGGTACTTCAAGCTTTCAGTCTCGTAAAACAGACACTGTCCATCTAGACAACCTGCCATCGCATACCTGCCATCAGGCGTGAAAGCAACAGCTGTGATCATTTCAGGAGCCTGCACAGTGAATGCAACACTCTTATCGGGTATGCTCCAGAGCCGCAGCTTCGAGTCCAGCGATCCAGCCAAGAAGAATCGGTCGTCTTTCGGGTGGAACGCTATTGAAGGGACGAAATCGTTGTGTTTGAATGTGCACAGGCACTCCTTCCTGGAAACATGCCATAAGCGGACTGTCTTGTCCATTGAAGACGAGAGTAGGAAGTTGTTTTTGCTCCAGCTGAGGTCGAGAATCGTAGATCCATGTCCTTCCCATTCGCGGATAGGTTGCTGTGAGAATACTGGTGCGCTCAAGCGTTCGCCCAGGTTGACTCCATTCCGGCTGTCACCAGAGCTGGCTGCCTCTGTTTTTCGACGATCTTCCGGACTGGACAACACTTGCCAGACGCGCAACACCATATCAGCTCCCGCCGCGGCGAGAAACTTGCCGTCTTTGCTGAACTCCATCGCCCAGACGGCTTCTTGGTCGGTTGATGCCGAACTCTTCCGTCTCAACTTGTTGGTTTCCGTCCTCACGAGTTTCCGTCGCTTTCCGCAATAAAGCTCCTGCGCGAGGAACAACCGATCGAAATCGCGTCGCGCCTTGAACTTCGATCGCACCTTGATATAAGCCGGGGGTTGCGGATGTCGCGGGTTGTACTCCATGCTATCCAGCGGCTGCGCAAACACATGCGCCTCGGTGCCTTCCGGCCTCGACTCGACAGCCTCGTCGTCCGCGATGGCCTGATCCGGCGACTTCTTCTTCCCTCCTATCAAGCGACCGAGAAACGTGACGGCCTTGACGCCTTTCTTCAACTCTTTGCGCGCCGTATCGTTGGTGTCGGACCGTGGAGGAGGGGCGTGTGCGGACATGGCGGCATGCTGGTGCTTCGCATCCTCTTGAGTGGATGCGCCGGCCGAGCTAGTCGGTCGCAGAGCATTCGGCAATTGTTGGGAACCCGTGGTGCGCTGTAGGATTTGCTATATGGTCACGGCCGAGCGTCAGCGTGATGTGGGATGATGTGCGAGTGTCTTGCACGACGGATGGTACGTACCTGCGACAAAGGGTCGATCGGGGCACGGAGGTCTTGTCTGAGAGAGGCATGCCGGCCTGGGCTTGGCTCCCTGCTGTGGGAGGAATTGGTATTTGATGGCGTCTTACGCAGTCGACCCGGCGACGGCCGACTCGACGACGAGGCAGTGTCCGGCCTGACTACCGGCATGGTCAGCTCAGCTCAGCTCGATTCGTGCGCATGCGTATGCGCCAACCCTTGCATCGCTTGCTTGGAGGGACGTGGCAAGCTTGCTTTGCTTTCCCACGTGGACGAGCCACGGGAAACAGGCTTGGGAGACAGGACAGGACTGGAAGCTTAAGACCTCGATCTTTTTCTCTGCAACGACACGAAGGATTGATAATCATCGAATAATGACATACTTACCAGCGCCGTCTCCAACACTCGAGGCCGTGCCGGGCCGGCCGGAGGATCTTTCAAACTCAAAGCTGGTGAAGGTATCGGGGGATTTGATGGTCGGGCTCATGGGCAGCGACATGTCGGCGTCGACGTTCTGCGGGTCGGTGAGGGTGAGGGTGGGCAGCGCCATGGCGAGCGGGACACGGAGGAGGGTGTGTGTGGCATCTCAGTGCAGGGTGTGTCGATTCGTGATATGCCGGGATATATCAGTGACTTGCAGAAGCAGCACATGCACGACGACGACCAGCGACGTAGTACGTAGTGGTAGGGAAGCCGAAGTGTGGATCTGATGCAAGTCTAGAATGACGGGCCGGTCGTTTCCATGCTATCTATACCTCGATCGTGGCGAGTGCGGAAGCCCACGGTTGAGCCTGCAGTGAGTGAAGGCAATAATTCCATTCTTCTCTGCACGCCTTTTCATGCCCCTCTGCTTACAGTACATCACTTAGTAATTCTGCTGCCGGCGTTGAGCCTGCCCATGCGTATTCGAATACGGGATCCAATCGCTCAGCCCCGGAGGTCCTCCGCATCGAGCATGCATGCGATAAGCGTCATGTGTCTGTGCATTTATGCGGGTAATCGTTCTGTTTGATTCATCGGAATATAAGTTTGTGGGCGGTTTGTGGGCTTTTGTCTAGCTACTGGCTCACAAACCATCGTGATTCTGATCGGATACCGCGCCGTTGGACCTTTCAAGCTCGTGCCGGTTCTCGCGTGCCCACTCATGCACCATGCATGCACTGTAGACCTCAAGCTGGATCGTAACTCAATGTATATATGCATGTATGTTTTTATGTACGCAGTGGACATCCACATATATCTACTACCGTACATCCCAGGCCGGAACGTCACTTAGGACAGCATAGCACGAAATCATAATTCAAGATGTCTGGAGTCGAATTCTGTAACTGCTATACTAACTATCTGCCGCCCACCCCGTATCCAACGCCGTTATTGTAATGCATCTATAGTCGAGACGCGAAGGTATCATAAAACCCTCAACCCATAAACGCCATGTCATATCCCGCCACCCATTAGCCATACATAAAGTGTCAATCATCTAGAAGTCCTCCTCGAAGGAGAAGTCGCCGTTCATCACAGGCGCGGGCGCAGATGTGCCGTCGGCCGAGACTTGGTTCTTCTTCAGCGACTCCATGACACCGGCCTTCTGGTAGTCACCCACACGCTTCTCGAAGAAGTTGGTCTTGCCACCGAGGGAGATGTTCTCCATGAAGTCGAAGGGGTTGGTGGAGTTGTAGAACTTGTTGTTGCCAAGAGCGAGGAGCAGGCGGTCAGCGACGAACTCGATGTACTGGCACATGAGGGTGGCGTTCATGCCAAGGAGCGCACAGGGAAGGGCGTCTGAGAGGAACTCTTGCTCGATGCCGACGGCCTCGGTGATGATGCTCTCGACGAGGGAAGGCGAGGGCTTGTGCTTGAGCTGGGAGAAGAGCAGGCAAGCAAAGTCGGTGTGCATGCCCTCGTCACGGGAGATGAGCTCGTTCGAGAAGGTAAGACCGGCCATGAGACCACGCTTCTTCAGCCAGAAGATGGAGGCGAATGAACCGGAGAAGAAGATGCCCTCGACGGCGGCAAAGGCAATGAGACGGCAGGCGAAGGTGGACTTCTCGTCGCTGATCCATCGCAGAGCCCAGTCAGCCTTCTTACGGATGCAGGGAATGTTGTCAATGGCGTTGAAGAGGTACTGGCGCTGGCGGACGTCGCTGATGTAGGTGTCGATGAGGAGAGAGTAGGTCTCGGAGTGGATGTTCTCCATCATGATCTGGAAACCGTAGAAGCAACGAGCCTCAGGGATCTGCACCTCAGAGCTGAAGCGCTCAACAAGGTTCTCGTTGACAATGCCATCAGAGGCAGCGAAGAAGGCGAGGACGTGAGAGATGAAGAAGCGCTCGTCGTCGTTGAGGCGCTTGTTCCAGTCGTGAAGGTCCTTGGACAGGTCGATCTCCTCTGCGGTCCAGAAGGAAGCCTCGGCCTTCTTGTACATTTGCCAGATCTGTTTCGTATGTTAGCGCGTAATTCCACTTGACGCGTCAGAGACGTGATCGGGACGCGTTCTTACCTCGTGGTACTTGATGGGAAACAGGACGAAACGGTTCGGGTTCTCCTGGAGTATGGGCTCGGATGCCTCCTCCTCTTTGAGAGTGGGTGCAACCTCTGGCTCTTTTGCGGGCGCGTCGGTCATCATAGGAATGCCCTTGATGGGGATGGCGACCTCGTCGGACTCGTAACGGCTGTCAAGGACGTTCTCCTTGTCTGCCTGTGCGTTGAACAGAGGTTGCTTAACGGGGGACTCCATCTTCAAGCTCTCAATGGCGGATGCGGCCTGCAGGAAGGAGTTAGCTATTGTGTTTCGAGGTTTTCAGTGTAGACGTCATTGCTAACCGTCTTGGAGGGCGTCGTCTGGAAGCTCATTGTGAATGCTGGCGTGGTATGGGATGATTATGAGAGAGTACTGCAAAGCAATGAGAAGTTGCTTGAGAGAAGAAGCTGGGTTTGTGTGATTGTGAAAGAGGTTTGAAAGAAGACGCGACCTGCCGAATTATAGATGAACGCGAAACGCGTCCAAGGCAACATCCGCCGCTAGTGGGTAGTGGCCTCACAACAGAGTGGCTAGAGCTCTGACGTCTCTCACTTCACTCGCGGATCGAAAGGAGGCGAATCGGCTTCATTCTTTGTCTTGATTCGCCTGACAGGTCCTCGCTCTGTTTCCCAAGTGGTCCTTGCTCTTGTCGGGCCCTGATATTTGCGCTTTATCTGATCATCTTGTTATCTGATCATCTCTCGATCCAAGAACGGACGTGTCTAGCGTGTACTTTTCGTGAGCCCGACTCTCTAACTGGCTCGTGAATTTCGCTCACCGGACGACCACGTCGTTACGCGTGGATCAAAGCGTGGAAATACTCCACCTCTGTGCCTTTGATGATGTCTTTCCGATTTTCCGAGACGCCGTATGTCCGCTCGGCCGGAGACATCACTTCATCGCTTCATCACTTCATTTCTTTGACATCGTTGAAGATTACAGACGTGCACTCGCGCTTTGCAAAATGGGACAGAGATCGAACTGATGATGGAAGTTGCCACGAGTTTGTAGGCTCGCACTTAGAAGCCAATGACTGTCATCACGGTGGGAAACATGTGAGTTCCTCTTACAACGATCGGAAGGATCATCCGTGTCACACCTTGTGGGGACGCCTAGGTCGTACTACCTTGAGGTACTGAGTCGTCTCTACACTACGCTGCTGCTGAGATTAGCGTGTTTAGACAAACGTATCTCACAATCCATGGAGAGGTTCTATCTTGGAGTTTGAGCAGTTCCAGATTGATACGTACGCAGAAACATTATGGTCCGGAGTGTTATCAATTGCAAAGCCACTCCTTCTCTGCAACATAGGAAGCAATAGGTAAGTAGCTGTTCTTCCTCGCTTACAGTCTCACTTCATGACACATTGACATCAATTGAGTCCATACTACAGTCTGTTAACACGTTGGAAGCATAGTGATATGAGCGAATTCCATGTGTCGATATCATCATCCTTGTGCGTACCAGATATCAACAGAACCTGAGTACAAGTCTGAGCATTTCACTGGATCAAATTGCCATGACTCTAACAGTATCAGCGGCTTTGGCTTATCGTCAACATGCTAGTGTCAGTGAGACGTTCGTTCCACGACGCTGTGTGTTTGCTCGACCAGCTTCAGCATGTACGGAGGCGTGTCAGGCAACTGTCCCAGAGCTCTTCAAGGACATGGCAGTGGTCACTTCTCTTAGTGAAAAGCCGCACGGCAGCAGCACGCACATGCCACCTTCAGACTGCCTTGACGATCAGACTCAATCCATGGCAGTCATCAGCTAGGTACCTTGTATCTCTTATTTTCAGCAAGTTCTCGATGCATTTGACAAGGGTGCTCATATCAAGATTCAAGAAGTGAAGACCAATCAACCAGTCGGTCGCTCCTTCCTTCAGATGTCGACTGCTCCTTCCTCGTCATCTGCCGTTTGCTCATGTCGTCCTCTCCCGCTTGCCGCCGCTGTTTACTTCTACGCGGCTTGCCACAACATCCTCACTACTTTACTCAACGCACTTGACACCATAAATATTACAACACACGTCATCATTGGCTGCAACAATGACGACTCGATACAGCTCTGCGGAGCTCAAAGCCATCGGCACCCGCAACGCCCATCGTCTGCCGCCGGCATCTGCAGCTCTAGGCATGTTTGAGTACGAATTGCACCGCGCCGTTGAGGATGAGTCGCTGTTCGAAAACGCCATGATTCAAGCTGCTAAGACTGCCAAAGAAGTCTCCATACAGCAATCACGCCTGAGCTCATTGGTCGACACCGTCAAGACCTGTGCTAGCCATCACAACAACGAACGCACAGTCTCGATTGCAAGAAGTACGCACATGATCCTCACTCACATGCTCGCCCACCGTCACATTGACGCGCTCAACCCTTTCATCCATCACTCACCCAATTTCACGAGCCGAGCTAACTAGCGCAGTCAATTCGATTGTGGACGGCCTGAAGTCCTTCTCTCCAACAGACTCCGATCCCAAGGCTGTACAAAAGCGCACCCACTGGCTCACGAACGAGCTCGATCAGGAAGCGATCTCTACCGAAGACCAAGTTGCGCTCACAACTGTGCTCGGCGCGACACACGTCCACGAGACCAAGATGGAACTCAACACCACCGTTGAGCATCTCAAGGAAGACTACCTCGCCGTCCACACTGGTTTGCTCGACGCTCAGCGTCGTATTTCAGAGCTCGAGGACCTGGTTCGCATCCTCGCCCTGCAGAACTCTGCGGCAGTAGACTCCTTGAAACCTTTGGACCCATCCAACACCTCAGTCCCGGCGCCCTCTGTCACAAATCGCCCCCACCGCGATGGTGAGAGGACAAGAGAGGTGATCGATGACCATGTGCGCGACGCAGCTTATGCGTTCGAGCAGTCTGCCGAGGAAGACAAACTCAGACTGCGCGCAGCTCAGAACGCCAAGCATATCAACGCCCGTCTCGAGAACAACAATACGTCGGCCGATCGCTCACCAACTCCTGTTTTGTCCGACGCCAAGGAAGTCGAGATCAAGAGCGAGCTTGGGTATGGTAGCGAGTCATCCGCCTCAGCTCAAGCTGCCGCGAGCACCGATAAGCAGGTTCACGAGACCACTTCTGCCAGCAATGACAAGCAGGTCCCCGAGAAGACTTTCATCGGTAACGACAAGCCTCTGCCTCCCGTCCCTGCCGCCCAGGCATTTCCACAGGTCGATCTCAGCCACCACGGGAAGCGCAAGCAGGCACCGACGGATGATGATTCAGACTCAGAAGCCGTTTCTCAAAAGGAGAACGTTCCGTCAGCTACCACCACATTCAGCCACTCTGCATCTTTTGCAACTGCCTTCGAACTTGCAAAGCCGGTTCCAGCTGCGGCTCAGTCGCCGCAGGTTGTAAGCTCGGCGCGTCCCAAGAGCAAGGCGACGAAGTGGAAGGACCCTCCCCTCTTCCAGGACAACAAACCTACACCGGCGTCGGCTCCAACCCAGTCTTTCTCCGTGTCCTCTCCGACCTTCAATGCGGATGGAAAGTCCGCCATCTCCACTGAGCATGCCACAGAGGTTCAGCAGCCGACCAACCGGCTTTCGCAGCAATCTGATCCCAAGCAGGGATCTTCCAAGCTTCTCACCTCAAACGACAACACCCGCCAACTTGGAAACATCATGAAGGTTTTACAAGAGAACAAGAAACTTGACGAGGGCAAGCCGTTGCAGAAGAAGATCGACAAGACCCCAGTCTTTGCGTCTGCTGGAGCGATGATGAACATGATCAAGAGCGTCGCTCCGGACTCGGGCTATATTGTCAGCCCAAAGCCTGTCGTGGCCGCAGCTTCTCTGGCTGCTGTGCCGCGGGCTCCCTCTGTTCGGCCGACCAGTCGCGCCGACTCTACCCCGTCCATCAACGGCAGCGTCTCGCAGTCGCCGTCACTGGAGGCCCCGACGGCCCCTACCAAGAAGAGAAAGTCCACCGTCAAGTTGGTCAAGCCAGAGACAGAGCTGCAACTTCCAGCCACGTCCTCGTCCTCCGTTGCCCGATCTTCGATCAAGCAAGAAAAGCCGGTAGAGACTTCACTCCTAGGATCAAGTGTAGGACCGTCGACTCCACCGGTCCAAGCCCCAGCCCCCAAGTCCGCACGTGCCTCCACCTCTCCGTCAACCGTGGCCACCTCATCACCCCTCACTCCGGCTCCGGCTCCGACCATCAAAATCACCCAGGCCAAGAAGGCCTTGAGCGCGAGCGTCCCCCCTTTCTCCCCATCGCCATCCGCTGGAACGGCTTCCTCGACCAGTCGTCCTTCGCCTGAGAATGAGATGATGATCCCCGAGGGTCTGAGAAAGCAGATGTCGCCCAGCATGCTTACCATGTTTGCGGGCAACTTGAAGAACGCTTAGCTGCAGACCAGGCAGTCAACAATCCACGGTACTGCAGTGTTAGGAAACGAATGGTTGGGCAGATGTGCGTGGGTGCTGCTGCGTGTGTGACTTTCTGCATCTGCTGGCTGCCCACGAGATGACAATGGTGACGATGGCGACAAAATCAGAAGCCCGAAAAAAAAGAAGCTTTCAGGCCGTAATGTCAAACAACTGTGATCGATTGCAATGATGGGTAGCAGAACTCAGCATAGCGAACGATGATTGAAAACCAGAATGAGAAACCAGCTTCCAACAATGTTGACTTCGCCCATGATGATCATGAATTGACCAGTAGGGTACCTCCAGTTGCGATCCTCGTGGTGAATGAACGAAGGCCACAAATCGTGCAACCCCGAATGTGATGGTTATGCAGACGAAGTGGACGAGAGAAGAGTTTCATTACATAGAGAGACGGCACGTGTTCATCTCCCATCCAAGCATGTGCGTGGTCTCTACCTTCGACAACGTCGATGCTGGGATTAATGTGTGGAGAGAGGAGTTTGAACCAAAAAGGAGGATTGCTCTCGTTCGCGTTTGCTACGTACATTGCTAACTCTAAGCAAGATTGTTCCGGGAATGAGGCGTTCGACACCATGGCAAGACTGACATTGTTTGGATCAAGTGACGCCACTGCGCCACGCTTTCGTTATTCGATCAATTACATTATGTATCATCTTATCAGCAATACATTATCCGTCAATCATCAGAAGACGGAACGCATGTCTCGGCCGGCGAGTCAAAGGCTAGGGGTTCCACAAGGACCATTGGAGCCACTGGAGCCACGGCAGCCGCGGACGCAACTTTATCGTCGCCTTCGGGGACTGAAGACTCGTACTCGAAACGGTCCGGGCTCGGGTCGCGGCTGGAGTCTCTCGGGCGGATGGTCTTGCGAGGTAGGAAGTGGTGGTGGGACATGTCTATGCCTGTGCGTTTGAAACCTGCGCAGGGAACGAAATGTCAGTTTAGATCGCGAGGTTCTCCACGCATTTCAATGCACTCACCTCGCTCTTCGTGGAAAGACTGGTTCGCCTCCGTAGTGCGGACCAGAGTCTTGTAGCACCCCAAGTCTCTGGAAACCTGATCCAGAGCTTCCAACATCCTGCCGCCCAGGTTTTTCCCACTCTGGCCGTCGGCCACTAGTAAGTCTTCAACATGGCCGACAAGACACAGATCGTGTGTGAACTTTCTCTCCACCATCAGAGTTCCCGAACACACGACCCAGTTCTCCGAATTCGTAATCACAAGCACAGTGTACGTGTCGCTCCTGGCGCGCAAGTACTCGCACCTCTCGTCCCACTTCTCACGCGAGAGCACGCCGACATTCTTCAAGTAAAGATAGCCATTGTCGTAATCTTCGCGCTGTAACGAGCGGATGTCATAGCCACGTGGAAGTTTACTTCCGACGCTCGCGTCAATTACCACGTCTGAGAGAGGCTCCTGGCTGGATGGTAATTCCTTGGGGTAGTCTGGTTCGCCGCCGATGCCGTAGTTGATGATTCCGCCGCCGATTGCGCGGGCGAGCTTGTTGTCTTCGAGTCTTTTGGCGTTGGGGTCTCGTTTCTTGGGCGGCGGTAAGAGCTCGGCGAGAAGTTCGTCTGGGTTGGTGATTGCGCGGATGAAGCGGGATTGTGAGGTTACGCGGCCGTGCTGTTTGGGGCGTTGGAGAGAAATGATTGCCATGCGTGCTAACGGTCTGATCTTTTCCTGGGGATGGAGACTTGGGATGGAGGATTCAGATGAGAGGGCAAGTCTTGGGGGCGCGAATGTGAGGTTTGCGATTTATGCTATTACACGGTTGACAAGTGAAGAAAGGAAGGAGGAAATGATGACGGAAGACGCGATACTTGCTTCACCAGCTTCACTTCCCACACTGTGGCGGCATATTGTCTTACAGTCAGCACATCCAACCCTTCATTCGCGATAGTCGGAGCTGGACTTCTGGGACAAGGTACAGATAGCACCTTGGCATCTGGTGGTTGGCAGGAGACAAGACGTGAATGCCACCTTGGCAGCCGATGCTTGGTGGTTTGTGAAGTCAGTGTGCTGGTATTTGTGAGACATTTCCGGCCCCGCTCTGAATGCCGACAACTCCAGCGTCATGGCATACTGATGCTGTAGATTTGCAACTTCCGGATGGATGTGTAAATATCTCGCACAGTTGGCGATTCATACATGCCGTTTTGAAAAGGGTCAATTGCGCGTGCCGATATCACCTAGCGTGTCTAGGTTGAGGTGCGGCTTCCTGAATGGGAGAAGCTGTAGCTAGTTTTTGCCAGAGAAACGGCGCGACTGTTGACGGCGCAGTGTAATGATTAAGAAAATCTGAGTTGGCGACGCCTTTACAGCGGCCTATTCGTGTTCGTGCGTCCAGACAACTCAAGTAGGCCAGAGTGCAGCTCACCGTCATCAGCTCCCTTGACCTGTAGACCTGTTGAAAAAGAGGCTGGCAAGCTCCTGGCCAGTAGTAAGTAGTCGGATGATGGGAGGGGATAGTCCGCGACCGTTTGAAGTTGGGATCGCTAGGTGGCCGAGCGTACATAAGACATGAAGACACATCAGCTAGATTTAGTGGACGATGAGAGTCTGATGAGGCATATTGTCCGTATGCGCAAGGCTGTTGCTATCCACTTCGTGACAGAGATGGATGGACGGATGAATGACGGCGTGTTGAGTGTGTGTTGATACAATCTGAGAGTACACATACCTGTAGTGTTGTGGTATCGGTTAAAGGACGAGGCCGGCAATTGTATTGGTGAGGAGACTAAAGGGAGATCAAAAGTGGGTCTAGCGGCGCGCTCCGGCGGAGTTGAACTCTATCTGGGCGGGCTGAGGCAGGGCAGGGATGGGCTGGCTGCGCGAGAGTTGGCTGGAGGAATTATGTGAAACGAACCCCTACACCACCGCCAACTAACCTCACTTCCCCGTCCGGCACGAGTGAAGAGTGGAAAGCCATACCACCGACCCCGACGTCGCTCTCTATCAACCTGACTTCACTGACTTCCCTTCACTTGCCTTCCTCACACGATACACACGATCCTTACGACGACCTGCAGCAAGCTTCCCGCGTCCGCCAACTTTGCTTGCACTACCGACCAGCCACTCGCTACACTGCACATTCACCGTGCGCCCGGCCTCCTTGCGACGCTCGTGCGACTTTCGACGTCGCACTCACCATCCCGTCTTGAGATCGAGCCACTCCATCGCACCCTGACGCCATCCCAAACCGGGCCACCTGCGACCGACCTGGCCGAAACCCAAACTCGCTAGTCCGACCTCACCATGGCTGGCGGCAGGCCCAATATGGTGCGCGCAGACACCATCGACCTGCAGGACCAGGACGCACCCACTGCCGCCGAACACAATAAACAAATCGAAGCCGACGGTATCGCACCTCACCAAGCCGCGCAATTCCAACAAGTACAAAACGAGCGCCGATCCGAAGAGGAAAGTCTGGCAGACGCTTGGAACATGGCTGGACAACATGGGAAAGAGCAGGAGGCCAATGGGCAGAGCGACTCCGACGCTCAGAAAAAGGTAGATGGAACCGGCGCAACGAACGCAGAAGGTGAAGACGGAAGCGAAGATGAGGACGACGACGATGACATGATGGACCGCATGTCGTCCAGTCCTAGTATTGAAGATGGTGCGTCGAGAAACTTTCCTTTTTCTTTTACAGCTGCGATGTCCCAAGAAGGACTGCCTGCGACTCAACACGGCGATCATGAACCCGCGACTTTCAACCAGTCGTTCACACCTACACCGGACTCGTCACCCTTTGTTGAAGTACCAAGGCATCTGCCTTTGCCGCGATCGGGTGTCTTCACCCCTCAACGCGAAACGGTACTGCAATCGGTGGCGGACCTATCCCCTTCCATTAACACCCCCGAAACTTCCCCCCTGATTCTTACCGCACTTGTTGGACGATTTCATCGTGCAAAGTCCCCGCGTCATCGTCTTCAGGGTAGGTCAGCTCCTGGTTCTGGATCCACTGGACTTACGGACGACGAAAACGCACGTGAGACTGCGACGACACAGACAGAGAGCAACAGAGAACAGAGAGCACCACAGGAACGACCCGAGGTGCCAGCCCCAATGCCGGGAAACGCTTTTGCCCAACGGAACTACTGGAGTCCGGACTTCGATGACTTACGGCACACCACGGCCGCCCGGTCTGGAGGTCTGGTTGTAGCGAACTCGAGTATCTGGGATTTTGATGATCCGTTCTCTGAGCATCGGCTTGCACTCGCTCCATGCGAGGATCCTTGTGATTCCGACTCCTCAGAGGATCTCATACCACTAAAAGACGATGACCCAGACGCTTTCCTTAATTTTCATGACCGTCGTATTGATTCTGGCTGGGGAGGCGAATGCTTACGTGAAATAGAAGACATCGATTTCGAATTCGTTTACGCCCTCCACACGTTCGTTGCGACCGTAGAAGGACAGGCCAACGCCACTAAGGGTGATACGATGGTGCTTCTTGATGACAGCAACTCGTACTGGTGGCTTGTCAGGGTTGTAAAGGACAGCAGCATTGGTATGTACGACGCGCGAGGCCATCCTGAATGCCGGCTAATACGATCACTAGGTTACCTGCCTGCCGAGCACATCGAGACACCAACAGAGCGCCTGGCGCGACTGAACAAACATCGCAACATTGACGTTAGATCGATTCATCACCTGCACACATCGCTGGAGCATTGACTGACCTTCAGCAGCTTTCACAAACCATGCTTGGTGACAATCCCGAGAAGACAAGAAATCCCCTCAAGAAAGCCATGCGCCGCCGAACTGCCAAGACCGTTCAGTTTGCTGCTCCTACTTATGTCGAGGCCTCCGACTACGATTACTCCACCGACGACGAAGACGCCATGATAGATCCTTACTCCACCGACATGGAACCTCAGCAAGAACAGGTATCTGATCGCGGTCCACCGCCAGAGGTGGAGGAGCGCAACGCACCAGAGGAAGCCAACGTACATGCGACACGCCGGTTCAGTGGCGAATCAATAGGTGGTGGGAAAGCTTCCATGGAGTCATCAGCAAGCAAAGTCAGCATGGACAGCAAGCGATCATCGATGGATGACGGCCCTAAGCTCGTTGACCGATCAGAGGCAGCGCCGCTCAAGTCGCGCAAAGGCACACCCCGTAACGCCGATTCTTTCCTCAAAGACGAGAGCATCGAAACTCGCAAAATATCACTTACCCCTGGTCTGCTACGCGACGATACTGCCTCCAAAGCCGGCTCCACTGAAAGCGCACGCACCAGTAGCTTTGAAGCCCTTGTCAAGACGCCATCTCCTCAGGAGGATCGTTCGAAGAGGGATAGTAAGGACAAGAAGAAAGACAAGAAGGCTGAAAAGAAGCAAGGCGGCATGCTGTCAGGCCTCTTCAAGAGCAAGAAGAAGGACAAGAAGCTCGTCGCTGCCAGGGACGAGGGTGAAGTCAGTGACATGGAGAAAGACTCTGCTGAGCTGTCCCGCAGCTCGAACTCGCCCCAAGGCAGCACAACAGCGATCTCAGGCAATGTCTCACCTGTTGAACGCATGAACGCTGGACCCATGTCTGCAGACAACAGAGCCCAGGCGAGAGCCAAGCTGCAGAAGACACAGCCTTCCGACAACGTAAGAGTGATGAGTCCTGTGGAAGAGCCACCCCACCAAGCACCGCCAGTGCAGCAGCAGCAGCAGCAGCAGCCGCAACAGCAACAACAACAGCAGCATTATTATCCGCCAAGCGGAGGCTTCATCGCAGAATTGGAGGGCGACAATGCCGCGTACGAGATGTCTACTGGTCAAGAAAGAAACGTTGCCCACCAAACAACGGAGTCATTGCCAACGCCTCCCGCACAAGAAAAGAGCAACCCGCTTTCACCCATCGCATCCATACTCAGAACGGGAAGCACGACTGGCGAGCCGAAACCCAAGAAGGCGAAGCGTTCAAAGCAACGTGTGGAGCTCGACGATTTTGACGAAGAGCCTGAGGACGACGACCAGGGCCCGAACCCGTTCCTGGAGCAGGAAGAGCGCTCGCGTCAGGCCAGCCAAGAGTCTGACCGCTTGTCAGCAAGCCCTGTCGAGATCTTGTCACCTAACGCAGGCACGTTCATGCACGGCACAGAAAGCATTCACATTCCTCAGATGAATGTCGACAGCGACGAAGAAGATGACCTGGAAGAAGAGGCCGGGCCATCGAAGCACAGCGATAATTCCTCTGCTGCGACAGAGCCCAGCCTCATCGAAAAACCTTCAGAGCAGCCATCCGACCAAGTCAGGGGTAAGGACTCGCCTGCGAAAGACTTTGAAGACAGCGACAGCACACCCACAGTGCAAACGCCCCAATCAACAATCACAACCTCGGCATCCAAACCAGTCGAGGCCAGCGAGATCACGAGAGCAATCCCAACCCGCACCACAACCGACTCCCACTCCAACGACTCCCTGCCCTCCACTGACGACGACGCCGTCTCTTCCACCGCCACAGTCGAAACCCCAATCTCCTCTTCGCCCCAACAGCCCTCGGCTCCACAACACCACGAATGGGACGACGTCAACCTGCGCAGCTGGTTCGACACCGACGACGTTAAAGACATGCTGGCCATCATACACCACAGCAAAACCGACCCGGACGCAGATCCCGACGCACCTTACGTCGAGCACCCGGCTATTGCAGGCTTGTACGACGAACCGCGCAGGGGCGTCGAGAACATGATGACCGAGCTGGACGGCATGCTGGGCGACTTGTTGCGCAGAAGAGGCGTGGTCTTTAACTGAGACCGTGCTGGGACTGCGCTACTGGAGTGAGGCGCCGCAGAGTATTGACGATGATGACGAAAAACATGGGTTATGTCGGACCCAGACCGCACTTTGCATTTGCACATGAGACGGAATGGTAATGCGGGCTGTTTTTGGAAGCTGCGCTGGCCTTTTTTGTTTTGCTTTCACCCCTTTTTTTTTGCTTTTTTGTTCCTCGTTTATTCCCCCCATCCCATCCCCCGAATCTTGCTATCAAGAAGACTTTCCAACGTTCCAATACCATAGGACTGTCGCATTTCCCCCAGTTTTCCCCACATCACACCCAGGTGGATTCACTTCGAATGTATTTTCATGCAGTGTTGTCAGCAACTGCTTCGTCACAAAAAAAGTGAGATATGGGTAGCATTTATCTCATGGCTAGCATGATGCCTTTGGTGCCGATGATAGAGACCTTCGTTGCGACCGAATGGCAGTGGAATGCCAGGTACCCTCATTCTATCGATAAGAGCGCCCTCAGGTGGCATCAGCGACTTCTCAAGTTGATACAAGGATCGACTGAGGCTCCGTCATCGGTGGTGGTATTAGCAGCTTGAGTATATCGAGAACATCTTAGCACCGGCCAGATCATCCACCAACTCGACAGATCCGCTTGTACGGAAGGGCGCAAATGCAGTACTTGCCCTCCTTGTAGATTCCCCATGTCCCGGCAAGATTTTATCTCCGCTCCGGATGTTGATGACAAAGGTGTGGAGTTTGACCGGATTATGTAATAAACAATGACATCAAAATCTCCGGAGCATCCAAGATCAAAGTCACTACAACTATCTGACAATATCTTCTCTCCTTAATCAATCGTTCTTTAAGAAGAAGGGGAAAAGCAACACGGACACCAACAAAAAACCATGGCCCGCATCCTCATCACCGGCTCAGCCGACGGAATCGGCCAATCCGCCGCCAAAATCCTCTCCGAACAAGGCCACGCCGTCTTCCTGCACGCCCGCAACAGCACCCGCGCCTCGCAAGCCCGCGCCGCAGTCCCCAAAGCTTCCGGCGTAGTAATCGGCGACCTCTCGACCGTCGCCGGCTGCAAAGCCCTCGCCGCCGAAGCCGACAAAGCCGGCCCCTTCGACGCGGTAGTCCACAACGCAGGCCTCGGCCTCGCCACCGACGGCGCGAAGAACGCAGACGGAGTGGCTTCTGTCTTCGCCGTAAACTCGCTCGCGCCGTTCGTTCTCACTGCCCTGATGGAGAAGCCCAAGAGGCTGCTTTACGTCAGCTCCGGGCTGCACATGGGTGGCGACGAGAGTTTGAAGGATGTGGCGTGGAGTGAGAGGAAGCAGTTCAACCCTCCGCAGGCGTACAACGACACCAAGATGCACAACGTCTTGCTCGCGAACGCTGTGGCGAAGCGCTGGCCGGAGGTGCAGAGCTGCTCGTTGGATCCCGGTTGGGTTAAGACCAAGTTGGGAGGTGAGGGCGCGCCGGGCAGTACGGATCCGCCTGCGCAGATGATTGCTGCTTATGCTGCCGGTGACTCGGTTGCTGGGAACAAGACGGGTGTGTACCTTAACCCTGGTGGAATTGGCAGCCCGCATGAGGCGACTGGAAAGGTCGAGAAGCAGGATCAGTTGTTGGAGATCTACGAGCGTATCTCTGGTGTTTCGCTTTCCAAGTAGGAGTGGAGGCTGGCTCGACTTTTTTGCAAAACAATTGAATGCTTGAGAAGTCCGTTTATCGAGCTTTGTTCTTTCCCCTCAAAAACCGACCCATGTATTCTCTCGGTTCGTCGGCGCCGTATTTGTAGGCGTTGGCAAACGAATCGATGCCCGCTGTGATGCCATCAGATGTTGAGCAGTCCTCCCACTTTCTCATCAGTCGCTTCTGCTCTCTGATTGCAGCAGGACCTGCTTCACAGATCTTGCCAACCCAATCTTGAACCGCGCTGTCCAGAGCTGATTCATCAGAGACTACACGATCCACGAGGCCCCAGGTCTCTGCCATGGAAGCGTCGATGTTCTCAGCAAGGTAAAGCAAACGTCGTGTCCGACCCATGCCGATCAGCCCAGGCAACAAAGCCGCCTCGACCACAGAGGGTATGCCGACCTTCACTTCTGGCATGGCGAATGTAGAACACTCTGTGGCAATCCGAAGATCACAAGAAGCCATGATCTCAAGCCCTGCGCCAAGACAGTAGCCATTGACACTAGCGACGACGGGGACAGGTAGATCTCGAAGTGCTTTGCAAGCGAGGTGGACCCGTGTGATGAACTGCCGAGCTTGGTCGTAGCTCGCCAGGCGATACATCTCAGTGATGTCTGCGCCACCGATGAATGCAGGTGCTTTGCTTGGAGCGGTCTGGCCGCCTGTTAGGACGACTGCCCTGAGTGATGGGTCGTTGCGTAGTTCTGTACAAGTTTCGATCAGCTGTACCAGTAATGGAGTGTTCACAATGTTGAGCTTCCGTGGATTTGATACTGTGACAACGGCGACATTCTGGCCAGAACCATTTTTGTGAATGTTGCAATCGATCGCAGCTTTGTCGCTATTGGTGGAAGTCCCGTAGTCTTGGATACGTGAAGCTGTCACGTTCGTGCCACCTCTTTTGATGCAGCGGGCTGACTGTATTGCAGGGTAGTATGCATCGATCGCCATTTGCGGCCACATGGCCACGTTCCTTCGGCCTGTCGTCGTCAATGGGCGGGCGTTTGCTGAGATCACTTTTGAGGGAAACACCGTGCTGCGTTCCAATGCTATTCGACACTGATGTAGAGACATTTTGTATGCCGAGACGAAAACTCCAAGCGCAACCGGTCAAGGTCAGTCGGAATTGTCGGGTTCAGTCAGTTCAAATATTCAATCTGTTGCGAGGCTATCATCGGCAATAAGACTCCCGTCACGAAGATTGCATTAACACCGGCCTTAACGTCAGTTGGCGACATCCATATCCCCGCAGATACCGGTACTAAACCGACCAAGCTGCTTCGCCTAGAGTCAGTTGAGCAGCACCGGTGGCCGATGCCTTGCCACGGGTAAGGCAAGGTGAGCCTGTGGCAGTCCGACAACAGTTCATCCGAAGGGTTCCCCGCTGTGTGATGCAGCTTCGAGAGCTTGCCCCGCTTGATGTCAACAGCGGGGATCCTTGGATTTGACATGGCAATTTTATAAATTGTCCATGACGACGTCAGCATTATTGCTCTTCTTTCCAGCACAGATTTCTGTGAGCGTTGATTCCAGGAGGCGAAACTGTAACCAAAACCGAGCAACATCCAAGAAACGACAAGACAACAGCAGAAAAGGAAGATGGCAACCGAAACAAAGATGAAGGCGCTCCATTACGACGGACCATACAAGGTCTCGGTCAAAGAGATCGATCTGCCGAAGATTGAGCATCCGGACGATGTGATCATCAAGGTCACCACCGCCTGCATTTGCGGCTCTGACTTGCAGTGAGTTTTTGGAAGGCTCGAGGTGACAGTGGAGTGTTGGCGCTAAATCGAAACTAGCATGTACCAAGGTCGCACTGCTGCTGAGGGTGGTCTGGTATTCGGTCATGAGAACATGGGCATCGTAACGGAGATCGGTTCTGGAGTCACACTGCTGGAGAAGGGCGACCGCATCGTTCTGCCTTTCAACGTCGCGGACGGCCGCTGCAGGAATTGTGAGGAAGGGAAAACAGCTTTCTGTACTGGTGTCAATCCTGGTTTCGCCGGAGGAGCGTATGGCTATGTTGCTATGGGCCCGTATCAGGGAGGTCAAGCGCAGTACTTGAGAGTGCCATTTGCGGATTTCAATGCCTTGAAACTGCCACACGGTACAGAGCACGAAGCCGACTTTGCTTTGCTTGCTGACATTTTCCCCACCGGATGGCACGGCCTGGAGCTCAGTGGGTTCCAAAGGTCGGTACTCTACTTTCCTGATGATTAGTGTAGAGCGACTTACTGACAACATTACAGCGGTGAAAGCGTTGCAGTCTTCGGAGCTGGGCCTGTGGGTCTGATGTCTGCATACTCTGCAGTACTTCGTGGAGCATCGAATGTGTACGTCGTCGACCAAGTCAAGGAGCGCCTCGACGCTGCGAAGAAGATTGGCTGCATCCCGATCAATTTTACCGAAGGCAGCCCTGTGGATCAGATCATCGAGAAGAACGGGGGCATGGTTGATCGCGCTGTCGATGCTGTGGGTTACCAAGCGGTGGACAAGGGTGGAAAAAATGAGCAGCCGAACGTCGTTCTGGACCAATTGATCCATGTCACCCGTCCGACCGGAGGCCTCGGAATCCCTGGATTATATGTGCCTGCCGACCCTGGCGCGCCAGATGCTCAGTCCGGTAAGGGTCAGATATTGATCAGCTTCGGCAAGCTTTTCGAGAAGGGATTGAAACTCGGCACGGGTCAATGCAACGTGAAGGCATACAACCGCTACCTAAGAGACCTGATCATCAGCGGCAAGGCGAAGCCGTCCTTTGTGGTCTCGCACGAGGTCAGTCTCGACGAAGCTCCCGGGGCTTACGACAAGTTCGACCGACGCGTGGACGGCTACACCAAGGTCTTGCTTCACCCTAATGGACCTTTGTGAAGACGGTGGGAGACGAATAGTGTGGGATCGCCGCAGACTGTGGATATAGCAATGTGCGTCGATAGCTGTTTCGTGGCCGAACCTATGGATCTTTCGGAAGTGTTTGCTCAAGTTCCAGTTCCGTGTTCGGTATCTCTCCGGGAACAAGGCAATTTGGACGGGCTACTGCCAAAGTCACCCAAATCCGTCCCCATATAAACTTTGTCCCCCGAGAGGCTGTGCTCAGAGTCGCGGAAGAGGCTGTCGCTGCATCCTCGCTGGTGTCTTGTAGGTTTGTTGCTTTCGTCCAGGTGCTCTTCACAATCTGCAGACCCTTTGAGACATCTGCGCTCAGACTACACGCATCTCTAGTACGCCTCTCTTTTGCGGCTATATTCCCAGACCCATACTTCGTACGACATTCAAGCCACCATTGCTGATCAAAAGCTTTCACGGTGTCCTCTTGCGCCTTGTGTAGTCTGCTCATCTCAGCGCCCTCTTCACAAGTCATCATCATTCTTCAAAATCCGCGCTTCCACAATGCGCACCTCTTCAACGGGGCGATCCTCTGCGCCGACCTTGACCAGACCCATCCTCTGCACAATCTTCATCCCGCTCTTGACCCTTCCAAAGATAGTGTGCTTGCCATCCAGCCACGGCGTCGGCGCAAGTGTGATGAAGAACTGACTGCCGTTTGTATTCGGTCCGCTGTTCGCCATGCTCAGAACACCTGCGCCTGTGTGCTTCAAATCCGGGCGGATCTCGTCTTCGAACTTCTCGCCGTAGATGGAAGCGCCGCCGCGACCGGTGCCTGTAGGATCTCCACCTTGGATCATGAAGTCGGAAATGATGCGATGGAAGATCGTTCCGTTGTAGTAGTTGCGCGATGCGAGCGTTGCGAAATTCTCGCAAGTCTTGGGCGCGTGGTCGTTGTAGAGCTCGACCACTATTGGGCCCATGGTTGTCTCTAGGACGACATTCTGGGCCACAGCCTGTGTCTTTGTCTTTGCCATGGTTCGCGACATGTCGTTTATGTGTGTGTGCGTACTGGTTCAGGGATGTTGCGAAGAAGCTCACTTCTGTGACCTATCTGACCATCGAGGTGTTGACGCTCGTTTGCTTGGCAGAGGCCGCCGCTCAATGCATTTAAGAAAGCCACGTCTTCTTCCTCTTCCTTCGTCTCTTGGTAAATTTGTGGTAATCTTGAACGTCACGACAACACTCGTGGGCATGATGTTACTGTAGGGAAAATCGTCGATACCTAGGTACCTAGGCAGACCGCACTCCAAACTACACAGAAACCTCTCACATAAGCAACAGATGTGACCAAACTCAACTCTCTCTGCCCACAAAGAGACGCAGACGTTCAAATAAAGTACACCCAAGGTTTCAACTGGATCAAATGACGCCTGACTGATGGTGAGCTTCAAGATTAGTTTGCGATTCTGAATCAAATCTCGGCCAACTGCATGGCGCATGATGAGTCAACCTTGATCATCAAGTGGAACATCACAGACGCGAGAACAAACCATTTCCATCTCTTCTTAACCCAGTTCAGATCAAAAGTCGTCAATTTACCAAACCAGTGGAGTAGCACAAGACACAGTCATCAACATACGATACGCGGTCGTACGATCCTAGCATTCTGAAGGTTCTGATAATGGATACAGCCCAGTCGTCTGAATCTATCAGTCTCGATGGACGCACTCTCGAGGGCGGAGGACAGCTGATTCGTCTTGCGGTCGGCCTCTCAGCATTGTCGACTATACCTATCAAAATCACCGATGTACGCGGCAACCGATCTGCTGGTGGTGGACTGAAAGCACAACACCTTGCATGCGTGAATTGGCTTGCTCACGCTTGCAACGCTACTGTATCCGGCGCAGAGAAGGGGAGCAAGATGTTAGACTTCAGACCTGGTAGCATTGGGCAGACGTCTCCAGCCTACCACTTTGTCAACGACGAGAATGTTGGGAGCAAACACTGGGAGTGCAAGCTCGACATCAAGACCGCTGGCAGCACTGGGCTTGCACTGCAAGCAATACTACCTTTCATCCTGTTCAAGCCTCCCACAAATGACGATGGCACACTCACCAGGTTCCCGGTCCGCCTCACTATCTCTGGCGGCACGAACGTGTCCGGATCGCCTTCGTACGAGTACATTTCTCAGGTCATCCTTCCGACACTATATAACATAGGACTGCCGCCCATAGAGGCTAGACTGAACAAGCGAGGCTGGAGTCACGGCGGATCGAGCATCGGCAGCTTCACACTTGAAATTCCTGCCAGACAGACGCTTACGTTGCCTGCTTTTGAACTGTACCCGAGCGATCCTGCAACGAAACCAACACTGCCAAGTCGACTGGATATGACCTTCCTTGCACCAGCAACCGCACACTCACATCTTCGCTCCTTACTACCTTTGTACATCGAGCATACCTTTGGTCGGGGATACTCGGAGGAGAATTACAACATGTCTCTCACATGCGAAGACAGCAAACACGACAAGCGTTTCTATCTCCTGATTGTTGCGACTATGCCAACTTCCTCGACCACTCCATCCAGTCCGGCAACATACAAGCTTGGCAGAGACTGCCTCTACAACCGCAAAGTTCGCTCGCCTGAGCAGGTTGCTATCGAGCTTGCCGACCAAGTCACCAAAGATCTACATTCCGAATGGTCTAGCGGCGCATATGTGGACGAGCACATGCGTGATCAGCTTGTTGTGTTCCAGGGCTTAGCCGAAAGTGGAAGTCGGATTTACGGCGGACGCGCTGAGACTGGGGAGATGCGAGAGGCGAGTCTTCATGCCAGGACAGCGGAGTGGGTTCTTGAGCAGATACAAAGTAGGGTATGACGCTTTGATGTCGATAGAACCGCACGGCCATGAACTGCACGTACCCAAACCCGGAGAGCACTCAGATAGTTACAAAATGAGCGACCATGGAGTGCTGCAAACTTTGATCATGGTCACCACGCTGGAGGCCGTGGTCGCCATACATGAGATGAGACTCATGACTGAAACATTCTGGTATCTGATCTTCGCTGAGCTCTCATGTTGGTCGCATCAACGATACTCCGCCATAAGGGACGAAACCGGTCTGCGAATTTCCTCGCAATGTCCACTTTGCTCTGATCTTTCAGCAGCTCAACTTCCCAGCGGTTTTTGTACAGCAAATCTGGTACCCAATCGTCGCAGCGGCCTTGCATGCATCGTCTTACAGAGTCTTGTTCGCGCGTGGCATCGCTGCAGTAGCTCGCATATTTCCATCGCATGTCGAGCGGACATTTATGCGCTTTTGATAGCCACTTTCTGGGAAAGCGAAATCCGATGTTTTCGTTGGTACGTAGCGAGCGGTCGTCGATTGGGGTTGGCAAAGGTGGTAGCGACGCAGCTCGTCGTCTATTACTGTGCCCGACGTGAGGAGCGATGGATCTCCTCGACTTCATAGCAGCGAATCCATGGTCGTCTTGGACGCCTTCGATCCATTCCTTCAAAGCGTCGGATATGCTTCCGGCGAGAGAGCCCGGCTTCGGCTCGATTTCGCGCATGTGCATTGACATAGATCGAGTCAAGATACGGCCAGCTGCCTGCCACAGGTAGTAGTTGTTCCCTTCGAAGTAGGCACTGGGCCTCCATGGAACGCGGTCGATATTGGAAACTGTCCGGTCCCAGGCTCCAGGTGGCGGGCGAAATTCCCAAATCTGAATCTGGAGCGAACCGTCTACCTCGATGGTCAGGTCGAAGCCATTTGAGACGGACAATCTGTGCATCCCGATGTTCGAAATGCCATCCACGCACACTTTGTTCAACTGGTCACCAAGCTGAGTTGTCAGCGAGTTCTCTCTTTCGGCGTACAATTCGAGGCTACTGGCCGAGCCAACGATGTAGCCCCAATGTCGAACTGTCTCAGCAAGCCGACTCGTGGTCCGGTGTTCGGGAATCTCAGACGACGCCTGCAGTACGCATGAGAAAGGCGTTCCTCGGGTGCGCTCTAGAGCATGAAGGTCAGCGCCCATGTTGATGAGCTCTACTGCCTGCCCTGCGTATGTCCCCAACCCATGGTGCCGCATCGCATAGCGTTCGAGACCAACGTTCAAAGCAAAATGCTCTGCGACCCAGTGCAGAGCGGTTCTCCCGCGAGGACCCTTGTACACGGCCAGATCGGCGAGGGCGTCAGGGCGTGCCATCTCGACGAAGATTTCCGGAGCCCAAAACCTGGAACTAACGGCTACGGAGAATCTCTGTGCAAACGACCACGTTTCGAACGGCACGGCTTGACTCGCTATAACTTCGCGCAGGAGGGGCTTCGTTAATGCGGAACCATACACATTTGCGTTGCTACGCCCTCGGGGGGTTCGACTCTCTGCCAGATCATGTAGATCAAGTTGCAAGCCGTAATGACCGATGAAAAGTTTGAACATAGCTTCGGCTGCGTGGTCATATGTCTCGCGCGACGCGGTTGGTGAATAGAAGTACAGGAACCCGGACAAACCTCTTAGCAAGTCTGCATCGTCGCGATAGCGTGGGAACTCTTTTAACAAATAATCGCAAAGCTCGAAGCGCCCGGCTGCGGCTGCAATCTGCCTCCTTGTCAGAGACTTGCTGATCCCGTAGGCATATTTGACTTACTGTGAGGAGGCTCCTATGCTCACTGAATCGACTATGTTCACAGTCTGATGCTGATAGCTCCCCAGACGCAAGAAGTCGTTTGACAGTCTCTACGTCTCCAGAACGTACTGCAGCAAAGGCACGCGTGCCACGTGGCCGTATGTTGATTGGGCGAACCTGGAACATCCATCCGTCTCCAATGTCGTACGTTACAAACTCCCATACAGTTTGCGTGAACCAACGCGGAAGCTTGAGACGAACTTTTAGTGACGACTGGCGAGTCTTATGCGCCTGCTGACGCCGATTATCAACACTCGCGAACGAGGATGGGGTTGATTGAGACGATCCTGTTGCTATCGGGTCCACGGATTCGATCTGCAAGAGAATGGCTGCGTGGCCGGCTTGGATCGTGTGATCAAGATCTTGTAGCCGTGTCTCGTGCGATGAAAGTAATTTGATCTGCGCCTGGGTCGTTGCGACCCGATCTGATGCCTCGCGAATGTTCCAAGATCTTCGGAGCATTAGCTGGGCCTAGAGGAATCATGGCGATCACTTTAAGACTCACTGACAGTAGCTCATGTATGCAAACAGCATCGAACTTTTGGCTTGCTCCAATTCTTCGAGCAACTTGTGCGTGTCCGGTTCCTTAAAGGCCGCGTACAATCTTCCCACGCTCCGGGATTTCTGTAGCTGACGCTCCATTCTGTTCACCGCAATCTCAATCTTCCTAACCATCTTAGTGCAAGTGAGCAAACAGCGGCCAAGCAATTCATCACCAAGAACGTCGCTTCGTCGATGGTGTTCAAGCTGGCGAAGGGACAACGACATGGTTTCTAATTCGAAGCCCAGATCTGCGACCGCCTGGGGCGCATCTTTGGTGGCATTGTAGAAGCCCTTGACTTTCTGAGCGCTCTCTAGTAGCTGCACTGCGAGAGAAACCAAGCCCGCTCCGCTGGCTACTGCACCGAATATTTCAGCCATGATATTGGAATGGCGATGGTGGCGAAGTAGCCGTTAGTTAGTGGCGGATGGACATGAACATGGACGAAATCATCGTCTTTTCCAGAGCTGAGCGAGCTGAGCGCGACGTGGCGCAGCTTGTAAGTTGCCTTATGTAATCGGTACACCATCTCATCGTTCGTTCGCCTAGCTGCATGCATGCATGCATGGCTCGGGCAAGCACTTGCTGCTTCAGTTCATTTCAAAGTTTGTCTGTTGACACAGTGGTATCACCAACTTTCGTGCATCGGAATAGTCTTAATGCCAATGAGACGTTAGATAGAGATCACGAGCATCTCATCGGAGTACGATCTCACAAGCGGTAACAATACTAGCAATTCTAGGATCTCCTACCTAAAAATGTCAGTGCCGGTAAGATCGTGCGTTCGACAAACTTCTGCATAAACGGAGGTGGGACGGACAAATCGAAAGCGGCAGTCACAGCATCGAGACTTAAACGCTCACATGTTCAGCAATGCATGTTCCGTTCTTGAGATCATATACCATACCGTTTGTCTGTAAATGTTAAAAAGTCGATTCCAACGAAAGAAGGATGAATTCGAGAAGCACAAGTAATATTGAAGCGAGCCCCTCATCCTGCTCGCGTCCACATCGTGACGCATCGGCGCCACAACGCACGATCTGTTGCTGTTTTCAAGACGTGATGTGCGTGTTTTCTGCGATCGATTTCAAGTGAACGCCAATGATCCTTTCCACATCTCTGAGTCTTCCGGAAGGCCACGTCATTCATGTTCCGGTCTATTGCCGCGGTGCCCCAATCGACTCCACAGCGCTAAAGTAGGTACGGCCCCACGAGGTGAACTAAGCGATCGGCATGCCGAACCAAAGATGCATCCGGACTGTGGTCCGGTCGAATGATTGGATGCGTCGACATATCTGAAGTAGTGGAGTGGAGTGAACGTACGGGATGCATGCAAGCAACCATGTCGAGAAAGCTGGGTAACGGAGGCACATCAGATACGGTAATGAATTGCCGAAATAGTCCAAAATCTCCACGTCTAGGTGAATATGAACGAGAAGTGGACAACGATCCTGGAATGGACTCAGGTAGACTCGAATCTGCGATGATGCGATCCTCAAAGCCTCTGCATCTCAGCATCATTGCTCCGTCGATCATCGTTGCCCTTGTCGTCCTTCTCTCCAACCCGTAAAGCTTTTGGAACACTAACACCGAACAAACACAAAATGAGTCCCAACCCGGCAGACACAGCAGCATAGATGAAAGCCGCTCTGTATCCCAAGATCATCGAACTCCGATCATCGGCGTCGTAAGCCGCCTCATCAGTCGGCGCATGAATCATCCAATTCGTCCCACTGACCTTCGTCATGACGATCTGGCCGATAGGCAGGCTGAAGGCAAATGCCAGTCCGAGGAAGATCGAACACATCGCACCGCAAAGACCTTGTGACTCTGCAGGCTGTACGGCGGTCAGGTAGACGATTGAAATTGTAAAAGTGAGGTTGATGCCAGCTGTTGCGCAGAGGATAGATGGGAATGCATTCGCCCAGTAGTTGAGCGGTAGAGGTGATACGGCGAGGATGACTGGGCCGGCGATCCATAGCAAAGCTGTGATGAGCAGAAGCAGTTTCATGTGTACTGCGTGGAGTAATGGCTCGACTAGGACGCAGCAGACGAGACCAGCGATTGCCATGGGTAGATACCAGAGGGCGAGCGTGACCTGGTTGGAGGCGAGGTTGGAGGTGTTAGCGAGAGGATTTTGGAAGCTGAGACGAGTCGTTAGTCTGATGATAATGAAAGACGTCTCAAGCTTCCGACTTACTATTCAACGGTATAGTATAGCCAGATCCCAAAGCAGGCGTAAAAACACATGCATGCAAGGGAGAGTGAGATGACACTCCAAGTGTTGAAGAAGCTCAGTGGAACCAACGGAGATTCTGCAAATTTCCACTCGACGACAAGTGCAGCGACGAGACATGCGACTCCTGATAACAGAGGTCCAAGCACCGTAGCTGTGCCGAACCCGTCTTTCTTGCTGTGCTCGTCTGCGTAAGGCTCGGCGGCGAGAGCGTACGATAGCAACAACAAGCCACTGACAATGAAGAATGACCCCAACCAGTCCATAGAGACGTTACGGTGCCGTTCGGTTGTGGGTTCCCGAGGAATGGTCAACCATGCGATCAGCGCTGTGACAGCCGCCAGCAAGGCGCCAATGAAGAAGTACCACTGAGAGTGTTCAATCCCCAAGGCTCCGGCAACGATGAAGCCGCCGAAGAATCCAAGACAGTTGAAAGCCGAGTAGACGCCGATGATGACAGTCTTGCGTCTTCCAGAGACGTAGAGCCTGCCGAGTATTGCGAATGTAGATGGCATGAAAGCTGCGAGTGCCAGGCCTTGCATTGCTCGGGAGCAGTTCAACAACGTGGGTGAGCTGTTCAAGCCAGGTATCAACGTCCAGATCGTCAACCAGACAAGACCGAACATGAAGGGCCAATAGCCGCCGAACATGTCAGAGAGACGTGCGAAGATCAGGAGCGTTGCGCTCATGACCAGTGATAGTAATGATGCAGGCCATAGTGCACTGGTATCGCTGTCCTGGAGGCCTGGATTTTCTTTTGATATGAGAGGCAATTGGAGAGCGAAGCCCGAGATCAGGTATTCGGCCAAGAATTGCGTTGTGCAAAGCGTAAAGCAGAACCCAACTTCGGTGTATATGTTGGGGAATTGGTATGGCTGCTGTTGTGTCGTCTCTCGTGACTTCTCTGTAGAGGCAGTAGAAGGCCGAGTCTCGGTCATGGTGCGAATGCGATATGAGCAAAATATGCCTATGGAACAAAAAGAACGTTTCAAGGTACCACGGGCTCTCTCGAGTACTTAGCTTCGAAGAAAGGAGCAGATCTCCGTACACCCATAGTTCTAAGCCGAGGCCTTCCCTGGGGACCGCCCTGGAGAGTGATAAGGAATATCTTATGATTGGCAAAGAGAGGGTATGCAACTTACCTTAGCACTTCATTTATTGCGGCGTTGTTGCTTGTCTCCCCGTGTGGCAGATCCACACGACACGATCAACGCCGTTGCGGGTCACCCAGCTTGTGAGGGCACATCGGTGGTGAGGGACTTTCTAGACAACGTTCTGAACTCTATATCGAGCCGGTCGAAGGTTACTCGAAAGCATATCTGTTTCCATCTGTGGGAAATCGTTGACACCGATCAGATCCGATCTCCAACGTGCACCATGGTAAGCCACTTGACGCATAGCGCCAGATTGTGACGACCAAGGGGTAAACTCCGCTATTGTCGTTGTCGTTTTTTTCGTCGTTGCCGCCATCGACATCGCCGAGATTGCCAGCGCCCTTTCGGCCTTCGAACCTTGGCCGAATAGCATGCCCGAAGCGTATGTTCATCGGACCGTCCTCGGCTCCCGTTCGTTAGTTATGATGTCCTTGGAACACTTGAGTCCCGCGGGGGCACAGCATGAGTTCGAGGCATCGGGGCCTATTGGAATAGCGTCTCGAGAAATCTGCGTACACCTAGGCCACATGATCAGAAGCTCCGAAGTTAGGTGAGAAGCTAACGCCAGTGGAGGTCATCTCTTGTCGCGAGTCGGGATGATGAAGTGCAGTAGATCATGGATTCGTGCTAGCCGGCAGCACAAGTGAGGCGTCTAGTCTACCGAAACTAGTGGTTTGAGACCCGCATCGGTACCTTCGGCTACAAAGCAAGCCGACTTGAGACTCTCGGCTTGAGAGCCAAGGGCCGAGTCGGATTGTGGATATCATCTGAGCAGAGGCCATGGACCGAATGCACGCGAATAGTTAGCATTGCATGGCTATAGGTAGGTCAAGAG
>Ga0265797_10002561_pt1 | contig 30359 bp, 18 predicted proteins | sample P2T30metagenome_FD_192433 | JGI IMG/M metagenome (GOLD analysis project Ga0265797, IMG submission 192433) | Plant litter microbial communities from East Loma Ridge, Irvine, California - P2 T30 | ecosystem: Environmental > Terrestrial > Plant litter > Unclassified | place: USA: California...
AGAAGCTGGCCAACACCTTCCTCAACAATCCGCTGACGATCGAAGTGGCGCGCAGCAACGCCACCGCCGACAAGGTCACGCAGATCGTCTACAAGGTCGATGATGCGCACAAGCAGGATGTGGTCGAGCATCTGATCCGCGAGCGCAACCTGAAGCAGGTGATCATTTTCTCGAACACCAAGATCGGCGCCTCGCGCCTGTCGAACCACCTGGAAAAGCGCGGCATCAAGGCCTCGGCGATCCACGGCGACAAGACCCAGCAGGAGCGCATGGCGGCGCTGGAAGCGTTCAAGAGCGGCGGCGTCGAAGTGCTGGTGGCGACCGACGTCGCCGCGCGCGGCCTCGACATTTCCGACCTGCCGGCGGTGATCAACTACGACTTGCCGTACAACGCCGAAGACTACGTGCACCGCATCGGCCGCACCGGCCGCGCCGGCGCCTCGGGCGACGCGCTGTCGGTGTTCTCGGACAAGGACGAGCGTCTGCTGCTGGACATCGAAAAGCTGATCAAGCAGACCATTCCACGCGGCGAACTGACCGGTTTCGTGGCGCCATCGAGCCGCGGCCGTGAAGGCTACGCCGGTCGCGAAGCTAGCCGCGAGGGTGGTCGTGAAACTGGTCGTGAGCATGGCCGCGACGGCGCCCGTGACGGCGCGCCACGCGAAGGCGCGCGCGACAGCCAGATCCGCAACGGCGGCAGCGCCCGCCGCAACGATGAAGCGGGCGGCTACGGCGCCGCACGCGGTCCGCGCAGCGGCCCCGGCCCCGGTTCGCGCCGCGAGAAGGTCGATCCGTGGTTCCTCAAGCCGTACGAGCCGGCCGCCAGCGCGCGCCGCGAGACGGTTGATGCCCCGGTCAGCCAGGCCAAGCCGGGACGCCAGAAGCTGGCGTTCCTGCTCGGCGGTGGGCCGAAGGCGTAGGCAGGTAGAAAATACGGGCCCAGCGCAGCAGGGCGTTAAATAAAGAAGCCGGCGTGCATTGCACGTCGGCTTCTTTATTTAATGCCTGCTATTTGGCGTCGGCTATTTGGCGCCCGATATTGCACGCCAGCGTTTACGCCGCCCGCTTGAGCGCCGCGCTGACCCGATCCAGCAGATCCTGGTGCTGGTACGGCTTTCCCAGTACGTCCAGCGCTTCGGTGCGCTTGTGGCGGCCCGGCAGCTCGTCCATGTAGCCGGTGGTCACCAGCACCGGCAGGCCAGGGCGCGTGGCGTGCACGCGCTCGATCAGTTCCAGTCCGTTCATACCGCCCGGCATGATCACATCGGTAAACAGCAGGTCGACTTCTTCGCCGCCTTCGAGCATGCCCAGCGCCTGTTCGCCGCTGGGCGCCGACACCACGTCGTAGTCGGCCATCTCGAGCATGCTCTCGGCCAGCTCGCGCACGTCGTCGTTGTCCTCGACCACGAGGATGCGGCAGCGCCGCTGCTGCGGTGCGGCCCCCGCCGCCGGCTGGTGGTCATGCTCGTGCCCTTCGCCCGCCGCCAGGGTCGCCACCGGAAACGCCATGCGCACCAGCGTGCCATTGCCCGGTTCGCTCTCGATGTCGAGCTTGCCGTGCGACTGCTGCACGAAGCCGTGCACCATCGCCAGGCCGAGCCCGGTGCCCGGACCCTTGGTGGTGAAGAACGGTTCGGTGGCGCGGCGCAGGATATCGGGCGTCATGCCCTGGCCTTCGTCGCGCACGCAGATGCACACGTACTCGCCCTCGGCCAGCTTGAGCAGGCGACGCCGCTCGGGCGTCAACACCGCAGTGCCGACCGTAACCGCGCCGCCGTCGGGCATGGCGTCGCGCGCGTTGAGCACCACGTTGAGCAAGGCCATCTCGAGGTAGGTTGGATCCACCGTGCAAGCGGGCAGGCCGGGCTTCAGGTCGAGCCGCAGGTCGATCCGGTCGCCCAGCGTGCGCACCAGCATGTCGGAGAAATCGACCACCAGGCTGTTCAGGCTCAGGCGCCGGGCCTCGAGGCGCTGCTTGCGCGCGAAGGTCAGCAGTTGCTGGGTAAGCTTGCCGGCCTGCATCGTGGCGCGCTGGGCGCGCCGGATCGGCTCGCTGGCCCTGGGAGCATCCTTGAGGCCCAGCAGCGCCACTTCGAGGTTGCCATTGATCACCTGCAGCAGGTTGTTGAAATCGTGCGCCATGCCGGCCGACAGCTGGCCGATGGCTTCCATCTTTTGCGCCTGCAGATAGGATTCCTGGCTCGAGCGGCGCTCGGTGATGTCCATCTGCGAGGCGAAGAAGTACAGGATCTGGCCGTCCTGGTCGAAGATCGGGCCGAAGAACAGCGCGTTCCAGAACGGCGTGCCATCGGCCTTGTAGTTCAGGATGTCGACCGCCACCGCGCGTTGTTCTTTTACTGCACGTCTCAGTTCGGCGACGGTGGTGCGGTCGGTGTCGGGACCCTGCAGCAGCCGGCAGTTGCGGCCCATGATCGCTTCCTGGCTGTAGCCGGTAAGGTCGAGCAAGGCGCCATTGGCGAACACGATCGGATTGTCCGGCTGGCGTGGGTCGGTAATCAGCATCGGCATGCGGGTCATCTCGACCGCGGCGAAGAAGATGTTGCCACGTTGGTCGAGGCCGTCGTGTTCGACGTAGCTGGCCTGCCAGTGCTGGATGCCGGCCGTGCCCATCGGGTTGTAATCGTTGCCTTCGACCTCGGCTTCAGCGGGTACGCCATAGCTTTGGCCGCCGGCTTGTACGTCGAGGTTCTCGTTGAGGGAATTGTTTTTTTTCCGTCCAAGTACCATGGTTTTCCTTGTGAACCACCGGGCTGTCCACGCTGGCCAATACGATGTCTTTGCCTCTAATTTAGCGATCAGGCCGGCCGGACTCCGTACGAGAGCGCACACAATTACCAATAGTATTTGTACGTACATGTCACTAATTTGCTGCTCGTTGCATGCCGCGAGTTCCGCGTCGGCAGCATCCACTGCTTGCAGTGCAGCATCATACGATCATATCGAACGATTGGATGAGTGGAGACATCATGCTAACATCTGTGCTTACCGTCCGGCAGAGCAGCTAGATGCGAAGCGTCTTTGCAATATGGGATGCTGCGGGCTTGCGCCTTTTACAATTTGGAATGTCGAATGATTATAGTTACAGGCGGGGCCGGCTTCATTGGCTCGAACTTTGTGCTCGACTGGCTGGCAGAGTACGACGAACCAGTCATCAACCTTGACCGGTTGACATATGCCGGCAATTTGAACAATTTACGAAGCCTTGAAGGGAACGACCACTATCGTTTTGTTCATGGCGACATCTGCGATACTGCACTCGTTGCCGAGCTCCTTGCAACCTGGCATCCGCGGGCAATCGTGCATTTTGCGGCCGAAAGCCACGTCGATCGATCAATTCACGGCCCAGCCGAGTTCATTCGTACCAACACTAATGGCACGTTCAGTCTGCTCGAAGCAGCGCGCGCCTATTGGAGCGGACTGGACGACTCCAAGCGCGAATCCTTCCGGTTCCTTCACGTATCGACGGACGAGGTCTATGGGACGCTTGAGGCCGACGATCCGCCATTCAACGAGACCACGCCCTATGCACCCAACAGCCCGTACTCAGCAAGCAAAGCGGCTTCAGATCACTTGGTGAGGGCATTCCATCATACGTATGGTTTACCGACACTTACGACCAATTGTTCAAACAACTACGGTCCCTATCATTTCCCGGAAAAGCTGATTCCGCTGGTAATCGCCAATGCGCGCGCCGGCAAGCAGCTTCCGATCTATGGTGATGGTCAGCAAATTCGCGATTGGCTATACGTGCGCGACCATTGCGCGGCAATTCGAAGGGTGCTGGCCGGCGGTAGGGTAGGCGAAACCTATAATATCGGCGGCTGGAATGAAAAAGCCAATTTGGACGTCGTTATGTGTCTTTGCGACATACTCGATGAACTCGATCCCAAGGTAAGCGGCAGTTATCGTGACCAGATCACGTTCGTTGCTGACCGTCCCGGACATGATCGCCGTTACGCAATTGACGCGCGCAAGATCGAGCGAGAATTAGGGTGGAAACCGGTTGAAACCTTCGACAGCGGGATCCGCAAGACGGTCGAATGGTATCTGGAGAACCAGGAATGGGTGCGTGATGTGCAGTCAGGCGACTACATGAAATGGATTAATCAGAATTATTCTGATCGCAACACATTGCCAAAGGAGTCATGATGACGATTCGACCGCAGCGCAAGGGTATTATCTTGGCGGGAGGCTCCGGTACAAGGCTATATCCAGTGACTCGCAGTGTTTCGAAGCAATTGCTGCCTGTCTATGACAAGCCGATGATCTATTATCCGCTATCGACACTCATGTTGGCTGGCATTCGCGACATCCTGATCATTTCAACGCCGGAAGATACTCAACGTTTCGCCGAACTGATGGGCGACGGCAGCCAGTGGGGAATGCATCTGAGCTATGCGGTGCAGCCGGAGCCTAACGGGCTGGCGCAGGCGTTCGTAATCGGTCGCTCTTTCTTGAATGGGTCACCTTCAACCCTGATCCTTGGCGATAACATTTTCTATGGAACCGACCTCGAGGCGAAACTACGTCTGGCCAGCGAAAACGTTTCCGGCAGCACTGTGTTCGCTTATCACGTGCAGGATCCCGAGCGCTACGGAGTGGTCGAATTCGACGCTAACCTGCGAGCCTTGAGCATTGAAGAAAAGCCCACTGCGCCAAAATCCAACTACGCGGTCACCGGTTTGTATTTTTACGACGCCGACGTATGCGATATCGCTGCTACTGTTCAGCCTTCACCGCGAGGCGAATATGAAATCACAGACGTAAACCGAGTCTATCTTGAGAGGGGCAAACTCAAAGTTGACTTGATGGGACGTGGCACCGCGTGGCTCGATACCGGTACCCATGATTCTCTGCTCGAAGCGGGACAATTTATTGCGACTATAGAAAAACGCCAGGGCTTGAAAGTATGCTGCCCTGAAGAAATTGCATTCCGTAAGGGTTATATCGATGCTGCGCAGTTGACCAAACTGTCCGCGCCTCTCGAAAAAAATGGTTACGGGCAATATTTGCTGAGAATTCTCAATGAGAAAATCAGCTGATCGATTTATAAATCGGCCGAGCGTTTTTTCCAATATCGCATGAATAATAACATGTGAATAGGGTTTGCCATCTAGCGGCTGGCTGCGCCTGACGTTCACTGATGGTCCATGCTCGATTACAATATTGAAACTTTTTTGAAATTCACTTACACGTGGCGACGCGTGTGCAAGCGGGGGATTGACTGATGCAGCAAATAAATGACTTGTCCGCGCGGATTGCGCAGTACCAGACCCAGATCAAGGCTGCGGTAAACCGAGTCGTAGACAGTGGCTGGCTGGTATTGGGACCAGAGATCAAAGGATTCGAGGCTGCCTTCGCGGCGTACCTCGAAGCGAGCGAATGCATCAGCGTTGCCAATGGTACCGATGCGATTGAGCTTGGACTGAAGGCGATGGGTGTGGCCGCCGGCGATCTCGTCGCCACTGTCGCCAATGCCAGCATGTATACCACCACGGCGCTGCTGGCGATCGGCGCCGAGCCCTTCTTCATGGACGTTGACCTGGATAGCCGTTGCGCAACCTTGGCCGAAGTCCAGCGCGCGCTCGATGGCGGCGTTAAGGCTGTCGTCGTCACCCACCTGTACGGCTTGGGCGCGCCGGACATCGGCGCCATTGCTGCACTGTGCGCGCAGCACGGCGTGCCGCTATTTGAAGACTGCGCGCAAGCGCACGGCGCCATCGTTGACGGCAAGCGAGTAGGCACCTTTGGTGCCGCATCCAGCTTCAGTTTCTACCCCACCAAGAACTTGGGCGCGCTGGGAGATGGCGGCGCCGTGGTGACAAGCGACTCTGACATCGCGCAGCGCATGCGCGCGCTGCGTCAGTATGGCTGGTCCGATAAGTATACGGTGCAGGTCGCTGGCGCGCGCAACAGCCGTCTGGACGAAATGCAGGCGGCCATCCTCAGCGCCTTCCTTCCCGACCTCGACGCTTCCAACGCACGTCGCTTGGCCATCGCCGAGCGTTATAGTGCGGGCTTGAAGCATCCTGACGTTCAGGTACCGAACGCGTCCGGCACTTCTTATGTCGCTCACTTGTACGTAGTGCGCAGCGCTAGCCGCGATGCGCTGCGCGCGCACCTGCGTCAGGCCGGGATCGCCTCTGATGTGCATTACCCGATTCCCGACCATCGCCAGCCGGTGTTCGGCGAACGCTTCGCCAGCGTGCGTCTCGAGAACACAGAGCGCCTGGCGACCGAGATCCTGACGCTGCCATGCTACCCGGAAATGAGCGACGCAGATGTCGACCGGGTGATTGCCGCTGTAAATGGCTGGGGCAAATGAAGTACTCTGTCGTCATACCAGTTTACAAGAACGAGGGATCGATCGGACGCCTGATCGAGGCATTGGCCGGGATGAACCGCGAGCTCGATGGCCAGCTGGAGGCCGTGTTCGTCGTTGACGGCAGCCCCGATCAATCCTTTGCATTGCTGCATGAAGAGATCAAGCGTCTCCACTTTCCGGCGCAACTGCTGGCGCACTCGCGCAATTTCGGCTCGTTCCCGGCCATCCGGACCGGGCTGCGCGCCGCGCGCGGCAGCTATTTCGGCGTGATGGCGGCTGACCTGCAAGAGCCGCCGGAGCTGCTGGTAGCGTTTTTCAGGGCGCTTGCGGCTGACGAGTGCGACGTCGCAATCGGTACCCGCGACAGCCGCGACGACCCGCGCACCTCGCGCGCTGCATCCTCGCTGTTCTGGGCAATGTACCGCAAGCTGGTAGTGCCCGAGATGCCGCCGGGAGGTGTGGACGTGTTCGGCTGCAACATGGGTTTCCGTGACCAGTTACTGGCGCTCGAGGAATCGCGTTCCTCGCTGATCGCTCTCATTTTCTGGCTCGGTTTCCGTCGCAAACTGGTCGGCTATAAGCGGCAGGTGCGCCAGGAAGGCAAGTCAGGCTGGACGCTTAGCAAAAAAATCGACTACATGATGGACAGCATTTTCGCGTTTACCGATTATCCGATCAGGCTTTTGATGCGCATCGGCGCCATTGGATCAGTGCTTTCGCTGGCGCTGGCCATCGTGGTCGTAATCGCACGACTGGTCGGCGTGATCGTAGTGCCTGGCTATGCGGCCACCATGCTCGCGGTGCTGCTGCTTGGCGCCCTTAATTTGCTTGGTCTGGGCCTGGTCGGCACCTATGCCTGGCGCACTTACGAGAATAGCAAGAGCCGGCCGCTTGCGGTCGTGGCGGTAACCATTGATAACAGGGTGGACTGAATGACAGAACTGATTGCCAGCGAACGTAGCGGATTCTACGCTCCCCTTGGCTTCCTGGATCGTCTGGGGACGGTGGGAGAGGACTGGATCGCTGACCTCGCGGCCGAGCACACCGCCGGCGCGGTGCAGAGTTTCGACGGCGGCAATGGCGTCGTGATTTATTACCGCAAGCTGGCATGGGATAGCGACTTCTTCGGTGTGCCGACGTTTCGTGTCGACTACGCGACTTGGCCGGACGACGCCGACTACGGTGCAATTGCTGCCGCTTTCGCGGCCCTGCGTAGCCGGATCGCAGCGGCCGAAGCCAGCTTCTATCTGTTCGCCGAAGTGCCGTGCGAGGACACTGGCGTCATCGCCGGCCTGGGCAGCGCAGCCTGGCGTCTGATCGAGACGCGCATTACCTGCTACCGCGATGACCTGCAGCAATTCGAACCACGCACCCGCTACAGGGTACGCAGTGCAACGCTCGACGACGTGCCGGCGCTGCGCCAGACGGCCACCGAAGCGGTCAACCATTTTGATCGTTTCCATGCGGACGACTTTTTTAATAAAGAAGAGTCCGATAATTTCTTGGGAGCTTTCGTGGAAAACTCAATCAAGGGGTTCGCCGATGAAGTCATCGTGCCGCAGGAAGGTCCTTCAAACGCTTTTCTGACAGGTAACTACATCAAGTCACCGCCCTCACTGGCCCATCGCAAGATAGGGCGCATGGTGCTGTCGGCAGTCTCCACCGAAAGACGCGGCTGGTACGTCAAGCTGATCGGAGAACTGAGTCAGAAATTTAAAGAGCGCGGCCTTGATACTTCCCTGATGACAACCCAGGCCACCAACCGCGCGGTTCTGAAAGTCTGGGAGCGGCACGGTTACCGCTTCGGACGCTGCACGCATATTTTCTCCATTTATGAACGAAAGCGCTGACGTGATGAGCCAAACAATATCTGCAGTCGTGCACCCGGGTGCTGACATCGCCGCCAACTGCCAATTGGGCGACTACGTTGTCGTCTATCCCGGTGCCAGGCTGGCCCCCGAATCGCGCGTCGACGGATTCACCCAAGTCTGGCCCGGCGTGCATCTGGAGCAGGGCGCGCAGGTCGGCCCAGGCGTGACCCTTGAGCGCGGGGCCGACGGCGCGTCTTCGAACATCGTGCTCGGCGCGGCTTGCCGCGTGGGCGCCGGAGCGACCATTTGTGCCGGCGTGCGCATTGGCGCTGGCGCTATTGTCGAGCCCGGTACCCTCGTGGCACAGGCTGTGCCGCCCTTTGCGATTGTTTCCGGCGTGCCGGCACGCATCACCGGCTATGTGGAAAATATGGCGAGCGGGGGAAACCGCCATTGGCACAAGCAGGCCGAATTCCCACAGCAACAGGCAGTGGTGCGCCTTGGCATCGGCGACGTTACGCTTCACCGCACCAAGATGGTACGCGATCCACGTGGTGACTTGTCGGTTGGTGAATTCCCGAAAGATATTCCGTTTGACGCCAAACGCTATTTTCTCGTCTTTAACGTTCCGAGCGAAAAGACGCGCGGCGAGCATGCCCATCATAAGTGCCATCAGTTCCTGCTGTGCGTGAAGGGCAGTTGTGCCGTTGTTGTCGACGACGGCCGCGACCGCTGTGAGGTACTGCTCGAGTCGCCCGATATGGGAATCCACCTGCCCCCGCTGACCTGGGGCATCCAGTACAAATACTCGAGCGACGCCGTGCTGCTGGTGTTCACGTCTGACTATTACGAAGCCGACGACTACATCCGCGACTACACCGAGTTTGTCGACATCGTGCAGCGCAAGGGCCAGGAATGAACGGGCGGTCGGTCCTATGATGCAGCACGGGGCTGACGTGCGCTGGCAGCGCTGGGTGCGGTTTCTGTGTGGTGGGGCGGTCAATACGCTGCTGTCCTACCTCCTTTACCTTGGTCTGATCCAGATTATGCCCTACCAGGGAGCTTATCTTGTTGCCTACGTGGCCGGCGTCCTGTTGGCCTACTGGCTTAACTCCAGGTTTGTGTTCAGGGTGCCCTTGTCGTGGCGCGGCATGTTCACCTACCCAGTCGTCTATTTAGTGCAGTATCTGGCCGCTGCCGCACTGCTCGAACTGCTGGTCCGTTTCGTCAGTGTACGACCGGCCTACGCGCCCCTGCTGGTCACCGCCATTCTGATGCCCCTAACTTATTTGATGAATAAAGTCGTACTACGGCGCAGTGCAGCAACGCGCTCCGGTCCTGAAATGAAATAATGAAAAACGATAAAGAGTTGAGCGCCGTGCTGCAGCAAGTGCTGCCGCTGCGCACCGTAATGCGTAACGAATGGCAATGGTGGCTACCTGGCGCCGTGTTGTGTTTCTTGTTGGCTAGCATACTGATGAGCGGCTTTCCGGCAGGGCTGTTGCCGAATTTTTCCTATCCGTTCACCTATGCCGGTGACGGCCTGAGCCAGACCTGGCTGGCCCAGCGCGCGGTTGAAGGATGGATCTTCGATAATCCGCGCAGTGGTTATCCATTCGGCTCGAACTTCCTCGACTATCCTGGTTCGGACGGTGGCAATCTGTTCTTGCTGAAAGTCTTCGGCACCCTGACCGGCAATCCCTTTATCGCCATCAATCTGTACTTCCTAACCAGTTTTGCGGCGACCTTTGTCAGCGCCTATTGCGTCATGCGCGCAGTGGGCGTCGGGCGCGCGCTGGCGCTGGCCGGCGCGGTGGTGTTCGATTTCATCCCGTTCCACTTCCAGCGCATTGACCACCTTTTCTATACATGGTACTTCAGCGCGCCGTTGTTCTTTTACATCGGCCTGCGGATCGCCAATGGTCCGCTGCGAATTGCCGACGGCGGCAGTGGGCGCCGCGTACCGCGCTGGCTGGTCGCGCTTGGACTGGTGGCGCTCGGCTGTTTCGGCGTCTACTACGCAGTATTCGGCTTGATCATCCTCGCGGTTGTATTCCTGACCGGTGTGCTCGGCCCTCTCAACCCGCAGACGATGCGGCGAGCTGCTCTCGCGATGTGCCTGGTTGCGTCCGGTGTGCTGCTCAATATTGCCCCAAACATTGTTCACAAGCAGCTCAATGGCGTCAACATCGAAGTGGCACAGCGCGATCGTGTCGATTCCGAAATTTACGCCCTCAAGATGGTGCAACTGCTGCTACCGCGGCCCGATCACCGCAGTGCGAAAATTGGCGCCGTTGCCAAGGGCTACAACGCCACCTTCGCGCCACTCAACGAAAATTACATGTCGAGCCTGGGGATGGTCGGCGCTGTCGGCTTCCTGGCAATGTTCCTGGTGCTGGCCGCGGCCATCGCCGGCCGCCGCATTGACCGCAACCTGTGCCTGGTCGCCCTGTTCACTCTCGTCCTGTTCATGTTCGGCACCCTGGGCGGATTCGGCTCGCTGTTCTCGCAACTGATCTCGACTTCGATCCGAGCATGGAACCGGATCAGTATTTTCATCGGTTTCGGCGCCTTGCTCGGCTTGTTCATGCTGCTGCAGCTGCTGTGCAGCCGCTACCTGCCGCGCCGGCATGTGCTGACGGCCGGTGTGGCCGGCGCTATCATGTTGTTCGGCCTGCTGGACCAGACCGTACCCGCTTGCCAGAGCTGTCTGGTGGAAACGAAGAAGGACTTCGAGCTCGACCGCGACTTCGTGACCGCGATCGAAAAATCGATTCCGGCCGGCAGTGCAATCTACCAGCTGCCATATATGCCTTTCCCGGAGTCGGCGCCCTTGTTCCGTCTCGACATGTATGACCATGTGGCAGGTTTCCTGCACTCGCAGACGCTGAAGTGGAGCTATGCCGGAATGAAGGCACGCGATGGCGACAGCTTCTTCCGCGCGCTGTCTAAAGAACCCTATGCCAAGCAGATCGATGTGTTGCGCCGCCTCGGTTTCTCTGGCGTCTACATCGACCGCCGCGGCTACGAGGATAATGGAAACGAGATCGTCGCGCGCTTTACTGAATTGCTTGGTCGCGGGCCCAGCCTCGAGCGCGCCGACAAGGAAATCGCATTTTTCCCGATCGCGCAGGCCGGCACAGCGCAGCCGCGCCTGGATGGCTTGAGCAATGTCCAGATCATGCGACAGGCCGGTTACTTTGCCGACCGGCTCGGCCGCCGCTATGAAGCTACTCTGACGCAAGGGGTCGACTTTACACGTTCGGACTTCCCGATATTTCTCAAGGATGTTGTTGGCTTATCGGGCCCGGAACCTTGGGGACGCTGGACCGACGCGCGCCTGTCTCCTTCACTGCGTCTGGACTTCACGCAGCCACTGCCCGCGCAGGGAACCCTGGTGCTGACCATGGGGCCTTTCGGCCCGAACGCGGACAAGGACGTCGTCGTGCGCGTTGGTAGCAAAACGTATCGGTTCAAGCTCAATCACGGGCCGTCGGAATACCGTCAGGCTTTCGATCTCGGCGCCGAACGCGTGACCAGCATCGAGCTGATCCCGCCGCAGCCGGCCTCGCCGCTTGAGATGGGTTTCAGCACCGACGTACGCAAGCTGGGCGTCGGCATGGTCCGCCTGTCGATCGAGTAGGAACAAAACGCGAGCCTGGCTGCCAGCAAGCCGCCGGGCTGTGCGCGTCGGCTCTCCGCCGCGATCCTGAGGTCTCCGCCCTGTGCGAGGAATAAGGTCATACCGGGGGCCGGTGGCGTGGCGCGCTCAGGATGGCTGGCATGAAAAGAACAATGAAGAACGATAAAGAATTAATCGCTGCAATACCAGAAGTATCCTCGTTGCGCACCGTAATACGCAGCGAATGGCAGTGGTGGATGCCGGGCGCCGTGTTGTGTTTCCTGTTGGCCAGCGTCCTGATGAGCGGCTGGCCGGCAGGACTGGTGCCGAATCTGGCCTCTCCGTTCATCTATGTCGGGGATGGCCTGAGCCATACCTGGCTGGCCCAGCGCGCGGTCGAAGGCTGGATCTTCGATAATCCGCGCAACGGTTACCCGTTCGGCTCGAATTTCCTCGACTACCCCGGCGCCGACAGCGGCAACCTGCTCTTGCTGAAGGTCTTCGGCATCCTGACAAACAGTCCCTTTGCTGCCGTCAACCTGTACTTCCTGACCAGTTTCGCAGCAACCTTTGTCAGCGCCTATTGCGTGATGCGTGCATTGGGCATCGGCCGCGCGCTGTCCATGGCCGGCGCGGTGGTGTTCGACTTCATCCCGTTTCACTTCCAGCGAATATCGCATCTGTTCTACACGTGGTATTTCATGGCGCCGCTGTTCTTCTACATCGGCTTGCGGATTGCCAATTCACCGCTGGCCTTCAGCGCCAGAGATAGTGCGCGCCGCGTGCCGCGCTGGCTGGTTGCACTCGGTCTGATGGCGCTCGGCTGCTTCGGCGTCTACTATGCGCTATTCGGCCTGATCATCCTGGCAGTGGTGTTTCTGACGGGCTTGCTCGGCCCGTTTAATCCGCAGGCAATGCGCCACGCTATTGCAGCCATCTGCCTGGTGCTGGGTGGCGTGTTGCTTAATATCATCCCGAACATCGTCTATAAACACCAGAACGGGCCTAATTTAGAGGTGGCGCAGCGCTCGAGCGTCGAGGCGGAAGTGTATGCATTCAAGATGGTGCAACTGTTGCTGCCGCGGCCTGATCACCGCAGCTCGAAGATCGCCGCTGCCGCCAAGGGCTACAATGCTGCGTTTACGCCGCTCAATGAAAATTACATATCGAGCTTGGGGATGCTTGGCGCACTCGGCTTCCTGTGCATGTTTCTAGTGCAGGCTGCGGTTTTTGCGGGCCGTGGCATCGACCGGAATTTGCGCTTGGTCGTGCTGATCACATTGATGCTGTTCATGTTCGGAACTCTGGGCGGATTCGGTGTCCTTTTCTCGCAATTCATCTCGGCCTCGATCCGCGCATGGAACCGGATCAGCATCTTCATCGGTTTCGGCGCCTTGCTCGGCTTGTTCATGCTGCTGCAGCTGCTGTGCAGCCGCTACCTGCCGGGCCGGCGCCGGGCGGTAGTTGGCTTGGCGGGCGTCATCATGATCTTCGGCCTGCTAGACCAGACCGTGCCCGCCTGCAAGGATTGCCAGGCCGAGATGAACAGGGTCTTCGAGCTCGATCGCGATTTCGTCGCGGCGATCGAAAAATCAGTGCCACCACACAGCGCCATATATCAACTCCCTTACATGGCTTTCCCGGAAACGGTGAGATTGTTCCGGCTCGACACCTACGACCATGCGGCGGGTTTCCTGCATTCCCGGACCTTGAAATGGAGCTATGCTGGGATGAAGGGGCGCGAAGGCGACAGTTTTTACCGCGCGCTCTCCAGGGAGTCTTACGAGAAGCAGATCAATGTGGTGCGCCGCCTCGGTTTCGCTGGCGTCTACATCGACCGCCGCGGCTATGAGGACAATGGCCAGGAAATCGTCGCACGGTTCACCGAACTGCTTGGCCGAGGTCCGAGCTTGCAGCGCGCGGACACGGAAATCGTATTTTTCCCGATAGGACAGCAGCCTGGGGCTGTTCAGTCGCGACCAGAAGGCCTGAGCCCCGCTGAAATTATGGAAAAAGCCGGCTACCTGGCCGATCGTCTGGGGCGCCGTTACGAGGCCACGCTGGCGCAAGGCATCGATTTCACGCGTTCGGAATTTCCGCTGTTCGTCAAGGATATCGTGGGCTTGTCGAGGCAGGAAGCGTGGGGACGCTGGACTGACGCCAATCTGGCGCCATCGCTTCGCCTGGACTTCGAGCAACCATTACCGGCGCGCGGTACGCTGGTGCTCACCATGATACCGTTCGGTCCGAACGCGGACAAGGACGCTATCATGCGCGTCGGCAGCAAAACCTACCGAATCAGGCTCAAGCCGGGACAGGCGCAATACCGTCAGGTGCTCGATCTTGGCAGCGAACGCGCCACCAGCATCGAGCTGGTCCCGCCGCAGCCGACCGCGCCATACGAGCTGGGCGGGGAGCGAGATGGGCGCAAGCGGGGCATCGGCATGGTCGGGCTGTCGATCGAGTAAAGCAGCAAACGCATGCCTGGCGCCGGCGACAGACAGGGGCCGCCGCGCCCTGGAATGCCAGGCATCGCTGTCACGGTGCGCTGTGAAAGTGGCCGAGACTGCCGGCCGCTAGAGCCGGGCGGGTCCGCACGGCGCCGGGACGGCGTCTGGTAATCTGATCAGGCCAACACGGCCGTCAGCACCATTTCTGACGGCGCACCGGCGCTTACCAGTTCGCGCTGTGGCAGCGTGTCATCGAGCAAGGACAGCAATTGCTGTGCGTTCTCACGCCAGGTACGCGATTGCATGGTGCCCGAGGACGGCACCTTGCCTTCCGCGCGTAATGCCATCCATTGGCGCACCGCGTCGGCCAGCGCCGTTGGCTCCATACCGTCGAAATACAGGGCATGTTCCTCGGCCACCTCGCGAAATACGGGGATGCCGCGCGCCAGAATCGGTAGCCCGTAGCGTGCCGCCTCAATCAGGGGAAGGCCGAAGCCTTCACCTTCGCTCGGCTGCAGCAGGCAGGTGCTGTTGCGGTAGATCGTCTCCAGCATCTGGTCGTCCACTCCCTGCAGCCACAACAGGCGATGCCCCGATTCAGGATGTTTGCCGAGACGTTGGACAATGGTGGGGATTGTGCGCCGCTCGGACTGCGGCAATCCCTTCCAGCCCTCATTGCCGACGATAACCAGGTTGATTTGCTCTCCCGCCGCCCACAGTTCCTCGAAAGCGGCCAGCGCCTGCAGATGGCCCTTGCGCGGCTCGATCGTTCCTACCATCAGGAAGCTCGGGCGCGCGGCGAGGGTGGCAGCCATATCGACCGCCACTTTGGCGTCACCGCCGCCCGCAGTTGAATGGTCGATATCGGCGCCATGGTGCAGCACAGCCAGCTTCAGAGGATAGGTCGGCAGGGCGCCCTGACTGCGCAGCCAATCTTCGGCTTCCCGGGCAACGGCGCCCGAAATGCACAGCAGGCGATCGGCCTGCGCGGCGACGCAGCGGAGCCAGCGCGCATGCACAGATTCCGACACCGAGGGGAAAAATTCTGGCCGCAGCACCGGCAGTAAGTCATGGATCAGGAAATTGATCGAAACGCCACGAGAGCGCAGCTGCGCATATACGCCGGCGCCGGCCGCCTCGACCATGGCGTTGGGCGAATAGTCGGCGCAGTAGTACAGGTCACCCGGTTGCACGTCGACCGGTGCATCGATCAGACTGGCGCCAGCAATGCCCAGCAGCTGGCCGGCATAGCGGCGTGCGTAGCGGAAATGCCAGCGGCCGCCAGCAGTGCTGAGGTAGACCGGCTCGATGCGCAGAGCGCGCTGGTCGAGCTTGAGCAGTTCCAGCAACTGGGTACGAACCACGCGTTCGATGCCGGTCTTCAGGTCGTGCTGGACGATGGTCGAAACGTCGATCAGCAACTGGCGCGGCGCCAGCGGATCGGGCGCGCCTGCGACTGCTGTCGCCAATTGGCGCAGAACACTGTCGTCACTGCGTAGTGCGTCGAGTGTTGCCAGCCGGCGCAGCAGCGCTGGGCGTCCGGTATCGGTTTCGGTCATCGCCAGGTCAAGCGCGTCGCGGTAGCGCGCGGCGCAATGGTCGGGGCGGTGCTGATTGCGCAGCATGTCGCGCGCACGCGCGCCCAGCTCGGTCCGACGCTCAGCGTCGTGGCGCAGGACGTCGAGTGCTTGAACCAGCTCGTCGAGCTGGAACTGGTCCGGCAGCATCCAGACGGCATCCGGCGACAAGGCCGCCATCGAACCGTTCGCATTGACGATGGTGGGCAGGCCATAGTTCATCGCATCGAGCACGGCCGCCGAGGTTTCTCCACGCGAAATGCTACGCAGCTGGACGCCCATGTCGGCCGCCTGCAGGTACTGGTGATAGGCCGCGTCGTCGGTCCAGCCGGCGATGCGGATGCGTCGTCCGGCGTCGGCGTTTTCGATCGTATCGGCCAGGCGCATGCCAAACTCGCCAGTATGGTTCGCGCCGACCAGCACCAGTTCGCACTGGGCATCGTGATGCAGGCTCGAAGCCAGCCAGGCTTCGAGTAGCACATCCGACAGTTTGCTCGGGCCAATATAACCGAAAGTGCAAACCAGGAAGCTGTCTTCCGGGATGCCAAGCGCTGCGCGTGCGGCGCGGCGGTCCTGCAGCGCCGGCGCGGCGCGCGGCAGCGGCACGACGGTCCAACTGCGAGCAGATTCGTCACCATACCATTCGCAGGCGAGCTGTCGCGCATGCTCGGAATGCACGATCACCCGCGTCGCCCCCTGCAGCACCTCGAGGTTGCAGGGGAAATCGTTCATCGCCGCAGCATGATTGTCGGGTAGCTGGCTGGCACGCAGCCCACGGTAGCCGTGCGAATGGAACAAGGCATCGCTCCAGGCATTCGGAATGCCGCCGGTCATCTGTTCGTAAGCGAGGACATTGCTGAGGTAAAAATCGTGCAGCACGACTACCCCCGGATGCCGGGCCAGCAACGGAAACATGCTGCTGTGGAAAGGACTGTTACCGAACTGATAGAGGATCTGATCGAACTGGTGTGCGTTCGCGTCCAGCCAGGCGGCATCATGGCGCCGAAGGCTTGCCAGGGGCGCCGGCAGGATCACTTCTTGCTGCTCGATGATGAGGACGATATCGAAGTCGTCGAGCATGGCCGGCAGCAGCTGGGCGGCGTAATCGGCGATGCCGGTGCGCGCCGGTGGCAAAGGGGTAACAAATGCCAGGCGGCGGCGCACGCGCGCTGGTTTCGGCGCAGGCGTGGCGTTTTCTGGCGCCGTCAAGGACGCAAGGGTCAATTCAGCCGCGGCGTCGGCGCGCATGCCGGCCAGCGCCAGTACGCGCGCAGGGGCGAGTTCAGCGCAGGCCTGTCGGTAGGCCTCAGTGTTCAGAGCCAGCACCAGCGCCGCTTCGCGCAGCAGGGCCAGTCGGCTGTCGTAGAAGACCGCGCATTCGGCGGCGGCCTGCGTGCCAGCGTCTGGAACATGGTCGAGCAGGATGCCGTAGCGCGCAGCCCTTGCGAATTGTCCGACCGAGACGACACTTTCGTCGGACAGGCCATTGAACAGTCCGTCGAACAGAACCACGTCGGCATGCAGCTGGGTAACTGCATATTCGCGCAGTAGTTCGTTGGCGCAGCGCCGTTCACGCTGCGCCTGAGCTTGGCCGGTCGACGGCGTCAGACTGTCGACGACATGGATGCGGTCGCGTGCGATTAGTCCGTCAAAGCGGCGCCGCAAGGCTTCGCCATGAGGCAAAGCGCCGTTAAGCAGGATCCAGACGGCATGTGCGCCGGGCGTCCTAACCAACGCCGCAGCGAAGTCGAGGACCTGTGGCGAGCTGTTATGCTCGGGGCCATGCAGCTGGACATTCTGCAAATCGATGACGATACGCATGCTCAATCAATCCTTGGGTTTCGTTAGCGCGCAAAGGGATCGGTACACCGCCAGGCTGCGTGGGGACATGTCGGCTGCCAACGGGTCTGCTTCGACCGGGGTGATGTCGCCGGCCGGGGCCTGCGCATACATCATCTGTATCAGCCGCGTGTGCAGGCCGGGGATGCGCATCACGATCGCGCGGATCCCGCGCTTGAGCGTAGGCTGACGCAAGGTGGCCTGGATCAAGCGCCGCGCCAGCGCTGAGATGATTCGACGCGCATGGTGCTGTATGCCCGGCTGGGTCAGGCGTGGGCGGACGTGGCGCAGCATGCGCGCGCCGATGCCGCTTTGGCGTCGCTGCAAGTCGAGCAGATGGTGGCGCAGATCTGCCGCTTGCGCTTCGGCGTGGCCCAGGCGGCCTTCGAGCCAGGCGACGTGTGCGGCCAGGCGCGCATGTTCATTTACGCCTGTCTGTTGCGCCTGTTCCGTCGCAGCCATGCGCTGGCGCAAGCGCGCGGACTCGTTGTCGCCCTGTGTTCTCGCCGGCATCTCGAGCCGGCCGAGGCGCTGGCTATCTTTCGCCTGAACCGCTTCGAGCTGAACGACGCGAGCGGCAAGCGCGCTGTGCTCTACGTCGGTCCGGGCCAGTTGCCCGCTCAGGTCGGCACGGCTGGACTCTTCGTGGGCCAAGTGTCCTGTCAGGCTGGCATGTGTGGCTTCGAGCCGCGCCAGATGTTCCGCCACGCTCGATTGCGTGGCCTCGAGATACGCCAGACGTTGCACCACGCCGGCGTGCGACGGCTCGAATTCGGCCATGCGGACGCTGAGCGCGGCTTGCGTCACATCAGATTCGGCCAATCGGCTTCCGAACTCCACGACCGACAAATGCACCCGGGCGATCTGGGCATCGACTTCGGCCAATTGCTGCTGCAGCGCCCGTGCGCGGCTTTCCTCCTGCGCGCGCAGCTGCCCCAGCTCGGCCCCTACGTCATCCTGCTGTTGCTGGTAGCGCTGGGCCAGAGTATGCAGATCGGTCCCGTAAGGGCGAGCGAACTCCCGAGCGAGCGCCACCCTTAGTTCTGGCGCGCCGCCCTTCTGCGCCACGATGGCGTAGTCCGGGCTGACGCCGGCGAGCACGTCGAAGAGGCGCAGCGCGCCGTCCACGTATTGGGTTTCCTGCAGCCGCAGCACCGCGTGACGCTCGAAGCCGCTGAACTCGACGGCAAAGGCCAGCAGTTTCGATGGCAGCGGGCGCAGGTGCGACGGGTCGTCGTAAAACGACGATGTGCCAACTGTCAGATTTTCTGAATTCGGTGTTTCTAGGATCAGGAGACCGCCCGGACGCAGCGCGCGCAGTGCTTCTCCAATCAAGATCTGCACCTGGTCGAAAGCGATGTGTTCGACCACGTGGAAGGCCGACACCACCGACAGGCTACCGTCCGGGGTAGTGCGCAGGGCATTGATGGCGTCGTCGTTGAGCACGTTCAGGCCGCGCTCCCGGCAAGCCGCCAGCATGCCTTCGTCGAGGTCGACGCCACGCGCGGCGAAGCCAGCCTCGCCCAGCAGTTCGAGCCATTCGCCACGGCCACAGCCGAGGTCAAGAGCGGTCGCCGGTTCGGCGCCTGCCAGCCCTTCCAGGAACGGGCGATAGATTTGCAGCCGCGTTTTGATCAGGTCGCGGCTGCCGCGATAACGGTCTTCGAAGGCGCGGTAGAACGAGCCGCTCATCGTGAGATCTCCAGACGGGGTTCGAGCCAGCTACTGCCCACAAACGGCTTGCGGTTCATATTCATGACGATAAAGAGGAAGGCCAGGTCGCGCCATTCGTAGTTGTCGGCCAGATGGGTTTCGGTGCTGGTCAGCGCGGTCGTGATCGAGTAGCTGCCGTCGCCGAGGTTGAGCGGGAAGGCAAAGCGGAACTCGATGCGTTCACCGGCGCGAACGTCGGTCAGCACCTGGTCGAGATGGTGTGTATTGGTGCCAAAGATCGGCTGGCCGAGGCGGTCCTTGATCATGTAGCCGAGAACCAGGCGCGACAGTGGCGCGTTCACCTGCACCTCCACGCGCAGCGTTACCGCCTCGCCGACGTTGACCATCTCGACCGCGGCCGCGTTTGCATCCTCGAGCGTGATTGCGCAGACCGTGGCTTCGCCAGTGCCCGAAGTGGTCTGGACCCGGCCTTCGCCGGTGGCCACCTGCGACACGGTGGAGTTTTCGCGCTCGGCGATCAGGGCGTTGTAGTAGTCCATCACTTCGTCGGGCGCGCCCTGCTTGACCAGATTGCCGCCGTCGAGCAACAGCGCGCGGTCACAGATCGCCTGCATTGCCACGCGGTCGTGGCTGACGATCAAAAGGGTGGTGCCCTGTTCGCGGAAGCGGCGGATGCGCTCGAAGCTGCGGTGCTGGAAATAGGTGTCGCCGACCGATAGCGCTTCGTCGACGATCAGAATGTCGGGCCGGCGCGCGGTGGCGACGCTGAACGCCAGCCGTACCTGCATTCCCGAAGAATAGACCCGCACCGGCTGGTCGATGTAGTCGCCGATGCCGGCGAATTCCTCGATCTCGGGCATAAGGGCATCGATCTCGGGCACTGACATGCCGATTAACTGTCCCGCCATGTAGGCGTTCTGGCGCCCGGAAAACTCGGGATGGAAACCCATGCCCAGCTCCAGCAGGGCAGCCACGCGCCCATGCATGGTCACTTTGCCGGTGCTTGGCTGGGTGGTTCCCGTAATCAGTTTTAGCAGCGTGCTTTTGCCGGCGCCGTTGATGCCAATGATGCCGACCGCTTCACCCGGCGCAATCTGAAAGCTGATGTCGCGCAGAATCCATTTTTTGCTGTGACGCTCAGCGCGTGACGGCAGGATCCATTCGAGCAATCGCCCCCATCGCGTGTGGTATTTCTTGTAGGCCTTGCCGAGCTGAGAAACGAGAATGGTACCCATCACAGTTCGTCCACCATTTCGCCAGCATGTTTGCGGAACAGATGCAGGCCTAGTACGCAGCACGCCAGCGCCAGGACAGTCACTGGCGCCAGGCGCGACCAGTCGGGCAGCGTGCCGTGCAGCAGGATCGCATGGTAAGCCGTCACGATTGCGGTCATCGGATTCCAGTCCAGAAGGTGGCGCACTTCAAGCGGCAGCGCCGTGACAGGGTAGACGATCGGTGTGAACCAGAACCAGAACTGGAGGAGGATCGTGAAGAACTGGCCGACGTCGCGAAAGAACACATTGAGCACGCCGACGATCATCCCCAGCGAAATCGCGAACAGGATCTGGATCAGCAGTACCGGCAGCATGGCAAGGTAAACCCAGCCTGGAAAGAACCCGGAAAGGACGAGAAAAAGTGTGAACAGGCCGAACACGATGCCGAAATTGACACAGGCATTGAGCACGACGATGATTGGAAGGCACAGACGAGGGAACTGGAGCTTCTTGAGCAGGTTGCCATTTTCAATGAACATGGTCTGGCTGCGCCCGGTGATCTCCGCAAACAGAGTCCAGGTCAGCGTGCCGGCGCACAGATAGATGCTGTAACTGAACGGCGAGCCGGAACCTGGAAGGCGGGTTGCCATGACCTGGGAGAATACCAAGGTGTAGACCAGGATCATCGCCAGCGGATTAAGAACGGTCCAGGCCGCGCCGAGCATCGAATTGCGGTACTTGGTCTGGAACTCGCGCTTGACACTGCCACTGATGAAGCCGCGATAGCGCCAGACGCTGGTGAACAGAGCGCTGGAAATCATGCGGCCGAGCCTTGTGCAGGAAAAATGGCAACGCTGGCCAGAGACAGAATCATATGCGGATTAGGAACAGGGATGTCGGAAGACTAGAACGGCGCGCTGACGATAACCACGCCTGAAACTCAAATAAATATTGTAACACGACCATAAGCCATATTTTTCGCATTGTCTGCGCGGCAACTGGGTTGCGGGCGGACTTTGACACTGAAGCAAGCGGCAAATTCCGTGCCACAAGGGCCCCGGCGAATCACGCGCAATTCGCGCATCGCCATGACGTCGGGCCAGTGCATGGTAACCGGCGGCATCGCGGCGAGAGTAGGGCTGAACAGGCGCGCTACGCGTCCGTCAGCAGTCGATTGCCAAAGTTGCAGGCTTGCTGTTAAACGTTCACGTGGCGCCGGCTACCATATTCAAGCCTTCGTCGAACAGGCACTGTGACATCGGCGGCGCGGCCATCATAGGGTGTTGTAGTCGTCAACCATGAGGTCGAGGCACGTCTGCGCTCGGGCGGGCAATTGCAAAAACGCTGACGAGGCCAGCTATCGGCAGGGCGTCATGATGGCCGGGTACGAGAATGGCAATGCGGCGCGGATTGGGTGGTTCATACGTGCTCTCCTGCGCAATGCGGACAAGCCACCCCATACACATACTCGGGCGACAACTGCTCTCTTGGCGTCACCACCGCCCGGCACGCGAAGCACTGCGTCGTCACCGTCGGCTCGAGCTTCGGATTGAGCGCCGTACGGTAATCGAACACGAAGCAGTCACCCGTGTAGTGTGCGCCGCCGACATCCTCGAAATACTTCAGGATGCCGCCCTCTAACTGGTACACGTTGTCGTAGCCGATGTTCTGCATGTGGATCGCCGCCTTTTCGCAGCGGATGCCGCCGGTGCAGAAAGTGACCACGGTCTTGCCGGCGAAGTCGTCCTTGTGGGCGGCGATTACGTCGGGAAATTCGGTGAACTTGGCGATGCGGTAGTCGACCGTGTTGTCAAAGGTGCCAACGTCGACCTCGAAATCGTTGCGGGTCTCGACCATCACCACGGGTTTGCCGGCGTCGTCGTGGCCCTGGTCGAGCCAGCGCTTGAGCGTGACCGGGGCGACCGAAGGCGCGCGGCCGAGTTCTGGCTTGATCAGCGGCATGCGCATGGTAATGATCTCTTTCTTGATCTTGACCAGCATGCGCTTGTGCGACTGTTCTTCCGAGTAGCTGTACTTGACGTCGATGTCGGCGAAGCGTGGATCTGCGCGCAGCCAGTCGAGGTAGTGGTCGATGTCGGCGCTCAAGCCCGACAGGAACATGTTGATGCCTTCGGGCGTCAGCAGGATGGTGCCTCGCAGGTTCAGTTCCTGACAGATGGCCTGAAAACGCGGGCGCATCGCCTCGGTATCGTCGAAGGTGACGAACTTGTAGGCGGCGATATTGACATAGCGGCCGGCGCCGGCCTGGGCAGGCGCTTCGGTGTCGATGGCGCTGGCCAGGCCGGTCGTCGGTTGGGTTGTGATTTGCATGGTCATCAAAAAAATCGGTTTCTTACAAGCGCCATTATAAGCGGTCGGGCACCTGCCCGGCCGCAGCGGCAATAGCGTCCGATGCGCACAACAGGCGATCGGCGCAGGCCGCATTCGCGGTTCTGACCTGGTCCGCCGTGCGCAGCAGCAGGTTGATGCTCACGCCGCGCGCGCGCCAGGCGGCCAGCAGGCCGGCGGCGCGTGCTGCGCCCAGTGCCGGCATGGCCGCATCGGGCGCATAATAAATATCCTCCGCATGCACGTCGACGACGGGTTCTTGCTGTGCCGGCCAGTTCATATCCAGCAGGCGTCCCACCGCGTTGCGCGCCTGGCGGTAGCGCGGCGCGGCGCCCGAATCGTCGAGCCAGACCGGCTCGACCCGTAGTCCGGCCGGCGCTTGCGCCAGCAGTTCGCGCAGCTGCTGCGCGGCCAGCGCATCGGGCGTTGCGCCGGGCGCGGCCCAGTCGCTGACGTCGATCAGCAACTGGCGCTGCATGCCCGATTCTTCCTCGGCCAAGGTCGTCGCCAGCCGTTGCAGCCCCACTGCATCGCCTGGCGCCAGCCTGGCCAGGGCGCTGCGCCACGCCAGATCGCGCCTTGCGCGCTCTGCGCGCGCCTGCGTCAGCGTGGCCAGGTACTGGCGCGCGCATTGTGCGGGACGGAACGACGCGTCGAGCAGCGCCACCGCTTGTGTGCCCAGCGCCTGGCGGCGCGCCGGATCGCGCCGCAGCGCTTCCAGCGCAGCGCGCAGTTCGGCGATCTCAAACACGTCGGGCAGGCGCCACATGGCGCCTGGCGCGAATTCGCCCATCGAGCCGTTGGCATTGACGATCGTCGGCAAGCCGTAATTCATGCAGTCCAGCACAGCGCCTGAGCTTTCGCCCTGGGCATTGGTGCGTAGCTGGACACCGATGTCGGCCGCCTGAAGGTATTGGCGATAGACGGCATCGTCGGTCCAGCCGGCAATCCGGATATTGGCCGTGGCGCCGGCGGCGCGGATCAGCGACTCGACTTCCACGCCGTAGGGGCTGTCATGGTTGGCGCCGACCAGCACCAGCGTGCAGGCACGGTCGGCGTGCAGCGTGGAACCGGTCCAGGCGCGCAGCAGTTCGCGCGTCAGCTTGTGCGGCGCGATGAAGCCGAAGCTGCATACCAGAAAGCAGTCCGGCGCGATGCCGAGGGCGGCGCGGGCCGCGGCGCGGTCGTGCGTCACGGGCGGCGTGCGCGGATGCGGGATGACGTCGATATGATGCGTCGCGGCCGCGCCGAACCAGTCGGCCACCAGTTGCCGCGCGTGGCGTGAATGGACGATCACGCGGCTGGCCTGTTCCAGCAGCGGCAGGCTGCAGGGCCAGTCCTTGTGGGCCTGGGCGTGGCCGGCCGGGGTGGCGGCTGCGAGTACGGCGCCGTAGCCGTGCGACGCGAACAGCGCCTCGCGCCAGGCCTGCGGCGCGGCGCCGCTCATCTGGGCCTGCACCAATACGCCGCCGATGAAGAAGTCGTGCAGCACCACCACACCAGGATGGCGCGCGATCAGCGCGACCATATGGCTGTGAAACCGGCTGTTGCCGAACTGGTACAGCACCTGGTCGTAGCCGGCGCCATGTTCGGCGAACCAGGAAGCGCTGCGCACCGCAAGCCCGGACAGGGCCGGCGGCAGCGTCACCGTGTCCTGGGCCACGACCAGTTCGATGTCGGCATGTCTCATCAGTTCGGTCAGCAGTTCGGTGGCGTAGCTGGCCACGCCGGTGCGCTCGGGTGGCAGTGGCGACACGAAGGCCAGGCGCGGCCGCGCGCCGGCCGAGGCGACCGGGGCAGTTTGCAAGGCGATCAGCTGGCGCAGGATGGTATTGGCGCGTAGCGACAGGCTGGCGACATGATCGGGCTGCGCCTCGTCGACCGGCGCGGACTGGCCGCCGGACGCCATCATCATCCGGTAGGCGCGTGCATACAGCGTTGGCGAATGCTTGAGCAGGCGCAGCGCCAGCTGGCGGATGGCGGGACGGCGCAGCACCATGCGCGCCAGCGGCAGTAGCAGTGCGGCGGGCATGCTGCGCGCGGATGGCGCTGCGCCTCCATCGGCGCCGCCCGGCGTTGCCGGTGCCTGGCGCGGCGCGGCCGGCGGTAGCACGACCACGGCGCTGCCGCCGGCGGCATCCGGCCTGCTTGCCAGCAGGTCGAGCAGGGTGGGGGCAGGCAGGTCGTGGGTCGTGGGGCGGAAAGAATTCATCCGGCGGATTATAAGTCAGCAATGCCACCCCCGTGCCAGCCTCCGGGCGTCCGGATCCGACGCCCGGATGCAACGCCAGCGTTGCCACGGTCTGCAGCGCGCCTGCCCGACAAGGTAAAATGGCGGGATGACTTCCCCGATCTTCACCCACCTGCGCGTCCACTCCGAATACTCCATCGTCGACGGCCTGGTCCGCATCGACGACCTGGTCAAGGCGGCGGTCAAGGACAACCAGCCGGCGCTGGCCGTGACCGACCTGGCCAACACCTTCTGCCTGGTGCGCTTCTACAAGGCGGCGCGCGGCAAGGGCGTCAAGCCGATCGTCGGGGTCGATGCCTGGATCACCAACGACGACAACCGCGACAAGCCGCACCGCCTCCTGATCCTGGCGAAAAACCACACCGGCTACCTGCAGCTGTGCGATCTGCTGGCGCGTGCCTGGCTCACCAACCAGCACAAGGGCCGCGCCGAGCTGCGCGCCGAATGGCTGGAAGCGTTGGCGACGTCGGTATCGACGCTGCACCCGGAAGAACCGCAGGGTAACGCCCTGATCGTGCTCTCGGGCGCCCATTTCGGCGACATCGGGCAGGCGATCGAGAATGGCGACCTGGCCAAAGCCGAGGCCAACGCCGAGCGCTGGGCGCGTATCTTCCCGGGCCACTTCTACATCGAGATCCAGCGCGCCGGCCAGGCAAATCAAGAGCAGCAGGTGCGCCACTCGGTGGCGCTGGCCGGCCGCCTCGGCTTGCCGGTGGTGGCCACGCACCCGGTGCAGTTCCTGGACAAGTCCGAATTCATCGCCCACGAAGCACGCGTCTGTATCGCCGAAGGCGAGATGCTGGCCAACGCCAAGCGCGTGCGCCGCTTCAACGAGAACATGTGCTTCAAGTCGCAGGCCGAGATGGCCGAACTGTTCAAGGATTTGCCAGGGGCCCTGGCCAACTCGGTCGAAATCGCCAAGCGCTGCAACGTCACGCTGACGCTGGGCAAACCGCAGTTGCCCGATTTTCCGACGCCAGGTATGACGATCGACGAATTCCTGGTGGCCGAAACCAAAAAAGGCCTGGAAGAGCGCCTGGTACAGCTCTATCCCGACCCCGTCAAGCGCGAAGCCGAGCGTCCGCGCTACGAGGCGCGCCTGGAATTCGAGAACAACACCATCATCAACATGAAGTTCCCCGGTTACTTCCTGATCGTGGCCGAGTTCATCCAGTGGGGCAAGAACAACGACGTGCCGATCGGCCCGGGCCGCGGTTCGGGTGCGGGTTCGCTGGTGGCTTACGCACTCAAAATTACCGACCTCGATCCGCTCAAGTACAACCTGCTGTTCGAGCGCTTCCTGAACCCGGAACGCGTCTCGATGCCCGACTTCGACATCGACTTTTGCCAGGAAAAGCGCGAACTGGTGATCCAGCACGTGAAGGACCTGTACGGCCGCGACGCGGTGTCGCAGATCGCCACCTTCGGCACCATGGCGGCCAAGGGCGCGATCCGCGACGTCGGCCGCGTGCTCGATTTCGGCTACAACTTCTGCGACGGCATCTCCAAGCTGATTCCGTTCAAGCCGGGCAAACCGGTGTCGATCGCCGAAGCGATCGAGGAAGAGCCGCTGCTGAAGGAACGGTTGGAGAACGAAGAAGAAGTCAAGCAGCTGCTCGATCTGGCGCAGCAAGTCGAAGGCATCACGCGCGGCATCGGCATGCACGCCGGTGGCGTCTTGATCGCGCCGGGCAAACTCACCGACTTCTGTCCGCTCTACACGCAGGGCGGCGACGCCGGCGTGGTGTCGCAGTACGACAAGGACGACGTCGAGGCCGTGGGCCTGGTCAAGTTCGACTTCCTGGGTTTGACGACGCTGACGATCCTCGACCGCGCGGTCAAGTACATCAAGGCGCTCGACCCGCAGGACGCCGACTTCAACCTGGAGTCGCTGGCGCTGGACGACCGCGCCTCGTACAAGCTGCTCTCGGACGCCAAGACCGTCGCCATCTTCCAGCTCGAGTCGCGCGGCATGCAGGGCATGCTGAAAGACGCGCGGCCCGACCGCTTCGAGGACATCATCGCGCTGGTCGCCCTGTACCGTCCGGGCCCGATGGACCTGATTCCCGACTTCTGCAAACGCAAGCACGGCGAAAAATTCGACTATCCCGATCCGCGCACCGAGTCGATCCTGTCCGAGACCTACGGCATCATGGTCTACCAGGAGCAGGTGATGCAGATGGCGCAGATCGTGGGCGGCTATTCGCTGGGCGGGGCCGACATGCTGCGCCGCGCGATGGGCAAGAAGAAGGCCGAAGAGATGGCCGAGCACCGCGAGATCTTCCGCGCCGGCGCCGCCAAGGATGGCCTGACGACGCAAAAGGCCGACGAGATCTTCGACTTGATGGAAAAGTTCGCGGGCTACGGCTTCAACAAGTCGCACGCCGCCGCGTATGCGCTGCTGTCGTACCACACGGCCTACCTGAAGGTGCACCATACCGCCGCGTTCATGGCAGCGAATATGTCGCTGGCGATGGAAGACACCGAGAAGATCAAGATCCTGGTCGAGGATGCCAAAGAGGTTTGCAAGCTCACGATCTTGCCGCCGGATGTCAACGAATCGCATTTCCGCTTCACGCCGGAAGGCGAAGCGCGCTCGAAAACCGGCAAGCAGGTCAGCCAGATCCGCTATGGCCTGGGCGGCGTGAAGGGCGCGGGGCAGGGTGCGATCGAGGCGATCATCGCCGCGCGTACCGAGGGTGGCAAGTTCAAGGACCTGTTCGACTTTACCAAGCGCGTGGACCGCAAGCAGATCAACCGCCGCACCATCGAATCGTTGATCCGCGCCGGCGCCATGGATGCCTTCGGCGTCGACCGCGCCATCTTGCTGGCCTCGGTCGCGTTCGCGATGGAAGCGGCCGGCCAGGCGGCGGCCGCAGCCAACCAGGTCAGCCTGTTCGGCGGCGACGATTCCGATCTGGTGGCGCCGCCCGAGTACGTAAAAGCGCTGCCGTGGACCGACCGCCAGAAGCTGGCCGAAGAAAAGATCGCGCTCGGCTACTACCTGTCGGGCCACATGTTCGATTCGTACGCGGGCGAGGTGCGCCGCTTTGCCAAGACCAAGTTGAAGGACCTGGAGCCGTCGCGCGACCCGCGCATGCTGTGCGGCGTGATCACCGGCGTGCGCACCCAGATGACCCAGCGCGGCAAGATCCTGATCGTGGCGCTGGACGACAAGACCGGCGTGGTCGAAGTCACCGTCTACAGCGAAGTGTTTGAGGCCAACAAGAACGCGTTCAAGGAAGACGAATTTTTGCTCGTCGTCGGCAAGGTGTCGGAAGACCGCTTCAACGGCGGCCTGCGCATCACGGCCGAGAAGGTGTTCGACCTGGCCACCTCGCGCATCCAGTATGGCCACAAGCTCGAGATGGACATCGCCACCACGGTCAACCCGGCGAAGATCGCCGAAGTGCTGCAGCCGCACCGCATGCATGACGGCATGCCGGTCAGCCTGCGCCTGGAAAAGAACGGGATTCCGTTCATCATGCAGCTGGGCGACGAGTGGCGGGTGGCGCCGTCGGACACGCTCAAGACGGCGCTCGAATTGACGCTGGGGGCGAAGGACGTGGCGGTCGAGTATTGATCGTAGGGTTGGCGGCTGTGCCGCCGACGCGGTGGTAGTCGGCCGCAAGATCATCCGGTACGACATCGGAACTGCTAACGATCGACGCGTCGGCGGCGAAGCCGTTAATACTACGCAGAAACCGTGCGGGCCTTCGACTATAATCCGGTCTTCTCCAGACGCGGCCCGCGTGCTTGCTCAATGATGACAGAAACAATAACCACGCCAGCGCCGGCGCCCCCCCGGGGTCTTGCCGGCAAGGCCGCGGGCGTGTTGATGCTGCTGTTCCCCGCATCCGTGCTCACTACCAGCGGCGGCGTGCACGTAACCTTGCTGATCGTGCTGCTGTCGCTCGCCTTCCTGGTGCGGCGTGGATTGGTCGTGTTCTATGCTGCGCACCTGCGCGAGATCCGCTGGATCCTGCTTGCGTTCGGCGGTTATTTCTTGCTTACCCTGGCGCGCATGCTGTGGTTTCGCGATTCCGCCGGCACGCTCGACGGACCGTCACGGTTGCTCATTGCGCTCGGCTGCATCGGCTTTGTCGGGCTGCTGCGCCCGAATATCCGCCTGTTCTGGATCGGCTTGTGCATCGGCACCATCGGCGCCGCGCTGATCGGCGGCTACCAGTGGTTCGTGTTGGGCGAAGACCGCGCCGTCGGCGCCACCCATCACGCGATCAGCTTCGGCGACATCGCGGTGGCGATGGGCGTGATGTCGTTTTGCGCGCTGGGTGAATTTCGCAACACGCGCCTGGCCTGGTTGCCGCCGGCCGGGCTGCTGTGCGGCGTGCTGGCCTCGCTGTTCTCCGGTTCGCGTGGGGCCTGGCTCGGTTTGCTGGTGGTGCTGTGGCCGATGCTCAAATATGGCAGCCACATGCACGGCAGGACGATCCGCGCGGCGGTGGGCCTGGTGCTGGTGGCCTGCGTCGCCGCCTACGCGTTGCCGCAGACCGGCGTTGCCGGCCGCATGGGCGACGCGGTCTCCGACGTCGAGCGCTATTACAGCCTGAACGACGCCAGCACCAACGTCGGCATTCGCCTCGAGTTGTGGAAAGCCTCGGCGATGATGATTGCCGAGCATCCGTTCATCGGCGTCGGCCGCGATCAATTCCACGACGAGCTGCAGGCGCTGGAGCGCGCAGGGCGCCTGCAAAAATCGCTGGCGCTGATCTACAGCACCCCGCACAACGACGTGCTCAATACCCTGGCCACAGGCGGCTTGCTCGACCTGAGCTTTTTGCTGCTGATCTACGGCGCGCCGCTTGCGTTCTTCATGCGCACCCTGCGCCATGGCCCGCCAGCGGCCGCAGCGCCGGCGCTGGCCGGGCTGCTGCTGGTGATCTGCTTCATCGCCTTCGGCCTGACCGACGTGATGTTCTGGCTGATGCTGACCAAGGCCTTCTACGCCACCATGGTCTGCGTGCTGGTCGGGTTCTGTCTGGCCGCGCAGTCGCCGGCGCCATCTTCTCTCCCTGCTTCTTCGCTAGAACGCCATGCGTGAATCCCTCGACCGCATCCTGATCTGTCGCACCGACAACATCGGCGACGTCGTCCTGACGCTGCCGCTGATCGGCTACCTGAAACAGCGCTTCCCGCAGGCGCGCATCGACCTGCTGTGCCGCGCCTACGTGGCGCCGGCGATGCGCCATTCGCGCTTTCTCGAGC
>Ga0265797_10002563_pt1 | contig 30335 bp, 27 predicted proteins | sample P2T30metagenome_FD_192433 | JGI IMG/M metagenome (GOLD analysis project Ga0265797, IMG submission 192433) | Plant litter microbial communities from East Loma Ridge, Irvine, California - P2 T30 | ecosystem: Environmental > Terrestrial > Plant litter > Unclassified | place: USA: California...
TGGCGCTTGAACTGATCCTGATCGCGCTCATCCTTCAGCGTGTTCATGAACCTGCGCAACCCCGGCAGTTGCACCAACTTGTGCACTGCCTCTGCAGGATCCCTCTCCCAGACTACGTGTCGTCGGATAACGTCGGCCACATCCTCCTCGTGCAATCCCCGCGAGCCTGTGAAGCGGCCACCTCTGTTCTTGCGAATCTTGGCCCAGAAGTAGAGTTTGTCCACGAGCGCGTCGGTGATGATGTCGTCGAAAGTGGCGAGCTTGTCCAGCGTCAGTTTCGTCGAGGGCGCCATGGTGGCGCGATGGGATGAATGAGTCCGAACGTGCCCGCGCAATCAGCCGCCGGTCGTGGAGATCGTAGGGAGTCGTAGGGTTTCGCGATTAAGGGGGAGGCTGGCAGGGCTGGCTGACGTTATGGTGGCCAGCAACGACAAGTCATTGACCGTCGCGTACGACAATAGCTACACCACAAACGAAAAGAAAGAGCGTGCAGACGACGCGCGCAAGGGAAGGAGCGAGCGACGGCACGCACGGGGGATCCAGCACTCGCCCGATAGTTTACGGGAGTATGGACTCGACGGAACTAGCCCTGCAGGCTATCGAGACCCGCATGCGGCGCATGGGGTGAAGGGCTAAGCGAGCATCATCGGGGCCCCTGCCCATGTGCGGCTAAACTGCGGTGGCACGAGTCCGGCTTGCGACTTTGACAGCGACCAAGACACACACCCCCGACGTCAATACCACCACGCCGCGCGCATCGAGGCAGGCATTCGAGACCGGGATATCGGAAGAAGAGACACAGGATGATTCAATTAAAGGTGTGCTGCGCCGGTCACGGGCGGCAGAGCAAGGACTGATGGATGCCCTTCTAGACCCTCGTAAATTGCATCGACAACTCGGGCGCCGCCATAGTCGAGTGCGTCAATGTCCTGCGATCGAAGCGCCCCGCGAAAGTTGGTATGTGCGCGAAACTCCAAGGCACGGCACGAAGCTGATGGAAGCAGGCGACCGCATAGTAGTGGTTGTAAAGAAACAGCGAAATTTCGGCCCGGAAACCGGCAACAGCGTCTCCATCAGCGCAGCGAACAAAGTACGGCGAGGCGACGTCCGACACGCAGTTGTGGTACGGACAGCGAAGAAGTGGCAGCGGCCGGACGGCAGCGTGGTCAAGTTCGACGACAACGCCTGCGTACTTATCAACAAGGCCGGAGAGCCCATCGGATCGAGAGTCAGTGGTGTTGTCGCGGCAGAACTGAGGCAGAAGCAGTGGTCCAAGATCCTATCGCTGGCGCCCATGCACGTATAACGGCTGGCATGTGGGTGGGATGAAAGATGCATTTTTTGGGAGTCTATGAGCGCTTTGGAATGTAACATTATGTGTATGCCACTACAATTGTACCCATGGGTATCTCAACGGCTGTTCCCCAAACTCCTCGCAGCAAATATGTGAGAGTAAACGCCAGCTACATGCATTCCATGTCGTTGTTCTCTTAGTTATCAGACGGGCGTGAGACGTGACCGCATCCGGCGCACACGTAATAAAGGGCCTGGACCGGTCAGAATGGCTTGCGAACATGGACGAGAAGCTTACCATGCCCGTCTCGGCGGTCCGCTGCTGCGACTGGAAGAAGACGGCTTCGTTCTCGCCGCACTCTGTGCATTGTTTCTGGATGCGCGGTAACTAGACGCAGGCACAGTCAGCGAGCACGCTCAAGAGCAAGCAAGCAACTGTACTGGTGGAAGACGCAGGAGGCGCTTTCAGGACGTGGGTTCGTCCCACATGTCCTCGTCAAAGTCGTCGTCGTAGTCTTCAAACATTTCATCCTCCTCGCGCATCTGCTGCTGGGGGCGCTCGGCTTGCGGGTCCTCGTCCTCGGCCTCGAGGGCAAAGCCAGGAGCCGATTCCTCGCCGCACTCCTGGCACATGATGGGCATGCCGCACATGGTGCAGCAGGGCATCTCCTCAGAGAGAGCGGCCTGGGCAGCTTGGGCATCGGACAGGGAGTAACCAACCGTGGGATCCTGAGCAACCTCGGCTGTGACACCAGCTGTGGCTCCGACTGTGGACGCGATTTCGTGGCGCATGACGCAGGATGAGGGCGCTTCTTCGGTGAAGTTGCATGTGCGGCAGGCGAAAAGCAGCTTGTTCTCGGATTTGTCTTCGCGGGGGAACAGCAGGTTGGAGCTGCGCGAGGTTAGCCAGGCTTCTTGGTTGCAGAAGAGGCGACGCACCATTCTGAGCAGAAGCGGAAGAGAATGGGCTCCTTGCCGCCCTTGGAGCCGCCCATTTGCGCTGCTGGTGAAGCCATGCTGAGTGGACGTGAGGTCGTAAATCGTAAATGTGCGTGTGCGTGTGGATCGTTGTGACGGCTGTTATGCGCGTGTGAAGAGACAAAAGCGTCGAGGAAGCCTGCGCACAAAAGTTGGGTAGGTACAGAGACAGAGTCACGTCGGCGAGCGCGGGCCACCCGTCTTGATTCGCGCGGCTTCCGTTGCTGTAGCAGAGCCGCGTTCTTTGTTTGGCAGGCGCCCCCGCATTATCGACCTTGAGGCGCCGATCGCCCTGTCCACCGCCTGCAATTCTAGACGTCGCTCCACGCTGCACGCACAACTGCCCGTGCGGAGACTCCTATCAACCTCTGCACTGCTCGCCCTCCCCCTACCACAGCCTACTCCGTCCAGCGTCACGCATACATCGCCAGCAACCATGGTAAGCACTGCGCCCGTCGTCCCAACCCACCTCGCACCCCCTCACGCATCCTAGTCGTCCGCCGAAACTGGTCTCCCCGAGGGATGGGAGGTGCGCCGCTCCAACACCAAAAACCTCCCATACTACTTCCACGCCCAGACGAAAGACTCGCGATGGGAGCCACCAGCTGGAACCGATCCGGACAAGCTCAAGGCATACATGGCCGCCAACCACAGCTCCAAGGGCGTTGCGCCCGCAGCCTTCGCGCCGACTGAAGGCAAGATCCGATGTGCCCATCTCCTCGTCAAGCATCGCGACAGCAGGCGTCCGGCTAGTTGGCGGGAGCCCAAGATTACGCGCTCGGTCGAGGACGCCCGGGAGATGATACGGGACTACCAGAAGCAAATACAGGCGTACGAGAGGGGCCAGGAAGACGACACCGCCAAGTCTCTGTCTGAACTCGCGACGACCGAGTCGGACTGCAGCAGCGCTCGCAAGGGGGGCGATCTGTGAGTCTCTGCAGTGGGAGATGCGGCGGGAAACGCTAACGTCATCAGGGGCTTCTTTGGCAAGGGCGACATGCAGAAGGAGTTCGAGCAGGCTGCCTTCGCCCTCAACAAGGGCGAGGTGAGCGATCTGGTCGAGACGGCATCGGGGGTGCACTTGATCCAAAGGTGGGACGAATGCCACAGGTCTCAGTATGATGCTAACCATACGCAACGCAGGTTGGAATAGTCGATGCGTCGCGCCAAAACTAGGGCAAACAAAGCGTCATGTACTGTGATGAGGGGTTTCCTGGGACGCGTGCGGGCTGTGCAGACGCGTCGTGGATACCCGCTCAACACCAAGACAATCATGGTAGTACTAGTAATACTACTATCATGAGACATGCATGTGAAGTCCAGGAGCGGGCGCAGCACGTTGGCCGTGTGTCGTGTGTGGTTGTGGTTGTTGTCTGTCTGCTAACATGATTACGTCCTTTGCAGCTCCCCCTTGGTCGATCCGCGTTGGTTAGGGACCGTACGTCGTTGCACGCGTGCTGACGACAAGCAGACCACAATCGAGAGGGCGATAGAGTTTGTGGGGCCGGAACCAGACGCCTTGAGATAAATTTTTCCCATCGCCCGCACACAGCCCACGGCGGCCAAATTCGCGCCCTGCTACAAAAGCGCGCACCAGGACATCGTCGTCGCATCCCGTCTCGCCGTACCGCTCTGCGCTTGGACAGAGACTTCGGCTAACGCGACTTCCCCCGCCAAAGCCATCGCTGCGCTACTGCAGTGAGTAGGCGCCGGCCTCCAAGTACCTCAGTCAGCTGACGTTCAGACTTGAAACCCGCATACTAAAGCCGTCTGGGAGCAGACCTCGAGCCGTCTCCCACTCACTTCGCCTCGCACTCGCACCGTTTCAGTGCGTGTGGCTGGTTTCGGCATCCCTCAGCCTGCGCCTCGCCCCCAAGCCAGCCCGGTTCCGGATCAGCCCGAGAAGACAAGGAAGCGGCGGCCCAGTGACGTATCATGTAAGTTGGCTGGTTTTATCCTTTTTTTGCATCAGCCCACCTCAGAAGACGAGGAGCAGCACCGTCGGGCGCAGGTTCTAGACATGCCCAGCAAGTTCGTTTTGGGAGCCTGCTGCAGCGCCGTAGTGTGGCGGGCATGCCGTGCAGCGACTGGGCGGCCATCATCCCGAGCGTCTGGGTGTCGTGCCCTAGCACCTTTTGCAAGGTCGGCGCACGCACAACGCTTTTCCCTGCGTCACAGTAGCCCGCAATTCGACTGTCAAGCTCCTGGGCATTTGGCCTCACCAACCACAGCGTTGCCGCCCCTTCACCCTCCCTTCACCACCGCGCCGCTGTGCTTGCACGCCCACCCCGACCGCACCGCCCGTGCAGCTGCTCTCACTGTCCATTGACGTAGCTGCCCCGTCAGACTATATGGGAAAGTCCCGGGGCCGCACTTTCCCATTACCATCAGCTCACGCACCAACGCCGCCCGCAAAGTGCCCGCATACCCCTGCTGACTCCACACGGCGCCCTGTTTACTCCGCTAACACCTTCGATCACCAGCGCTTCCGCGATCTTTCACCCTTCCACCTCCACCACCTCACACAACCTTTTTGTCTAGAAGATTCCCGTCGTTCTCTACAAATATCACTCACGCTCCTTTGAGTCTTGACAGCGCCACTCACTGCAGTGCTCCCGCTACCCACTATCCTACTCCACCCTCCACTCTCCTTCGACCAAGACTCCACACAGACCTACTCAACCTACCTCGTTGCCGCTATGGCTGCTCCACTATCTCCCCACCCTGTCTACCACGACCCCATCCCAACATCCCGCCGTAACTCCAGTCGCAAGACCATCTCCTGCCTCTCACGCACTCCCTCCAACGTCGATGCTCCTCGCACTTTCTGCCCCAAGGACGGTGATGCATTCAGCTACGACCCCTCTCACCTCCGCCACTGGTACTGTCCCCAAGAGCTCTGGGACCGTCTTCCCAAGCAAGTCCAGTCCTGCCTCGGCGATGTTCAGCATGCGGGTGCCGCTGTTCTGACTGGTAAGTCCAATTACGCCTCAGGCACTTGATATCGTACTAACCGCAAATAGGCTTCGAGCGTCTCGACAAGCACCTCGACAACTTTGACGATAGTCAAGTCGACCCCAGGGCCACTGGAGACGAGCTTCTGGTCCACCTCGACGAGCTTCCGCCTCCAAAATTCCGCACAGTCAGCAACGCCAGCAGCGTCTTCCAGTCTGACACTTCTTCGCCTCTCACCAGCGCATCATCCGCTTCTCAGTCAGGGAGCGCCTCTCCTTCCACTCCAGCCTTCTCTGTTTCTCAGATCATGTGCCCTGGTTCACCCATCTGCTTGGGTCCTTCGGAGCTCTCCCGCTCACGTGAGCGCTCCTTCTCTACGCCGCTTAGATCGCACGACGCCAAGTACGCCGCGGAGCTGTCGCACCTACGTACCGAGGCCCTGCCGCGTCTACGTCACAAGTCTTACAAGGTCGAGACTGAGTGGCAGGAGGCCAAGCGTGTCCCGGGCGCCATATCTGCAGATGACATCAACGCCTTCGAGAATTTCTGGGCCGAGAAGAAGTTGCTGATCCTCAGTCTCAATGAGCGGGGTAAGCGTCTTGCGAGTGCCGCTGGTCTTGCTACCACCGGACTCGGCTGGTGCGCCCCGTAGAGGCTAGTGAGGTGGATCTCCTCGACTTGGTCACTCGAAATGGTTCACTGAGCGCATCAGTTACGCGACATGGCGCAGCACCCCCAGCTACAGCCAGTCGACAACCATGAACTTCTTTTCTTTTTCCATTTCCTTGGAGTCCTGTTTCCTGGTTTCTGCTTCACTTCCTGTGCGTTACAAGCGAGGAGTTGGTCGGTCGGTATTTATTCATGTAGGCATCTACACAGCAGATCGGGAAGATCTACACTTGGAATGGACGTGCGTCCACGATAGATCTCATACACGCCCATGTCTTCACGACGGCGGTCTCACGAGAGATCCATTTTTGCCCATGGCGGCTGCTATGGGGCATTCTGGCGGGTTCAACCCGGCTCATCTTAGGCGTAAGGTCAGCTCAGCTCAAAATAACGAATCATAACATCTACATGACGACTTTGTTTGTGCATATTCCTGCTTATCGGTGATGCGCGTCACTTTCGTCATTGGTCACTTCCGAGGGATGCTGGCTTGATACCCTTATATTGTGATGCCCAACACCGGCCATATCGAGCCACAGGTGCATAAGTTGTGGCTGCCCAACATACACAAGTGAGTTCGACGCCTCTCGCCATCTCCGAGGAAAGCTGACAGGGCGCCCTGATATTGTCGACACGGGTCGTGCCAACTATGAGGTTGGTCATGTCGAGAGACGCAGCCAAGCCAAGGCAAGCGCAAGCCCGATGCTGCACGTTCCTCGGCACCGCAGCCTGCATCTGCCAGCAGCAGCCAACTCAGGCCGCCCCGCCCCTGCCACAGCAACGAGAGGGGGTGTGTCCGCGCCCGCGGATCGACATGTTTCACTACCCAGGTCCCAACCACGCGAAACAGGGCGTTCTGACCGCATTCTGGATCGTCTGTTATGGGCGAAACGTGACGCGCCCTGCTTTAAACTAAAAAGAAGAAGAACAAGACCAAATTTGGGTCCGACGCAACGATTGGTCTGACCAGGCTAATATTGACCGAGACATACACACGTACGTACTATAGTAATGTTTCCGTGCCGTCTCTGCTTTGCTCACACATGGAGGACCAGGTGTTGCACATTCCTAATAAGCATCGTCGTCATCTGTATCAACTCGGGGCTGTTTGCCACGATCCAGACTGCCGTTGTTGTTGTTGATGAGGTTGGCCCTCCTCCCAAGCGGACTGGCACCAAAGTCACGCCTGATCGGGCTATCCCTGTCTTGAACGCCTGGTCTCCTGGTGGTGCCACGCCCTAGAATGCAACAAGATTTAGTGTGCTGTACTGTACGTATCCCAAGAAATATCATGGTGGAATGATGACCATGATGATGATCATGATGAAAGGTGGGTGACGGGGGCTTTTTACTTACCGGCCCGGTCACGGATTCCTCCTGCTCCGCCGCCGCCGCCGCCGCCTTGTTCATGTCGTATGCCTGACGACCGCATCGAAGGTCCTGGTCCGAGATCGAACTCATCAGACGATGTGTCCAAGTGGACTCGTCTACCTCCTCCACCTCGATTGCGTCCACCGCCCATCATCATGCCTCCGCGGCGTCCACTCCCCATGGCTTTGGCGTACATGGCCGCCATCTGATCCATATCCATATCCATGCCCATACCCATGCCCCCATTGCCAAACTGCCTGCCTGCTTTGGCCGCCCCTCGATGCGACAGGAAGGGGTGCCGCATACCTCCATTCTTGCCTAGGAGACCGCCGCCGGCAGATTGCATATACGGATTCCCCATGTTCATGTTTAGCCCCATGTCGTCCATTTCTGACAACATGTCGTTTTCGATGCCCCCTCCCATGCCCATACCCATGCCCATACCACCCATGCCATGATGCATCATACCCCGTTTACCACCCGTCACTGTTGGATCAGCCATGCCAGGTGGCATCCGACCCGTGGTGCCGTATGGATCACCGGACATCATGCCCATCTGCTGTGCCATTCGCGGATCCATATCCATGCCACCACCACCACCGCCGCCGTTGTTCATCATGAAAGCACGCTGGCCCATGTTCGGGCCGCCGAAAGGTTGTCTAGCGGGACTTTCGGAACTGTCACGCTGACGTCGTTGCTGTTGCTGACGACTGTCTTTCCTGAGATCTTGCAACGCTTCCAAGATGTCATCTTTGAGTGTGTCGAACTGGTCTTTGCGCTTCTTGTCCGCTTTCTCATCCGACTTTCTCTTCGTCTTCTTCTTTCTCCTTTTGCTCTTTTCGTCTTTGCTACTGCTGCTGTCGCTTTCACTGCTGCTCTTTTTGCAGGCTGTGTGATCGCCGCAGTCTCGGCCCAGGTCGGTTTTCAGTATGTATCTGATCTCACCGCTAGTGCGGAGGTGGTCTTGTTCGTCTTCGTTGGAGTCGCTGCCATGGTGCTGGGGATCGTTCTGGGCACGGTATAGTACGCGGTGGCTTTTCCGGCAGTTGCAGCCTGTGGTGCAGGTACAAGCATCAAGCCAGGCGTTGTCGCCCTCGATCCACTCTTTCCCCGATGGTCCAACTTTCTTGTGAAAAGGTTGACCGCGGTTCAAACGGGCTGACGTTTGCGGCTCCGCCCGAGGCCGCCGTGGCTTCTCGGCGTTGGCATACGCGCCCATGGGGATGTGTTCGTAGTGTCTTGGCCTTCTGCCGGAGTGTCGTCGCGTCGCCTGAGGTGGATCAGGAACGCTACTCGATGACTGGCTGGATGGTGGTCCCGGGTGGTTTGTGTACGGGTTCATGCCTGGCCCCAACATACCTCCGCCAGCACCAAAGCGAGGAGGCATTGGTGGATTGGACGTGTATTCCGGCGGCATGCCAGATGGCGGTCTAACTCCCATTCCGCCCGCTCCAGCAGGCCCCATACCACCGCCCAATCCCCCTAAACCTCTCATGCCACCTAGCCCCGGACTCCCGGGCATGCCCATTGGCATACCGCCCATCATGCCAGGATAGCCACCTACCTGCATTTCAGGCGCAGACCTAGGTCTTGCGTCCATTCCGTCGAAAAGCCCTCCTGGTCCACCTCTTCGGCCCACTCCTGGCATGCGACCTCCCATCATGTTACCTGGGTATTCGTTGGAGGGTTGTCGTCGCATACCCCTTGGGCCTATTCCCTCCATCATGTCGAGTGACGTACTTTCGCTCTCTTCACTGTCTTCCAAGATATCGAGATCTCGTCCCCCGTAGTGAGGTCTTTGTCTTGAGCGTAGTCGCCTGCCTGGTGAACAGGGTGTGTAGATGGGACCGCGTGTGTACGGCTCTGATCGTGATCGTGCGTAGGAAGGTGGGTGGACGGTGAATGCTGTACCTATAGACAGCCCGTCAGTACCGTAAGTTTCAAGGTATATTAGGACCCGTGGTAGGTGGCAGGAAGAGATGGAGGATTACCAGGTGGAACCAAGACTTTGCCTCCTGGAGCGTTGACTTCAACGAGTGGTGGAGGCGTAGAATGCGATGCACCCATATCGGTCGCGTTGTACGGACCAATGCAGCAGACCGTTGTGCTGTGCTATAAAAGAAGACTCTCTTCGATGAGCCTACCTAGGTATATTGTCTTGATCGTCGTCGTTCTTCTGCTTTCTACACCGAGTGATACTTTTGCCTTCTATATCGATTTCATCTCAATCTGATCTTCTCCACTAATAGCCTTGGACGTGTAATGGACAATGGCGGGTGAAGAAAGGAGTGTAAAGACTGATGTGTTCCCTAACACTGTTAATTCAGCACCTGCTAGCTTGAGCCATCTGCTGACATGCCAGCGGTTATTTGTTTGCTGTACTGTGCTCTAACGAGGACACACGAGTGTCGCGTCACGTTACACGACAGCATTCATTGTCGTGTCACGGTTTGTGCCTTTACGCCAGGCAAGATTCTCAATTGTCCAACTTCCTCTCAACGTATGAGTGTGATTTCAGGGCAGTATCGAGAGAGCATTAGAGATCACAGTGGGGTTTACGTATGCGCGTATGTCTTACGGTGCCGTTGTCGGATGTATGAATGAGAGTGCTTCGCTTTTTGTCAAAGCAATGCATCATCATACTTGAGTGGAAAAATTATCACGCTGCGTCCGCGCGACGGAAAGCCCTGGGACACGGGAGATCAATAGAGAAGAATGCAATCATGCCGCTCCACAATACGCGCACCAAAGCGAGGGACTGTGGTTGCTGTATCTATTGATGCCCTGCCTGCGTAGAGACGAGGGCCCTGGAGGCAGCGGCAATCACACGATCCCCGCAGCGCATCACGCACAGCACACCCAGCAACAATCATGTAATATAAAAAAGTAGACTTTGGAGTCATGTTATGTTCTCATACACCTGATATAACTACTGCTCATACTCCATGCCTCGTCGCTATCAATCATTATGCAGTATCATAAACCCATAGCCGGCAACGCCGAGATGAATACAACGCCTATCCACACCAGACAGTAACAAGAACAGTGATAAGATGTGATACAAAGAAACAGACGCAACAGCACTCCTTCAACGTTTCCGCGGCTTTGTATGCAACAGCGAGAATGTGCCGAAGCGCCGCAGCTCAGCGAGATGGTGTATTCGACTCGGGAAACGGATGCGCAGCACCCGCACCTTTCAGATTTCTCCTCCCCTGTCGCCGTCTCCAAAACCCCAATCTTAGTCGATGAGAGAGAGAAGAGTATTGGCGAAGCTAAAACGCAAAGAAAAGCCAGTAAGTAATTGAACAATCAATGAAAGAGGGTGACTGGTATCAATGATGGAGATGGAAAGAGACACTAGAAAATCATCGATCGAACCTGCTCTCTGCGACCCGGCTTGCTTGACTCTTGCGTTCGCGGCCGTGGCGGCGGCGCATGCGACATGCGAACATCCTTAAGAGGTGGAGTCGGCGCGTGCGATTGAGTGCGGGCGTGGCCCTTTACCGGACTTGAAGGCGTGGACTTGATAGAGCCCAGTATATCGTGCGACTGAGTGCGCTGATGAGAAGGCCGGCGGTTAACGCTCGGTGAGCTCGTGACTATGGGATGCGACTTGGTTGGCGAGATTGGCGCACCAATCTGCGATCGCGTAGCCTTCTCCTTACGCTCCTTCTCGAGGACCATGGCCGCCCAGCCCTTGTTTTGAGCAATGTCCTTGCCAACGGTCTCCGAGAGCACCTTCATCCAGGCCTCTTTCTGTTCCCGACTGTCGGCGTAAAAGTCAATGACCTCACCGTTAGCGAACCGTATGCGGAAGCCCTCTTCAACGAACATATAGCCCTCCTCATCCTCGGCGAACCCGGACTTGCGCCGACCACCGGTCTTGGTTGCGGATGGTTGCTGGAGAGCGCTCTTGTCATCCATGAGCTTCGAAGCTTTGGCTAGGTTGATGGTAGCACGCGGCTGCCGTGTGGACTCGTGGTAAGCCGTAAGCTTCGTGCCTTCCAAGCGGAAGAAACGACGTCGCCAGTACTGCAATGAATGTTAGCCATGTTTACGAATAATGTTGCAGGCTTTCAACTTACTGGACAGTCACCACCCTGTTGGCTCAGTGTACCTTCGAAGCTGATGTCCTTGACTTGCTCAGCCTCCTTGAGCTCGCGAATGCAGGCATTCATGCTTTTGGGCATGTCAGAGTCCTTTGCGTTCTTGGGCTTCGGGACGTATAGCAGCTGAAGAGTGAGCTTGCCCACCCGGTAAGGTGGGCGGCGAACGACACCTCCACGCTTGCTCTTGACACTGCTGGCGCCAGTATTATCGACGGCCCACTCATTGAAGCAAGGAATGTCAACAGTCAGCGGACGGCCATATGCTTGGTTCTCGTGGTTGTTGAGGCAAACATAGGCACGGGCGAAAGACCCATCAGGTCCGACGAGGTCATGGAGCAGGTCCCAAGCGGTGGCCTTTTGATTGCGCTTGGCAGCAGCTTGAGCCTCCTGCTGTTCCTGTTGAGCAATGCGGTCGGCTTCCTCTTGCGCTTTGCGTTCCTGCTCCTTTCTCTTCTTCGGCGATGAGAGAAGGTTCCGGAAGGCAGAGTGCGACTTCTTGTGGTTGACGGCCTTGGCTGGCGCGGCAACAATCTGAGGGACGGCTGGAGGCTCCAGCTTGGTCTGTAGTGTGAGCTGGAATTCGAGATCATCCATGACGACAAGCTCAAACTCTTGTCCGATGGGAGCGGATTGGCCAAGCTCCAACCAAGACGTTGTAACGCAGTGCAGACCGTTGTCAAGTGTCAACTGGAAGTGGGTTCGCTCGTGCTTTGGTAGCGGAAGATCAAGGTCCTTGACACCGACGACCTTGACGAACACGAGACCGCGTTCCTCGCCCTCTTCAGGCTCACCGTCATCTCCCTGTTCAGCGACTGAGTCTAGACCACCAGCAACAGCAGATTCTTGGCCAGGAAGAGGTGGTGCAGGACCCTCAGAGGTTCGAGTACGGCGACCGGATGCTGTCCGGATGCTCTTCCTGCGAGGCTTGCCATTCCAAGGCTCCTTTGTCCAGGCGGGCTTACGTTCGGCGCTCGTCTTACGAGAGACAGGCTTGGCAGCTGCATCGCTGGTGGGTTCGGTGGGGGTAGGCGGCTTCTCGTCGCTAAACTGTCGACTACTGGCGACAACGACTTTGGTGTTTTCGCGCATCAAGTATCCTTTCTGCTCGGGAATAGCATCGTTAGCGGGACTGTGCCTATAAACAAAGCCTTCACCTGACATCTGGCAGGCCGCGTCGGAGACGGCAGCGGAAGATGTAGGGAATCTGGCGAAGGGGGGAATGGGGAAAAGGTTCTCTACCTTTTGTGACTCAATGATGTTATCAAACTCCTTGTCTAGCCCGAAGCTGAGATCGTTCGACTCGTCACCCAGGTCGAGATCACCGAGCTTCAGAGCTAGCATGCGGTTCTCCTTGGTGGTAATGCTCACTTGCGTATCGTCGTCATCGAAGTGACCTTCTTCGTCGGCATGGCCCAACTCTAGGCTCATTGACTGGCGCTTCGGGCTGCGCTCAGGGACTGGCGGTGCATGCTGGCCACTAACCTGGCGACGCGTAGCTGCCATGTCAACCTCATCAGGGATGAGCGACGGGCGAGTCTTGAGCTTTCCTCCGGCACCCCGGATTGTAGCTTCCCGTTGAGGAACCTCTGGGGCATTTTCCTGAGGCGGAGGGGAAAGAGCCACTGGATGCCGAATGACAGAGTCTGGGGTACCAGGCTCCTCAGACTCGGAACCGTCCTCCTCTGTCTCTTGAGCTTCAGGAGTAACAGGGCGGCGGAGGAAGTCGCGCATGGCATCCAGCTTGGGCGCGGTATCCAATGGACTGGCAACAGTCGCGAAAGAGGCCTTTAGAGGGTCCAAGCTAAGATCCATATCTTTACCTTCGAAAGTAGAGTACATCTCGTCCTGAGGCGCCTGCTTCTCACCTGAGACAGGAGAAGAGGGGGCAACGACGGGTGTTGGTGGACCTGATGAGTCGATAGTACTCTGGGAAGTAGGCTGCTCTTCAGGCTGAGGCGAGTACTGGCTGGTATCGTCTTCGTCGTCTGACTCCTGGGGCATAGGGTGCCGGATGACAGACGACTCGCGCTCGTAGTCCTCGAGTTGAGAGATGGAACTGCCATCTACATCGGTGTCATCGGCATGATCGCCTTCATCTGGGTTGGCATAGCTGTAAGCGTCGACAACGCTGTCGGCCTCGCTGGCGGAGACACCTGAGACCTGACGCGGATGCTCGTCGAAGTTGGAAGAAGCTTCACGCGACGGAATAGGAACATCAGGGTCGAGGTCAGCGAGATCGCCATAGCTGCGCTCGGGGCTATACTCTGGCTCAAACTGGCTGTACTCTTCCTCTTCCTCATCGTCGTCCTCACCGTCCTCGAAGTTGCGGCTCTTGACGCGCCGGAGGATGGACTCGCGAGAAATGCGCGGGATCTTGGGCTCGTCAAGCGTTAGCTCGGACTCTGTAACGTCGACTTCTGCAACGTCAACTTCGACTGCCTTCTTCTTGTTCTGCATCTCCTGTGTTGGAGTGCTCGTATCGCGGTCGTCATCAAAGTTCATCAGACGCAACCGGTCCTCGAGCGACATGGACACCTCGCGCATGTTGAGCAAATCGCTCTTGGAGATGCCAGCTGCTTGCGGAAGCTGAGGAAGAGAACGCCGCCTGTCGCCAACTCGCTCTGCGGCAGCGGACAGGCCGATGCTCGAGTCGCGCCGCCGGTTGGGGCTGCCTGGTATGGCGGGAAGAGGAGGAAGCGGTCTTGAGTCGCTGTCGGAGGCTGTTGACCCCATGCGGGAGCCATTGGTCGTACCGTTGGGACGGGCACTGGGCATGGGACTGTTGTCGCGACCTTCAAAGACATCGTCGTAGAGATCGGTGAGCGAAGTGTCGGCAGCCTGCGGGCTCATGTGGCGCCAGTCCTCGGGCAGCACGACCGGCGTCTTGTCTGTGTCTTCTAGGGAGGCATCGAAGCTGTCGTCCTGGTCGAAGCTCATCTCCTCCTCTGTCTCGTCTTCGGAGTCGTAGCTGCCGTCGCGCGACATGGTGGCGACTGAAGGGTCGGGCGTGACCATCTCAAACTCGGTGATTTGAGGTGGAGCTGTGTCGAAGGTCACACTCTTAGCATGGCGGCGCAGCGGGCGGGGGGTCTGGTGGACGAGCTCCTCGTCATCAGACATGACAGCGCTCGAGTCGCCGTTGTACTGTGGGGAGTTGAAGCGACCGTTGCTGACGAGCGAAGATTTGGTGGGCGACATGCGCCCCTCGGACGGCGAGGGCTTGGAGGGTGAAGCGAAGGAAGACTGTGTGGGCAGCTTCGCGGGCGACGTCTTGGAGGGGCTGAGGATGGGAATCCGTGTCTGGCTCTCGGAGCGGCTGTGGTGGTGGCCCTGGGCCGCGCTCTCGACTTCGTTACGCATGCCGTGGAGGCCGCTGCCGCCATAGGCGTTGCCCTGGACAGCGGTGCTGAGTGGGCGTCCTGCGGCGAGCGGGCGGTCGAGCGGCTGGACCGAGTTGGGGTCGTACTCGTGCTTCTGCTCGCGTGCGAACATGCTGCTGTTCTTGACGCGCGACTGCTTCTTCAGGTTCTCGATCGAGTTGCGCTTGGGCGAGAGGGGCGAGCTGCCCTCGTACTCGTTCTCCGACGTGTCGAAGCGGCTCTTGGGCGACGTGGTCTGCTCCTTCCAGAAGAGACGCGGGCTGTGAGTGAATGGCGACGAGTCGCGGAAGGGCGAGCTCTCTTTGGTCAGGATGATCTTCTGGGCCGGGTTAGCAGGCAGGCGAGCGAGGCGGGCGCGGGCACATACCTTGGTTGTTTGGTTCCAGCTGGGAGAGTTCCTGCGGTGCTCATGGGGGCTGATTTCCGACAGGGGACGGCCGCTTCCCTTTGTGGGCGAGGAAGTGGGCGTCTTGTTGATGCGCAGCGGCGACACCTGTGGGCAGTGCGGTCAGCATCGCGCGCGCCCGACGTGAAACAGGCGAGTGCAAAAGGAAGTACGATGATGCTTACCGCTTCGTTGCGCGACATGTTGACTGCTACGTGCGCTCGCGCTGGGTGCGTCGTGGTGTGAACGCCGTGCCGTGCGCGGGCTCGCACTCGGGCGGACTGGGTCAAGAATGGGCTCCGTCGAGGAGTCGTGCAGGCTCAGCGGAGAAGGGCTGCGCGCTGACGGGAAAGAGGCAGGCAAGAAGCGAAGGGCACCGACAGAGCGCGGGGGCAGATGTGCGATGGAGGAGCGGAGGAGGATGTGTGGGCGCGCGTAGTATTGATATGGCTGGGGCCGCGGGTGCTGCCCAGTGTTGATGGCCGGGATGCAAGCAAGGCGTCGGTGTTGGGCGGTTGTCCGGGCAACGTCCCGCTTATCGGCTGCCCTGTAGCGCCTCGAATTATCGCGCCATCGCCTGTGCAGCCCGCACGCCAGCTCGCATCCTTTAGTCAAGGTTTGGCCTAGCCGGCGCATGCTAGTCTAGCTGGCCGTCTTAATTCCATCCTGCCTGTAGAGCCTGCCGTTGCAGCCATGTTGCGCAGAGTCTCGGGCGTGTGCCCCTTCTGCCAGGTGCAGGCCCTTTCACGACGACCACCGCCAGCCCACCAGGTCCGCCCGTACACGCAGCTCCAGCGCGAACGCGGCGAACGCCATGGCGCAGCCTCTTCACGACCCCCGCGGCCCGTCCGCGGGCGTGACCATCCCAGGCCGTCGCGGATGATCCTCTCTGACGACGTCGCGCGCGCCGCAGACAGAGGGCCGGCGAGGAAGCCAGACGCCTTCGACTTCCTCAACAGGACCGAAGCACCACGGGGCCTGCAGCGCATGCGCGAGCAGCGAGAAGCCCGCGGGAGCCGCCCGGCCACTGGGCGCGACGACGGCAAGCGGCGCACGCGAGCAGAGCCCTTCCACGCCCTCAAGATGCAGAGTTCGCTGCACCAGGTGCCCTACAACAACCGCACCGCCGTCAAGCGCCAGCTCGACGAGTACGACTCGTTCGACAAGTTCCCCCTCGCCGAGCCCATCCTCCGTGCCGTCAACGATGCCCTGCCCGGCCTCGAGTACCGCAATCCCACCCCCGCACAAGCCGTCGCCATCCCCGCCCTCCTCGGCCTGCGCAAGGCGGTGCGCGCAAAAGTAAAGTCCACCAAGAGCGCGCCCGACTCGTTCCTCCTGGCAGCCGAGACGGGTTCAGGCAAGACGCTGGCCTACCTCCTGCCCACGCTGGACGCTATCAAGGCCGAGGAAGTGCGCGAGAAGGACGAGGCTGAGGAGCAGGCCCAGAGAGACGCCGCCGAGGCCGCCGCCCACGAGCACGACAAGAGGACCGACATGTTCGCGGCCGAGGAGCCTGAGATCAACAAGGCGGTCGACCCAGCACGACCGCGCGCCATCATCCTCGTCCCCTCCGCCGAACTCGTCGCCCAGGTCGGCGCCGTCGCAAAGTCGCTGTCCCACACGGTCAAGTTCCGCGCTGCCCCAATCTCAGCCAAGATGTCTGCCACGGTCATCCGCAACCAGCTCTTCAACCCCAATGGCGTCGACGTCGTCATCAGCACGCCCCCGCTCCTCGCCAGCATCGCCGAAAGCAACCCAAACATCCTCGCCCGCGTCACCCACCTTATCTGCGACGAGGCAGACTCCCTCTTCGACCGCTCCTTCAAGCAAAGCACCACCGATATCCTCGACCGCGCGACGCCTTCCCTCAAGAAGCTCGTCCTCTGTTCCGCTACCATCCCAAAGTACCTCGACAAGTACCTCGCAGACAGGTTCCCCGACATGCAGCGCCTCGTCACACCCAACCTCCACGCCATCCCGCGAAGAGTACAACTAGGTGTCGTAGACGTAAACAAAGACCCCTACCGCGGCAACAAGATGCTGGCCTGCGCCGACACCATATGGCAGATAGGCAAAGCATCCGTCGACTACGACCCCACCGAAGGCAAACAAGCCATTCCCACGAAGCGCGTCCTGGTCTTTGTCAACGAACGCGAAGACACGGAGCAAGTAGCCCAGTACCTCGTCAAGAAGGGCATCGACGCCCTCGCCTTCCACCGCGACACCGATCCCTCCCGCCAAGCCAAGATCCTCAAGTCCTTCACCAACGACGCATCTGCCAAGGAAGCCGAAGACGGTGAAGAAAACAAGGCGGAAGCGCCGAACAAACGCACGCTCCCCAACACCAAGGTCATTGTTACCACTGATCTGGGCTCAAGGGGTATCGACACCGTCTCCGTTCGCCACGTCATCCTCTACGACGTCCCACATACTACCATTGACTTTATCCATCGTCTGGGCCGGACTGGGCGAATGGGCAGGCGAGGAAGAGGCATCGTCTTGCTTGGACCCGGTGACCGAGCGGACGTAGTCAGAGAAGTCAGAGAAGCCATGTTTAGAGGCGAAGCTCTGATTTAGAAAAGATGGATATGCGTAACGACTTCAAAAGCTTCATGTACTATATACTGTTTTCTACTACGAGTACCTGCATCGCAGGAGTGTATCTATGCTTGTCCACGATATAATGACATTGATGAATGTACCGAATCCAGAAACACGTGCTAGTGAGATAACATGATGCCAAAGCGCGGCCTACTACATACGGTGGTCGTTCCCACCAGATCATCGTTATCAGCACGTCTAGCCGCAAAGCACTGACAACAACGTCCCACGCTATTTCCGTCTCCGCTAACTCTTTCGGTCAGCGCCATGGGATGATGCTCTGCAAGCCCACTTGTGGCGTTTTTTCCACTTCAACCCCGCCCGGAAGGGCTCCCGTATGGGGCTCCTTGTTTATCTGCGACTAGTGCCTGCGGGGTTCATCGTTGCTGCATGGCCTGGGTATGTATGTAGTGTGTTGTGGTGTGTGTTGTTTTCTTTTTTTCTCTTTAGGTTGTTTACTACCTACGCTTACATGCGGCCACCATCCACTGTGGGGTCTCCGTTGTTTGTGGTTTGTTTGTGATGGAGGCGTCGTGATGGAGGGGCGCGTGTGATGTGACTATTTGGGCCGTGTCAATATATACGCACAACAAACATGTTTGGATGGAAGAGTCTAGGTTGCCAATGTGATGTACAAGTTTTGCCCTCTCGGCTTCATATGTGAGTTTCCCGTCGCCTTGGAAAGTAGATAGTAGGATGTCCCAGACCGTGATAGCAAGATAAGCAGGATAAGTGAGAAAGCATCCGACCCAAACCCGTAAACACCGCATCCCCTCCACAAATTCAAACACCCATGCCCCATCGCAACCCCGACGCAACCCAGTCTCGCACGCGAACATCAAAGATTCCTCGGTCCGCAAAGACTCGTCTTCTCCACCACGAGTTCCAGACTATCTCCGCCCAGTCCACAGGCGTTGAACCTGCTCTTCCAGCACCCACCTCCCTCGTCCGATGGCGACTGAAGTTGAACCACCTTTGCATTGAGCTCTTGAAGGTTCTTTTCCTGAAAGGCCTTGCTCAACGCATCTTTGGGTTCTTTCTCGTGGCTGAGTTGGATTTGAAGGGCGCGAGCTGCGCGGTTCGCGGCGGACAGGGTGGTGTAGATTTCAGGGCGGGTGTGGGCGTGGTAGGCACGGATTGGTTCTTGGGTTGGGGGATCGGGGGAGTCGGTGCCGGCGTCGGATGAGGAGGAAGAGGACGAGTCTTCAGCGTCGGCTTGTGTGATTAGTTTGAAGAGGCGGACAATGTAGCATGTGCTTGAGATGAACGATGTGCCCTTTATTGCCTGTGGGGTCTGGTTTGCGAGTGCGGATACAAGGTCGCGCTGTACCCAGATCTTGAGGTGGGAGGTGTTTGCGGGGTTGTCAAAAGGTGTGATGGAGCCAGTGAGGATGGAGCATCCGTGTTCGTCCCGATTGTTGCTCTTTTCGAAGATAACGTCGTTAAAGAGGGTGGCATTGCTTTGGAACACCTTTTCGGCTTGCGCGTTTGCGTCATCGAGGCTAGTGAAGGGTCGCACGGTGATCTCAGTCGCTGGGAGGGTGCTTTCGACCTGCTCGCCCTGCCAGGTCTTTTGAAAGACGGAATATTCAAAGTAAGGCTGTGCCTCGTTGGAAACATCAGGGAGGCCATTGAGGTGTAGGATCTCCTCATTCGTGTCTATCGTAGTCTCCAAAGGAAGCAGTCCTGGATCGGTTGTTGATACGGGTGGTGTCGTAGCAGTCTTGGTGGCGCTTACGATCGTCTTCGCTGACGAGGTAGGATTCAGATCCTTCATTGGGAGATCATTCCCTTTCTTTACGATCGCGACGTGTTCATCTACAGGATTGACATCAGTGGTCTTGGAAACAGATGATATACCAGTAGTCGCATGGTCTAAACTATCGACGTCCATCAATGTACTGGCTTCCGGTGACTGTTTCGAACCTCCAGGCATCCGAATCATTGAGTCGTTCAACGATTTCTCTATCTGAAGCGTAGAAGCCGCTCCGTGGGGTGCGTCTCCCTTTTTTGCGGGGGAACAAGGCACGTCGCTAGTCTTCGTAGGCACCTCACGCGAAGATGTTCTCGGGGCTACAACTGAGCCAGGGGTAATACCATCCTCTGATGCTGGTATTGCACTACCTGGACGCTTCGAACCAGTGGTAGAGGTCAGAGTAGGCCTCTTGGATGCTGTACCGGTGATTTGTTCAGGTCCATCGGAAATGATGTCCAATTTTCGCTTTCGAGCTGGTTGTCCAGGAGCTGACGAAGCAGATTTTGAGTCCGCTGTATCCGCCTTGGATCCACTTGGTGTGGATCTCCTGGAATTTGAAGCAGATGTTTGTGCCTGATCCTGTGATCTTTTCGCTGCTTCAGGCCTCGATACCTTCAAAACATCTCCTGGGGAAAGTGAGTGCTTCTCAGGTGCTGCATCGTTCGTAGCGGTATTGTGGTTTTTCCCAGGTATTTGAGCCGTCTTCCTGAATTTGCTGACTGGAGACGTCGAGATCGGACTTCTTTTGGCAATTTCCAGCTCGTTTCGGCCACTAGTCCGAGCCTTCGAAGATGGCTCACCCGTACCATCATTTCTTGCATCCATTAAAGCCAACTGGAGAAGACTCATAGGCTTAGTAGCAGGTGAGGCCTTGTGACTTGACGCATCATTCCCGTGACCTGGAAGCGTACTTTCATTCAACAGCTTGCGCGGTTGGATTACTGCGCTGGGCGAAGAACCTACAACAGCGGCGCTAGGGGGTAAGGGGTTTGAGCTGATCTGCTTTCGTACACTACCATAGGTTCTGATATTTGCGATAGGTTGCGCAGTCTCTTGGAAGATCGAGGTTGGTTTGCCCTCAGTCGTGGACATCGATGGACCCCTGACTTTAGGCTGTTGATCAAGGCTTTCTGCTGGTTTTGTCTCAGATACCGCAGCGGATCGTTTACCACGGTTTGTATCGCTACTACCGGTCGACTGCACAGGCGCTGAAGGTTGTGGGTTAAGTGGTGCAGTGAGACCCGGAGCAACGGCAGATGCGCGAACTATTGCGACGGATTGTTGTGCATGCATAGCTAGTCGCTTCTCCTTGGTATTCGTCTTTGTGCCTTTAAATCTTCCCAAAAGCGCGTTAAGACGGTCTTTGTTCAACTGCTTAGTCGGTAGGTTTGTTGAAGTAGACTCAACCCTCAAGCTGGCCGGAAAGGAGTCTGGTTTTTCTAGTCCCCAGGATGGTCTTGGGACGGGTGATCTAGAAAGACTGCCATGCTTGCGGTCATCTTGATCGCTCTCGTCGCTGCCCTCGATATCGCTCTCGTCACTGCTCGTGACAACGAAACCGCCCTTTGTGCATGGGCGCTTCGCGGTGCTGGATGAGGCAAAAGGCTCACTCGGACGTCTCTTGGCTGTCATGTTCTTCGTCTTGCCCACTTTGCTATCAGATCTTTTGTGGGTAACGGTTCCCATAGCGCGCTTGTGCTGTCGGCGAGAAGCTGAGGTCTGAAGTTGCTTGCGTTTTGCAACCAAAGTTGGTGAAGAGAGCACTTGGCGAGATCGAGGGCGGCTGCTGCGAGACTCACTGCTATCGCTGGCCGCAGTCTCAGCAGACTTGTACGCACTATGCTTCTTGCGTCGGCCTTTCTTAATTAGTGGTATCAGAAGTCTTGTTGGCTCGTCTTCTTCACTTGTTGCATATCCAGCGAGCTGTCCCAGGGATCGAAGGCCTTGGGTAGATACTGGCTTAGCCGTAGAAATTGACGGCAGGGCAAACTTTGGTGGGTGAGAAGTTGGCTGGTGAGCCTTGTCAAGTTTGTCATGAGACAGGTGATTGCGCTTGATAGCCGAGCCCTCATCGACAGGGCCCTTGAACGAGGTGAGAGAACCACGCGTGAGCGCCATGAGGGATGACCGATCTTGCTGACTCTGATCTGCCTGTTCCAAGAGCGACTGCTTCAGTTGAAAGTTCGAAAGAATGGCATCCGACCAAATGAGAGGGACTGGGTCACATATGGAGAAATCATACGATCGGACGGTCCGAGGAAGTCTTTCCAGGCTTGCTGTGCCCCGGGGATGTCCTGCGGCGCCAGAGAAAGCGGTACTGTCGGCATCTCCGCTGTCATCGTACGAGGCTCCAGTAAGACTAACAGGCCTTTCATCGGGCGATGGAGTACAAAACAGTGGAGATTCGTTTCGCTCCCCGGTGTGGCGCCTTCCAACATGGGAAATGGCCATGATCAAATAACATCTGGTCGATTTCACCCAATGTACGTGATCACTACAAGGTAACGCTTGTTTTTCACTGGAAGAGTAGGATCTTGTCGTCTCCCAATACCCGACAGAAGCCCAACAAACGCCGAGGCGCTTGTACAGCAGCTGTCGGGCGGGACATGGCTTTGCTGTCAGGCAACACTTTGGGCCTTTTGGGCCCAAACAGCCATGAACCAGGAAGAAGCGATAGACGGACCAGGCTGGTCCTATCAAAAGCGATCAGTAAGCTTCCAGCCTCACTGTGAGGGCCTCGTATCCAATGGCAACTGCCAAGATATGGAAATGTTGTTGGAAGCAAACGGAATGCGCTGTTCAATTCATTTCCCGGTATGAAACTTTGTGCCGGACTGGCCGAGAAATCACACATGCTTCGGAGCGCTATGTGACAAATGTATGCCTAGGTTACTCACGGAAGTGTGCTCGCCTGGATCATGGTAGTCATAAAGCAAGTCGTCCCGATCGAATATCATGCCAAAGAAAGATGATTAACGAGCATCGGTTCACATCGCTGATTGTAACACCGTTCGTAGGAGATACCTAGGTAATTGCTTCTTGGATACGAGATGCTAAAAGGCGCGTACCGAACGCGTGTCGAGGGTTAAAGGCGGGGCTGAGGACGGGCATTGAAGCAACAACACAGAAAATTCACGATGAGTGAGTCGGTGTCGATAGTAAACAACGCGAAATTGGATAGTTAGGGCTTCGCAAAGGCGACGACGACGGGCCTCGGCGCGACGCGTGAAAGATCGAAGCGTCAGCGCACCATAAGAGATTCGCAGCTGACTAAGCTGGTGGGTCCACCTCGCGAATCTCCAGCCCTCGTCTTTCTGACCTACTAATTAGAACTGTCGACGCCCGTGCGAGATCGCTAATCTTCAGGGCCATGGCAGAAGGAACCGCACCAGCTGCTGAAGTCCCGGTCTCTGACAAGGCGTTGCGAGATGTGGCCAAGAATGTGGCGAAAATCTTGCCTAATTTCGCGGAGAAAGAGCCTGCAACTGCTCTGAAGTAAGGACGCAAAGTCCGTGAGCTTTGCTTTGTCGATGCCGAACCCCACTAACGTCTGAGTAGAGAGCTTCGTGTTATTCTCGATCCTGCTTTGGAAACTGCAGACCTCCCAGAACTAGAGAACAGCCATCGAGCAGCCGCATCCAATGCCTTGTGCGCAATCATTGAGTACTGCGCGGCTTCCGACTGCGCCTATGCACGGGAGGCGATCCTAGATGATTCCATATGGATGCGAGTATTCAACATATATCTTCAGCGGTCTGGAGATGCAAAGGGCAAGTCGATGAGGCAGATGCTCTTGGTCCTTACGGGTGTCATTACTAAAGATCAGAGTGCGCGTGCAATCGAACTTCGGACACGAGCTACGACCTCATTCCTGGACATCATCTGTGAGCGAGAAGACCGCATCAAAGTTAAACCAGCTTTGCAAGGCCTTGCGCATTTCCTGCTGCGGGATGTGATTTCCATCACGGATTTGGTCAGTCTGTTCGACGAGCAGCTGAAGCGAACATCAGATGCCATCCAGGGGCCGGTAACTTCGCGAACAGTGTTCACATCCTTCCTTGCCTGGGTCGTGCATCATGATACTTCCCTTTCAGCGGGACACTTGATTAAGAACTACTTACTACAGGCTCGCCGTCTCGCAAACTACGACGAACACCCCGACGATGGCTTAGTCTTACCTCCCTGGATAGAGCCGGTGATGCAGACGTTGCGCGACTGGCCAGACCGGATCCAGGAGTTTAAGACTCACGTCTTCCCTCACTGTTTTCTACCCAATCTCTCTGAGTACCTAAGGTTCCTCGCATATCTCAATTTCGAGTCCCATGTTCCGTATAAGCATGCGTTACCCAGCCAGCTTCGCCAGTCCGGCAGGCGCACATCATCTCTTGGTGGACTAGAAGAGTTCAGAATACTCCTAGCAGCGATCGCAACTGGAAAGGAACTCAACATCGTAAAGGATAATGGTAAGTGGATGTGATTGGCATATATCAATAACAAAGGCACTCGCTCATCTCTGTACTAGATCATAGAGCTCAAAGCACCATCCAAATCCGTGACGGGGCGCTCTATTTGCCGGACGACATATCAGGAGCCTGGATGGCGGACTCGGAACCAGAAGTCAGGCTTGCAGGCATGTTCCTGGGCGTGTATTCTACTTCTGTCACGAAAGCTATGAGTGGCGGTATTTTGCAGGCCTTGAAGCGCAACCTCCCCCATCTTCATACCGACACGGATGCAAATTTCCGCCGGGAGGTGCATGGTTATACACAAAAGCTATTTGATCGTCTGAGAGCTAGTACAGCTACTCTAGCAAAACCCATCACGAAGGTTACTTCTTCAGACCAGAGACGCCTCCCTTTCCCAGCGACAAGCTCTAGCCCACATGTTTCAATTGCGCGGGTTCCGCGACAAGATTCGCTTTCTGAGTCCCTAGCTTTCATCACCTGGTATGTGCAGTTCCTTGAGTGGGAGCTGCGCCCAACTGCCTCTTACCAGAGCCGCATCACCGCACTACGGTCCATCACCATCGTATTACGATCTGGGATAGATCCTGGGGTACCGTTTACCAGTCTCTCAAAGTCTGCGCAAGGTCAGCTAAACTGGGCTCACGGTCTCCAGTTCGGAAACCAGAAGCTGTGCCGAATACTGCTCGATTTAATACTGGATCCTTTTGACGATGTTCGAGACGCGGCTGTATCGGTCTTGCAGCTATGTCTAGTTGCGCTTCCGCAAACCGATAAGAAACGCATCATGTCAATGATTCCCCGATTCGTTACGAGAGCGGAGGCTACCATGCTCCGAACAGGGCGAGCGGATCAAGCGGACGGTGTTGCGCGTGCTTACGGGATGATCTTTGCGTTGGCTGGCGATGATCCAGGTGCCCCCACTGGCGAACACTTCTCTTCCAAGCAGCACCTCTTCGAATATCTGAGAACACAACTCGACGAAACGTTGACTCTGGCCCGCAGCGATCTTCCACGAGCCGTCGATGGTCGACCGGTACATGGTACATTTGCTGCATTACGATATGTGACCGATCAACCCGATTTTTACGCGTTCGTCTCGAGCTTGCCATCTGATCAGTTTGCGCACTGGAAAAAAGCGCATGGGGACATCGTAACAGGCATAGAGAGTCTGTGGTCCTGCGTCTATCACGTTCTGTGTGCGGATGCACCGGAAGGCCATGTTCCTGACGAAGTAGAAGATGAGAGTAGCTTAGACACTAAAGAGATTCTGAGTTACTCATGGAGAGGACTGAAGGAGGCTAGGTATTGATTCCTCGACTACACAGCCGACACTGCTAACTTCATCAGTGTGCTTTTACGAACGATCATCCTCAAAGCTCCTGTAGGTGACGGTGACAACGACCTTGTGACTCCAGAACTCTTCGAAAAGCTCGGCAGACTCTGCTTCACTCAGCTACTGGAGCTTCGTCATCGCGGTGCGTTTTCGACAGTCTCTCAGACATTTGCAGTCTTCTGTCGCCGCTGTGTCTTGTCGAACATATCCACATTACGTGCTTTACCAGAGATGTGGTATCAGGTTTGTACAGCCACCGTCGGCGTGATCTGGAAACTAAAAGTCTCTAGGAAACGCTACGATCCATCCAAGCAAAGTCAGACGCCATCACTCGGAGGTCGGCGGGCATACCAGCAGCCATGTCCGCTCTACTGGCAGCTGAGCCACAAACAGGAGGCAAACTCTTCCCTCGAGCTGTCAAAGATCTTGTCGCCGAAACTCTCGTGGAGGCGCAAAGCACAAATATAGAAGAAAGCCGTCTTCCTCAGGTGCATGCTCTGAACTGCATCAAGGAAATATTCACGACCTCGAAGCTGAGTATTGCATCGGAGACGTACATCGGGCAGGGTCTCGAGCTTGCTGCTAAAACTCTAAGCTCGTCCATGTTAGTGACACTTACACAGACATTACAGTTTTTAAGCTAACGCGCACTCAGATGGCCCCTTCGCAATTGCAGCTTGATGCTGTTCAAAGCTCTGATCGAACGACTACTCGGCAGCGACGAAGCTCAAGACTGGAAAGAACGAGAGCGAGCCAAAACGTCTCGGTTCTCCTACGACAACTATCCCAGTCTCGTGAAGATCCTGGTTGAACTGCTTGAGCCAAGCGGCGATCTCAAAATCATGGAGACACCCGAGAGTGGCAGTTCGCCAATGGATCTCCATGGTGCTGAAGGCGTGTTTCCCGCTCTCCAGATCTTGCGTCAGGCCCGGCCGCCGGGAGATCTTACCAAGATCCGCGGCTTGGTAAGGGACTTACTACCGAGCCCGCATTGGCATATGCGAGATATGGCGGCCAGAACATATGTATCACTGGGCACTACTAACGAGAGCTACCCTGAACTCTCTCCAATTCTAGATACGGTTACCAGCGATCACAATGAACAGCATGGAAGGCTATTGGTAGTCAAGTATCTGCTGAGGAAGCTGTTGCGAGACGAAGTCCAATGCAGTGAGTGGTGTCGGAAGCAGAAACTAAATGTTCAGCTGTTGACCTCTGACAGATTTTAAACACTTCTCATCGTTGATGCAGCAGCTCGGCCAACACGCAACGAGTTGGTACATTTCGAGTGATTGCCCTTTTGTACGAGCCGCCTTCCTCGATGTTGTGAGCCTATGCGGCATGGCCATGCTGCAAAGAGCGACCGCTGTCACAATACTTAGTGCGTGGATTGACCTCACTACGTCCATAGCCATTGGACCGGAGTACAATATCGGACCAAGTGATCACCACGGTGATGATCTACTCAGGACATCCCTCGCACAGGTATACTTCGTTGACCGGATCATTCTGCGTGAAAATTCGCTTCACAGCATGGTCTCGGACGATTATCAAAACATTGGCGATGCGCTCATGCTTCTCGCAAACGAGGATCCGGATACCTGCATGGAAGCTCTGGAAACGATGGACTCCATATTACAGATGAAGACATCCAACGGCCTAACCATTCCATTGTCGCTGGTCCTAGCGCATATCCATCGTGTAGTCCTGGAGGCCTGCGACCCAGAAGTCATCTCGAAAGCGCAAGCCGTTCTCGCCGACGCTCTTACCAAGGACCATTTGAAAAGCGACTTCTTCAGCCTGACGATGCAAGATCAAGTCATGCTCACCTTGACAAGGTTGGAAACACAGTGCGTTCATGGCCCACCATCAAATATGCAAAGCGCTCTGCATCTTCTAGGCTCATTCCTCGACCATGCTTACACCAGCTACTCACTCCACCGTGACGAGGTTCTCGCCCGTATCGCACGCTACATTCGCCTGCTACGCATGACAACCATCGATACCAACCCCTTCGACACTCGCTACGCAGCCATACAATCCCTGTCCGCGCTCAACTCCATCTTCTCCCTGGCCCCCAAAGGAAAAACAGGACCTCTGATCCTTGGGCTAGCCATCGTTCTCTACGACCTCCTCAACGACGATGACGACGAAATACGCGATCTAGCTGCCTCCACAGCAGGCATTCTCCTACGCTCACAGGGCGACCGACTGTTCAAGAACACGGTACCGATACTGACTACGCACCGGCTGGGGGCGTACCTGGTATCTGCATTTTCCACGTCACGATTCCTCGCCAAGGAAGCAATACGCCGTCTAACCAACACGCCCTCACCCCATCGTCTCTTCTCCACGCCATTCGCCAACACTTTTGCACGGGAGAGGAAGGAAGATACGTCGCTTTTTGCGCAGGAGAAGCAGAATTTGTACAAAGACGACACATTGGACACTATGCTGTGGTCGCGCATTCTCCTCTCCCTGTCTGCCTCTGCTGTGCCGCTGAGCCTGCGCACCGGGCTGACCAACTGGGTACTCGACGGTCTCACCGCACTCACACAAACAGCCGAGGGAGAAGGTGACGGCGCGCTGGGCTGGAGTACCAAAGCTGAGGTGTTTACGCTCGGTATGCGCATCTTCTGTGCGAGTGAAGTGGTGATGAGGTGGGGTGGTCAGGAAAGGGTAGAGGTAGTGAAGAGGGCGAGAGGGTTTGCTGATGTGGGTATTGAGAGAGGCGTTCATGGCCTGTGGATTGAGAGGGTCGAGAGGGTCTTGAACAAGGAAGTGGTGCGCATGCTACGCAGGGTCAAGGGAGGACTGTTGGAGATTGCAGGGTGAGCTAGGCAACGCATAATTGGTGATTCAACACGCCAATCCGACAATGAAAAGTATCTTTTGCGACTGGATGGGATAGAGTTGTATTGGACGTCCACAAGAATGACAACAACAAGCTCACTACGCGGAAGCTGGAAAAATTCGTACACTACCGCCGATAGAATACATTCACAGCACTCTCCCCCACACTCTTACTTACACTGCCATATTTTGCCTGCCAGGCAAAGAAATAAAGCAGCGCCGCGAGTGGCTGTCCCACGAGACAAAAGCTCATCCAGAAAATCATGTTACCTGCAACCCTCCCCTGGATCCATTTGACCTTTTGGATGACATCTGTGAGCGCAATGAGCGGGATCTGGAACATCATGCCAGCAAAAGCTACGCCAATAATGTTGTGTGTGGGGACGCCGACGAGCAGTTCGTGCAGGACGCCAGAAAAGAGGAAGACGAGGATCTGGGCCAGCGCGGGAGGCACACCGCGGCCGACAAGAGGTGAGTAGATGTGGCGGCGCATAAAGTTGGTCACGGGCTTGTTCCAGGTAGTCCAGTAGGTGCGGATGGACGAGACGTTCCACCAGTCGCCGTAGAACTCTCGGTCGCCGAACCGCATGACTTCGGCAAGCGCATTGAGAGCGGACTGGAAGAGGGCGAAGAAGCCGCACAGCCAGCAGAAGACGCTGATGGTGGATAGCTTCATGACGCGCTCAGCAATGGACGTAAAGTTCAACGTGAGGATCTTGTCGAGCGAGTTCTGCAACAGCGGCGCGGCGTATTGGGCGGAGGCGATCCAGATGACGATGCTGAGACCAGCGAGTTCGGCCAGACGTTTGAGGACAAAGTCCCAGCGGATCGTGTCGGTTCGGGGGTAGACGGGCTGGTAGACGAGGGTGGGTGCCCACCAGAAATAGCACAGGTTCTTCATGTTGATGTTCTGCGGATATGGGCATGCTTTGTAGAGCTCGGGCAGCGGATCGGCCTGCTTGGGGTGCAGGTAGGCATGGCGGAGGTCGCGGTTTGTGAGTGCGTAGGAAGCGCACTTGAGGAAGACGATGACGGCGTGCAGTTCGCAGAGGGTGCCAATGCCCGGGTGGTAGATGTCGTAGTAGACGTACTTGGTCGCGATGTAGAGGTTGGCGACTGCGTTGACGCTGTGGAAAAAGGCGACAATGTACCACGTCGAGTTGAAGCTGCGCAGGGCGGCGGCGTAGCTGGCGGGCGTGTCTTGGTCGCGTTGGTGGGAGATGCGGGCGTAGGCTCGGTTGGCCTGCCAGGCGGCGGCGAGCTCGATCAGGTAGGTGACGAAGAGGTGGGCGGGGACGAGCAGGTAGAGCAGCAGGCCGGTGATGACGTCGGAGCGGCGGTAGTCGTGGCAGGACAGACAGATGAGGACGCCGTACTTCTGCAGGTTCACGATCATCAAGCGCAGGTTGGAGACGACTGCAGTGGTCAGCGATGTGCGGCTACTGCCGGGAGTGGCGGCGTCGTACTCAGGACCAAGATCATGAGGTTCCTGAAGCCGACGAAGCTCGGGATCTTGTCTGCGCTCTCCTGGCTGAGACACGAGGTGCGCGACGCCGAGTGCGTCGCAAAGACATGGCGGTACTTGGTGTCGCGCGCACGCTTGGTGGTGCCATTGGGAGTGGGAGCGGGGCTGGCTTGGGGGGCTGTCTTTCCGCGGTACACCGGGGAGCTGGCGTGCTGCATGTCGAGGGCAGAAGAGGCGGCCAGTTGGGTGAGGGTGGCCATGGCGGAGGGTTGGGCGCAATGGCTCGGGCGGAAGCAACTAAACCAGCCAGCGAGGGACGACAGAGAGAGGGCGGCGGGGGATTTGTAGTCGGGATAAGCGCGCCATGGCCGAGGGTTCTGGCACAATGGCGATAGAGTTATCAGGGCGTCTCGGGATTCTGTTGGGAGTCTGGTGAGCGGGGATCTGCACGGTGATGCAGCGCGCCCAGGTGTCGAGTGTGGCGCTGTGGCTGGGCTGTGGCCGACGTTCCCACGTCCAACGCGACGAGGCACGCGCTTCCACTGCACACAACACCTGCGCAGCACCCCGACTCACCACCTCGCACCCGACGCGCCCCCCATGGTGATCGAGTAAACGGCGTCTTCGGCAGCAGCACGCCATGGAGCGCGAATACCATCGTCCGGACTTTGAGGGAGGCTTGCGGCCCCGACCAAAACGTCAGTATGCCTGTTCATCATGC
>Ga0265797_10002564_pt1 | contig 30317 bp, 32 predicted proteins | sample P2T30metagenome_FD_192433 | JGI IMG/M metagenome (GOLD analysis project Ga0265797, IMG submission 192433) | Plant litter microbial communities from East Loma Ridge, Irvine, California - P2 T30 | ecosystem: Environmental > Terrestrial > Plant litter > Unclassified | place: USA: California...
GCATCAAGCAGCTGGAAAGCGATCCGTTCTCCGAGTACGTCTCGGTTAACGACAAGGGCGCTATCGTGACCGGTACCGTGAAAGAAGTTGACGCCAAAGGCGCCATCATCGTTCTGGCCGACGACATCGAAGCTACCCTGAAAGCCTCCGAAATCAGCCGTGACCGCGTTGAAGACGCGCGCAACGTTCTGAAAGAAGGCCAGGAAGTTGAAGCCAAGATCATCAGCGTTGATCGCAAGAGCCGCGTAATCCAGCTCTCGATCAAGTCGAAAGATGATGCTGAAGAGAAAGAAGCCATCCAGAGCCTGAAAGCAGCTCCGGAAGGCGAAGCAGCTGACACCACTATGGCGGCACTGCTGCGTCAAGCAATGGCCAAACAGAACTGAGTTCTGCTTGATCATTAAAAAGGGCGACTTCGGTCGCCCTTTTTTATGCCTGCGATTTGTTCTTTGTACGTCCGTGCATGAAACCAATGCCGACGCCTGCCGGTCTGTTTCTTTAATCGGATCAATCGCCTATTCGCGACTAAGCTTGATCTTGAGCATTAGTCGTCAGGCTTGCCTGGCATAAGGAAGTGGATGAACAAGTTATTTGTTGTTGCAGTGGTCTTGGCGCTGGCAGGGTGCACCACCAGTGCGAAGACTCATGCGGTGCGCGGCGTCAGTGGTATCGAGGTCGATTGCTCCGGGTTGGGTTCCGGTTGGGAAAAGTGCCAGAAGCGTGCAGCGAAGGAGTGCAAAGGCAAGGGCTATAAGATCATCACCCGTTCTGACGATGCCAAAGATGAAGACGAATACCCGTTCGGCTTCAATCCCGCAGGCTTTGTAACCCGGACCATGCTGGTGATGTGTCGTTAGGGCAGCGGCGATCCGACTCGCCAATGGAGCGCCCTGAAAATGGACGTTTTGACCCCGGGAAAGATATGTCAATCCCTGGGCTGTTCAAAATCTCCCGGGCATGCTAAAACCTTTCAAGCGCTGATCTAGCTGCTTGAAAAAGAAGGGAAAAATATGACGAAGTCGGAGTTGATCGAACGAATTGTCACCCATCAAGGGCTACTCTCATCCAAGGATGTGGAGCTGGCCATCAAGACCATGCTTGAACAAATGTCTCAGTGTCTCGCCACCGGTGATCGTATCGAGATCCGTGGTTTCGGCAGCTTCTCCCTGCATTACCGTGCGCCACGCGTTGGTCGTAACCCGAAGACCGGCCAATCCGTCAGTCTTGACGGTAAGTTCGTACCGCATTTCAAGCCGGGTAAAGAGCTGCGTGATCGTGTGAACGAGGAAGAGGAGGAGGGGGTTTGATCTTCGCTACTTATTATCAAGGAGGCGCAAATGCGTAACCTCAAGCGCGTGCTTCTTGGCGCTCTTGTTCTTTTGCTGGTGTTAGTAATTCTAGCCTTTGTGCTGGAGAATCAGCAGTCAGTGTCGCTATTGTTTCTGGGCTGGTCGATGCCCCGGTTGCCGGTCTCTCTGCTCGTGGTCTTGGCTCTGTTGGTCGGAATGCTTGTAGGTCCAGTGCTCGGCTGGTTTCTCGGGCGTTTTTCCCAGCGGTCGCGTAAGCATCTTGTTTGATTGCTACTGCGCGCCAGAGGGCTGCCTTGTACCGCATGCCACTGCTACCTCCAGGATTCATGATGTTGCTTAAGGGGTCGAGCATCTCATTCGTAGAGTTGTGCTCCTCAATCGAAATGGGTCGTCTCTGTCTAGCCGAGGCGGGCTGCAGCTACTCTCGTTTGACTGCAGTTTAATTTTTTTGATTTCCGAGCTGAACGCTACAAGTGGGATGGCATGACTGTAAAATTACCAAAAGTTGCGGTTTTGCTAGCGGCGTATAATGGAATGCGGTGGATTGAGGAGCAGGTGACTTCGATTCTCGCGCAGTCTGGGGTTGAAGTTACTGTATATATCAGCGTGGACCCCTCGACAGATGGAACTGAAGATTGGTGTGCGACGCTTGCAACTAATCTGCCGAACGTCATCCTGTTGCCGTCCGCTGGGCGATTTGGTGGTGCATCTCGTAATTTCTTTCGACTGATCCGCGATGTTGATGTCGGCAATTTTGAGTTTTTTGCTTTATCTGATCAGGATGATGTCTGGTACGCGGATAAGCTTCTGCGTGCGGTGTCTCAGCTTGGGCGGCAACGGGCTGACGCATACTCCAGTAATGTCACGGCTTTCTGGCTGGATGGTAAAACAAGGTTGCTGGATAAGGCGCAACCCCAAGTTGCATGGGATTATCTGTTTGAAGCGGCTGGCCCAGGCTGTACTTACGTTTTGACTCGACGTTTGTTTGAGTCGATTAAGCTGTCGGTGGTAAGCAGTTGGGATGCTTTGCAGGGCGTCAGTCTGCATGATTGGTTTTTTTACGCATATGCGCGTAGTCATGGGTATCGATGGTTCATTGATCCCGTACCTTCCATGGATTATCGCCAGCATGAAAGTAATCAGGTAGGCGCCAATACCGGGTTGCGCTCTTTGGTTGCTCGATATAAAACCATTAGTAATGGTTGGTGGTTTAATCAGGTGCAACTAATTGCCAAGTTGGTTGGGGGGGAAACTACTCCCTTTGTATCAGGTTGGTTTTCGTTGAGTCGCTCGCAATTGTTCAGGCTTTCTTTTAGTGCGTGGTATTGTCGGCGTCGGGTTCGCGATAAGTTACTATTTTTCATTGTTTGTTGGGTGATGATGTTGGTGTGGAATAAAGACTGATACTTTGTTTTGGCGGTTAAAGGTTGTTATTTGTTATTGCTGTTGATGATCGGAACTTGTTCCGTATTGTCCTCGTATAGCTCAGTTTCGTACGGGCGGGCGCTTGTGTTTTAAGGTTTTTCAAAAGCGCAGTGATGGCGCAGGTTTAGCTCCTCAGCAGCCGTTATTAATTCCTTTGCCTGCGAATCTGCTTCCTCGCTGATGGCTATATGGCATCTCTGCTAGGTCTTTTCACGCTGATCATCAGCTCTTCACCTGTGGAATCCTGCGCAGTCACCAGGTATTAATCTTCCGTTTTACATCTCTCGGATGCAGCTATGTCTGGCTCGGCGACGGGCTAGAGCCGCCGTGGCTGTCGTCGCTTTTTTGGGTGTGAGGCGCGTCAATTGATGTAGAATGCGCAATCGGACGGTAAGAGCAAAAGCAAAGATCGGATGTTTTTTATTAGTGATGGGCGCCTTTTTTGGGCGACGGTTCGTGCAAAGAGGGATTTTGTGACGGTTTCCAGCCAGAGTTTTGGTACAGATAATGCCGTCCAGGTAGCTGGCGAGCATATTGCGAATGTCGCAATTCTTATGTGTACATACAACGGTGCATCATTTCTAGCTGAGCAACTCGACTCACTTGAACGTCAAACGTATCGCAATTGGACGCTTTATGTTTCCGACGATGGCTCTCAAGACAACACCCTGGATATTTTGCAAACATTTCGAATCAAAATGGGTGCGGATCGCGTTCACGTGTCGAAAGGTCCCAAGAGAGGATTCGTAGCCAACTTCCTGTCCTTGGCTTGCCGAACTGACATTGATGCAGATTTTTTTGCCTGGTCGGATCAGGATGACATCTGGAGGGGCGCGAAGCTCGAAAGGGCTCTTGCATGGTTAGAGGGCGTACCCGATTCCAGTCCGGCTCTCTACTGTGGCCGCACCGAGCTAATTGGTGAATCGGGTGTCTCGTGTGGGTATTCACCACGTTTTAGTCTTCCTCCACATTTTTCAAATGCATTGGTTCAGAGTATCGGTGGTGGCAACACCATGGTCTTTAACCGGGCAGCGCGCGACCTGTTGCTGGAGGCGGGCGACCGTGTCGATGTCCCATGCCACGATTGGTGGGCTTACCTTCTTGTTTCAGGAGCAGGTGGTGAGGTTCACTACGATCCGGAGCCTATGCTTCTTTACCGTCAGCATGACGACAATCTGATTGGTGGCAACTCCGGTTGGTCTGCGCGCCTGAAGCGCTTACCCTTGATTTTCCAAGGTCGTTTCTGCAGGTGGAACGACCAGATCATCAATGCGCTTGAAGCGATGTATCATCGTTTGAGCCCTGAGCATCAAGTGACTCTGGCTCGATTCAAGGATGCACGCACTCAGAAACTCTTTTCAAGAATCCTGGGCTTTCAGCGGGCCGGTATATACCGGCAGACGTTGTTTGGAAATCTGGGGCTTATTCTCGTTGTTCTACTGAAAAAGATCTAAATTTATGACCATCTTAGTCACCGGCGGTGCCGGGTTTATCGGGGCGAACTTTGTACTGGACTGGCTGGCGCAGTCGGATGAACAGGTGATCAACCTGGACAAGCTGACCTATGCCGGGAACCTGGAAAGCCTGGCGAGTCTGGACGGGGATGTGCGGCATGTATTTGTGCAAGGTGATATCGGTGATAGTGCGCTGGTAACGCGCTTGTTAAACGAGCACCAGCCTCGTGCAATTCTCAATTTCGCCGCTGAATCCCACGTCGATCGCTCAATTCACGGTCCGGAAGATTTCATCGAAACCAACATTGTCGGGACATTCCGACTATTGGAAGCCGTGCGAGCTTATTGGGGTGGACTCGAGCTGGGCGCAAAAGAGGCGTTCCGCTTCCTGCACGTTTCCACGGATGAGGTTTATGGGTCGCTGGCAAAAGATGATCCTGCGTTCACCGAGACCCATCAGTACGAACCGAACAGTCCCTATTCGGCGAGCAAGGCTGCAAGTGACCACTTGGTGCGTGCTTACCACCATACCTATGGTTTGCCTGTTCTGACGACCAACTGCTCGAACAACTACGGCCCGTACCATTTTCCGGAAAAGCTTATTCCGTTGATGATCGTCAACGCCCTTGCAGGTAAGTCTTTGCCTGTATATGGCGACGGCCAGCAAATTCGCGACTGGCTATACGTCAAAGACCACTGCAGTGCTATTCGCCGTGTACTCGAAGCCGGATTGGTCGGAGAGACTTACAACGTTGGTGGCTGGAATGAGAAGCCAAATCTCGACATCGTCCACACCGTTTGTGGTTTGCTCGATGAGTTGCGTCCTCGCGCTGACGGCCAGCCTTACCACCAGCAGATCGCCTATGTTACCGATCGTCCAGGCCACGACCGTCGTTACGCAATTGACGCTCGAAAACTTGAGCGGGAATTGGGTTGGAAACCCGCTGAAACATTTGAAACTGGCATTCGAAAGACGGTCGAGTGGTATCTCAATAATCAGGTATGGGTAGGTAATGTCACTAGCGGGGCTTATCGTGATTGGGTAAGCAGGCAGTACGCATGAAGAAAATTGTTTTATTTGGAAGTAACGGGCAAGTAGGCTGGGAGTTACAGCGCTCTCTGCCTTTGCTTGGAAACGTTGTGGCTTGCGATCGTAGTAAACTTGACCTGGCTGATATAAAAGCTGTGTCGGATTATCTTCGTCAGGAGCGCCCCGACGTTATTGTCAATGCGGCTGCCTGTAACGCCGTAGAGTTGGCTGAGACTTGCGAAGAAGATGCACAGGCAATTAATTTTCATTTGGTGAAAGTGCTCGCCGACTACGCAGCACAGAATGATGCGTGGCTTGTGCATTATTCGACTGATTATGTGTTTAATGGGAGGTCCGAGCTCCCATACAGTGAAACTGATGTCCCTGACCCGTTGAATGCATATGGCAGGTCAAAAGCGTTGGGCGAGGGTGCCGTTGTAGTTAGTGGCTGCAATCATCTTTTGCTAAGAACCAGTTGGGTGTATTCCACGCGTGGGCGCAATTTCGCAAAAACAATATTGAATCTTGCGGCAACCAAGTCAGAGTTCTCGGTCGTTAATGATCAAACTGGTGCGCCTACGAGTGCTTCTCTCGTCGCGGATACTACAGTGCTTTGCCTTTATCGAGTTCTCAAAAGTACGGATGCAGCGTCTCTTAGTGGGACGTACCATTTGGTGTCTTCGGGGTATGCGAGTTGGTATGAGTACGCCCGTTATTTAGTGTCTGAGGCGTCGAGTCTCGGTATTCCTCTGAATTGCACGGAACACGATATACGTCCTGTGAGTGGTTCCGAGTATCCGACGAAAGCAGTCAGGCCGAAAAGCTCACGATTGAATAATAGTAAAATTCAAAATGCGTTCGATATAAACATTCCAGATTGGAAGACTTGTTTAAAAAGAACGCTTTCTGATATGGCTAGGCAGGGATGATTATGTATCGTAAAGGTATAATTCTAGCGGGTGGTTCTGGTACGCGCCTGCATCCAGCAACACTCGCAATATCGAAGCAATTGCTTCCGGTTTTTGATAAGCCGATGATTTACTATCCTCTCAGCACATTAATGCTGGCAGGGATCAGAGATATATTGATTATCTCCACGCCACAGGATACCCCTCGCTTTGAGCAGCTTTTGGGCGACGGTGCCAAGTGGGGAGTCAATCTAAGTTATGCGGTTCAGCCGTCACCGGATGGTTTAGCCCAGGCATTTATTATTGGCGAGGAATTTCTCGACGGTAATGCGTGTGCTTTGGTACTGGGCGACAATATCTATCATGGCCATGATTTCCAGGAACTCTTGGCAAATGCCATGCAGCGTGACAGTGGTGCGAGTGTCTTTGCATATCATGTAAATGATCCTGAGCGCTATGGCGTAGTCGAATTTGACAAGTCAGGCAAGGCTATCAGCCTGGAAGAAAAACCATCGGTGCCTAAATCCAGCTACGCTGTGACAGGCCTCTATTTTTACGATGCAAACGTCGTAGAAATTGCCAAGAGTATCAAACCCTCTGAGCGTGGCGAGTTGGAAATCACTGATGTGAATCGCGTCTATCTGGAGCGTAACAGCCTCTCCGTAGAAATCATGGGAAGGGGATATGCCTGGCTGGATACAGGGACTCATGAGTCTCTGCTTGAGGCGAGCCATTTCATTGCAACCCTGGAAAACCGGCAAGGCCTTAAAGTCGCGTGCCCTGAAGAGTTGGCATGGCGCAAGGGATGGATATCGGATGATCAATTGCTCGAGTTAGCCATGCCATTAATTAAAAATGGCTACGGAAAATATCTCAAGCGCCTCTTGGAGCACGAGAGTCATTGATTGTACAAGCGGACCAGGCGCTTTATGGCCATTCTGCGAAAGATGTAATTGGATAAAAATTTAAACCGCACAGCACTTGTGATTCGAGGCTAAATACATGGCAATTCAACTGTTTGTACCTAAATTTCGTGTCGACGAATGCCTTGAAGGTATTCGTGAATGTCTTGAGAAAGGCTGGACTGGGTTGGGTTTTAAAACTGTTGAGATGGAAGAAGCATGGAAGTCCTATACCGGGCTGCCGCACGCACATTTTCTTTCGTCGAACACCGTAGGTCTGGAGCTGGCTTTTCGCTTGCTCAAGACAAAGAATGGATGGGGCGATGATGCAGAAGTCATCACTACTCCGCTGACTTTCGTATCGACCAACCACGCCATTCTCTGTGCAGGCCTGACGCCTGTATTCGCGGATGTCGATGAGTCGCTGTGTCTGGATCCTGCTAGCGTCGAGCAGCGCATTACCGATAAGACCAAGGCACTGATTTTCGTTGGTATTGGTGGCAACGTCGGTCAGTACTCGAAGATCCTTGAAATCTGCAAAGCACGTAATATCGCTTTGATTCTTGACGCTGCCCACATGTCGGGTACTCGCATCAATGGGCGTCATGTGTGTCCAGAAGCCGACGTTGTCGTGTTCAGCTTCCAGGCAGTGAAGAATCTGGCTACAGCTGACTCGGGCATGATCTGCTTCAAAAACGCGGAAGATGACGAGCGTGTACGCAAGATGAGCTGGTTGGGTATCAACAAGGATACTTACGCACGTACCGCTTCTCAGGGCGCATACAAGTGGATGTATGATGTCGAAGAAGTCGGCTTTAAATACCACGGCAACTCGATTATGGCTGTAATGGGCCTGGTTGCGCTGAAGTATCTGGATCGTGATAACGCATACCGTCGCCAACTCGCCAAGTGGTACCGCGAAAACTTGGGTGGTAACGAAAAAGTACGCTTTATTGAAATTAATCCAGAATGTGAGTCGTCGACTCACTTGGTGCAAATTCGCGTCAAGAACCGTGAAGAACTGATGCTGGCCCTCAATGAGCACCAGGTATACCCAGGCGTACATTACCGTGATAACACGGAATATCGTATGTATGCGCATGGTAATGGCACCTGCCCTAAAGCGGCATTGGCATCCCAGGAAATTATTTCGCTCCCTGTACACATGGGCCTCAGTAAAGCCGATGTTGACACCGTATCTCAATTGGTTGCCAAGTACGCAAAATGAAACCTACCCTCCACTCAGCATCTGATGAAGTCGTCGAGATCCGTTTACTAGAGGTGGCTGATTTACAGTCCACCTTGAACTGGAGAAACCGAGACGAAAACCGCCGATGGTTTATTAACTCAAACATCATTGAATGGGACAGTCACGTAAAGTGGTTCGAGTCCTATTCAAATAAGTCTGATGATTTTGTGTTTGTCATCGCGGCAGATGGTGAGTTGGTTGGGCAATGCGCTGTTTATGGCGTGGATCTGCAGAGAAAGCGCGCCGAAGTCGGACGCTTTCTTGCTGCTCCCGAAGGCGCAGGTAAAGGTTATATCAAGCGAGGCTGCAAACTGTTGATTGAAACGTGTTGGCAGCAGCTTGCGCTTGAGAGTGTATTTCTAGAAGTTCTGGAAGAAAACGTCAGGGCGATTAAGTTATACGAAAAGCTGGGCTTCAACGAAGTTTCCCGTAACGGTAAATTAATAGTGCTTGAGCTAAAAAGGCTTTAGATGATCAGTCAGAATAGTTTTATACCCAACGCGTTAAAGTCGCTACTTGAATGGCGTGTATGGCTGTATATGGGCCTTCAGGATATCAAGGCCCGTTTTCGTAGATCGGCAATAGGCCCGCTATGGATACTGATTAACCTGGCAATGATGGTGCTCGGTGCCGGGATGGTTTATGGCGTCCTGTTAAAGCAGCCGATGGAGGAGTTTCTACCCTATCTCACCTGTGGTTTGATACTTTGGGGGTTCTTGGTTGCCTCCTTTGTTGAAGGTGGATATGCGTTTATAAGCTCAGAAGGTTATATTAAGCAGTTTTCATTTCCGAAGCAGATTTATCTGTTTCGTGTATTAGTCTCGCTATTTATAATTTTGATGATTGGTGTGGTTGCCTTGGCGGGAACGTTATTGTTTTTTGATCGGTTCAATCCATTGGGTTGGCTGTATGCATTGCCCGGTGTCGCAATTTTACTAGCTGCAGGTTTGGGTCATATCACTCTCAGTGCATATCTCTCTGCTCGCTTTAGAGATCTGCCGCACGCATTGAGTGGGATCTTTCAAGTTTTGTTTTTTGTTACTCCCATCATGTTTCCTGTTGCCATGCTCAAAGATCGCGGCTTGGACTTCATCTACAAATTTAATCCGTTTTATTATTTGGTGGATGTAATCAGGTTTCCGATTTTAGAAGGGACACTTGCGGTAAAGCAGGACTATATGTTTTGCGCGGCTTATCTAACGCTTCTTTGGGTAGTCTGCATAGCGCTTGGGTCTAAAATGGATAAGAAAGTGGTTTATATGTTATGAGCGATATCTCTATAATTTTGCGAGATGCAAGTGTTGTATTTACTGGGCAGACCGATCTCGTCGGGAGAGTAAAAAATACCATACTGCGTCGCCCCTCGGCGTCGAATACTAAAGAGTACACAATTAACGCACTTTCAAATGTCAATCTCACTATCGCACGAGGAGAACGTGTTGGTTTGATTGGTTTGAATGGGGCCGGAAAGAGTACTTTGCTAAAAGTGATGGCGCGCATATACCCAACTACGACTGGAATAGCTCAAACGCGCGGTCATGTTTGCCCGATGTTCGAACTCGCGACGGGTTTTGAAATGAACCAGTCAGGTTGGGATAACATAAAGATTCGTGCGTTGTTGTTGGGGCTCAAGCCAAAAGAAATTAAAGCGAAGATGCAGGAAATTGCTGAGTTCTCCGAGTTGGGGGAATTCTTGAATTATCCTGTCCGCACTTATTCTGCGGGTATGTTTATTCGCTTGGCGTTCTCTGTGTCGACCGCGATAAATCCCGAAGTTCTTTTACTAGATGAAGTAATGGGGGCTGGCGACATAAACTTCGCCCATAAAGCGAAAGAGCGTATGAAGAAGTTCATGGCTCAAGGTAAAATTCTTGTGTTTTCGAGTCACTCGCCGGAATTGGTGAGTGATTTTTGCGAACGTACAATTTGGCTTGAAAAAGGGAAAATTCGTATGGATGGGAAAACTGATCAAGTACTAAAGTCTTATGCAGATAATTACCAGGCAACTGTCTAAGGTCCATACATGAAAGTCAAAGAGCTCATTCGCCAAACTCAGTGGTTGCCTGGTAGTTCCTACAACAGAGGTCCGCTTCCGATTGTCTCCGTTCTGCTACCTACTTTTCGTCGGGCAAAGAGCGGGAAATTTCGTAAAGCAATAGAATCAGTTTTGAGCCAAACAATGGCTGAACTCGAATTAATTATTGTTGATGATGCGAGTACCGACGGCAGCGCTGATATTATTGCAGAGTTCATGCAAAAGGATGGGCGGGTAAGCTGTCTTCGTCACGTGGAGAATATTGGCCTTCCTGCGATTTCGGAATATGAGGCCTATTCTAGATCGCGCGGCCGCTATATAGCATTTGCGTTTGATGATGATGTTTTCTTTCCTGAGGCACTTAGCGAGTTATACATTCATGCTCAGAAGACTCCTGATCAAGTAGTCTACGGTTCAGTTGCAATGAAGTATAACGAATTCGGAACTGGTGAAGAGAAAGTTGTGCACTTGGGTGCCGGGTTATCCCATAGTAATATAAATAGTGGAAACTGTGTTGCCAATAATTCGGTTTTGGTGCCGCGATTTATATTGGATGACATCGGTTTGTATGATCCACATATACTCATGACGCGTATTTGTGATTGGGATTTGTGGAGGAGAATTTCAAGAAAGTATATTCTACGATATGTTGATATTTGCGTTGGAGAAGTTGGCGGTCCCGCAACGAATGACAGTCTTGGTAAAACATACGCTTTAGACAGTTGGGCGGCAGAAGAAAGGATTAGACACGACCGCGACTGGTCGTTGCGTCCAGAAAACTATGAAGAAATTGATATTTTCGGTATGTCGGCAAATGTGTCTTATTGTACTTCTGTTTCCGTAAGAGAAATGGCTGTTGCGCATGCCCGGACAAGAAGAAACTTTGACATTAGTAGTTCGTTAATAACCTCTGACGATAATCGAAAGATTTTGGTCGTTACGGCTAACCACGACGCTAGCACGACTGTGACTTTTGATTTTTTGCCAGAGGAGTGGAAGAGTCGGGTGCGCATAATTCATTCAGGAGTCGGTTCGATCCTGGAAATTACTCATGCCAGTTGTATCATTTTTGTTAGGCAGTTGGACGCATTTGCCGAGTGGATCGATGCTGCGAAAAACATGCAGATCCCTTGCTATTATTTTATCGATGATAATCTCACTCTTCTTCAGGAAAGCAAGGAGATGAGCTTTACCGAGGATTTTAGCAAAAGAACCCTGCGCGCTAAGCTGAAGGATTTCTCTGGAATTTTGAGTAGTACGCTTCCTCTACAAGAGTACTTGAAAGAGCACCTTATTCACCCCAGTGTAGAACTGTTCCCTCCTTCATTTCAGAATCTCAAAATAGTTACTACTGAATCGGCCGTGCGCGAGCAATTAGTAATCGCATTCGCAGGCGGTAGTCACCGATTATCTGCACTGCAAGATGTTATGTTGCCAGCGTTACTCAAATATGTTGAATCCGGTAGGCGAATTCAGCTAATTGTGGGTGGTGCCAGCGCAGGATTTTTAGATGAGTTCAAACGGCATGATCGACTTGAATTGGTGACTTTGCCGTTTGAAATTAACTGGGAAACTGCTCTTTTGCAAATCTCCAGATACAGTCCGGATATTCTTATTCACGCGCCAAGTGATTCGATTAATAATAAATATAAGACTATGAATGTGGCCATGTCCGCAAATGTGCTGAATGCGGTGCTGGTGGTTCCAGATTATTTGCCATACTCCGATGTGAAAGAGCTTGGTATTGGTTATGTAGTATCTTCGCCATTTAGCGCTCGTTCATGGTTCGATATATTGGATGGATTGGATGTTTCTGATTTTTCAAACGTCAAGAGTAAGAATAAGAAATTTTGCGAAGATGTTTTCTCCGGCGTAAGTAGTTGCAAAGTTCTTGAAAATATTTCGAGGTCTGCAGTATTTAATGGGTTTACTACTGTAGAAAGCAGGATGAAGCTCATACCCAGAAATGGTGTAGGGGGTAGGGCAGTTATCGGTAGTGATTTCATAAGGAATCCGCACAAGCTGATTGAAAGCTTGGAGGAGTTGGCCAAGCTGAGGCAGGCAACTTCTGCTTCCAAACGTCTAGGCTTTATGGCTCGCAAACATGATTTGTGGGAGAGTCTGATGCCCGAATTTGGGCAGATGAAAAAATATTCTCGGATTGTTAAAGACGCCAATGAGGCTATAATTTTAGAATTGTCCAGATCATTACATGATGTTCCCTATCTGGAATACGAAATTAATACTTCTACCAATATCAAGTCGATTTCGCTCGCATTCGCTACTGACGGGCTTCAGGATGGGTTGGTCGGTATTGAACTCGTTGGGCCATCCGGGGCGATCGTCCTGCATAAAGTTATATCGTTGAATACGGTAGATCTATCATTGCCGGTTGAGTTTGATGTGGGTTATATAGCCGGCGGCCTGTCGCAGGGTTGTAAACTTCGCGTCTTTGCACGGGCGTCTCATCCTGTTTATATGTTTGAACTGGTCAGGTACCGTTTTGCCGGCTTAAAACGTCTTCCTGTATATCCTTTTATTGGATTGTTGACTATATAGGGGTTGGCAATGAAGTTGGATATAGGCTGTGGGCCTAAATGCCTTCCGGGATTTGTTGGTGTCGATAGATTCCCACTTCCAGGTGTTCAAGTGGTTGCGGATCTTGACAAGCCGCTACCATTTGAAGACGACTCTGTTGAGCTTGTGCATGCAGCTCATAGTCTGGAACATGTTTCAGATTTGATGTTTACGATGAAAGAGCTTTATCGCATATGCAAGCATAAAGCTCAGGTTTGCATCGTTGTGCCATATTATGAGCAGAAACTTAATCTTGCTAACCCTTATCACCTTCAAGTGTTTAATGAGCATACACCAAGATTTTGGTCTAGTTGTACTTGGGCGCCCATAGATAAAAAAGAGTATTATCATCCTCACGCGGTCACTTGGGGGTTATCGCAATCCGATAATTCAAACCCGGGATTAGAAATTCGACTGCTGCGGATGGAGTTTTTTTATTTTCCTCGTTTCAATCGGATGGATCCCTCTTCTCAGAGGGAGTTGCGGCAGCACCTCACTGATGTATGTCACCAGATTGCATATCACCTTGTTGTTTGGAAGGAAGATAATGAAGCTGATTACAAAGAGCTGACGGAGAGGCTGGATAGTTATCCGTTTTTGGATACTCCCGCACTGCAAAAATCTCGAGCCGACGCTGATGCGTTTGAAATAGAGCAGTTTTTGACTGTGTCATATGCTGAAAAACGTATGGACGAAAAGTTTAAAAAGCAAAGTGAACATGTCTTGGAGTGTGAACGAAAACTGCTTAGAAACGAAAAGTTGATTGGGCTGCTCACGTCTGGGCCCGATCTATCAGAATTCGATATGAAATGCTTGGATAAATATCTCGCCATCAATTTCCACTCGCATGAACCGAGAAGTTATCGGCTTGGCAAAGAAATTCCCAGCGAAGGGTATATTGAATATCCGGTTGCAGGTAATGGCCTTTGCAGCTCAATTTCAGTATGTATTTACCTGTCAGCGGACTCGGAGGGTGCGAGCCTTGGCGTTGAGTTAGTTGACAAGAATAACTGTATAGTATGGAGTTCGGTAGAAAGTTTATCCTCCATAAATATAATCGGGATAGTGAACTTTACTCTTACCACGTTTAAGCAGAAGGAATTGTCCGTTGTTCGTTTTTTTGGTCGAAATCTGAATGTATGTGCCAGTATAGTTGAATGCGAAGTGGCGTCCCGCTGGCCTCTACGCCCTAGTAAATCGGTTCCATGCATGTTTTTCAAATGATTAGTGGCGTTAATTCCAGTATTGAGGTTTTGCTGATTGTCGAGGCGGATATCGCGACAACTCAGTTGACCGAACAACTATTGTCTGAGTGCTCAAATTTTTGTATTAAATACAAAAAGGTATATCTTGCTGATCTCGATCAAAATTTTTTCTCAGATTCTGCACTGCCGTTGTTTGTTAGAACGGTAGATCCAGTTGCGATTTCATGGATGCGGTCTTTAAGAGCTAGCAACATCCCATATTTTTTCTATATTGATGATAATTTCTGGCTGATCAATGGTGAAACACCTCTGGCCAAATATTATCAGCACCCAATCATCCGTAGGTCGCTAAAGTATGCAGTTGAGAATGCTACTTTCGTAATTACCAATTCGGCGCCCCTAAAAGACTTTATACTTCCAAAAAACCGTAATACGACACTTCTCCCGGCTTTTTTTGATTTCTCATTGTTGCTTCCTTACAAAGTCAAATCGGTTTCCGAATATCGTATTGGTTTCGCGGGGAGCCCTTCGCGTGATGCCGATCTGGAGGTACTTAAGGATGTCATTCCCTATTTTCTCGCGCAAAGAAACGATGTGGTTTTTGAGTTTGTCGGCTGTTTACCAAAATGGCTGGAACAAGGTCCTAGAGTACGTTTCTTCGGGCATATGAACAGCTATGAGGAATATGTAGCGTTTCAATTGCAGCGCGGTTGGAAGATTGGATTGGCTCCTCTGGGTGATAAAGAATCTAATAGATATAAAACGAATAACAAATATCGCGAATATTCCGCGTTTCGTTGTGCAGGGGTATATACGTACTCAGAAAGCTATGTGGGGTCTGTCGCGGATGGGGTAACTGGGTTACTAATTAAAAATAATACTGCAGCGTCTTGGATTGCCAGTATTCAGCGGTATTTAGATGATGAGAAGTCCAGAGTTTCCATCGTCGAGCAGGCATACAATGATGTATATCGCAGATTTGACATTGTCGTTGTTGCGGCTCAGTGGGCTGCTCTTTTTCAGCGGGGTGCGAGTCTGTTGAGTAATAGTAAAACCCTGCCTGTTCGTAATTCTCTTTTTGGTAACTTTGTAAGGCGCTTGTCGCATTATTGGCTGTTGGTTGAGGTCTCGATGTATGAGGGCGGTTTAAAACTTACCTTCTCTCGAGCGCTCAAAAAAATTTCGCGTCTATTCGAAAGAAATTAAGACACTCACCAGGCGTGAGAATAACTGCGTTTTTAGTGGGGAGGCGTTGCGTTGCAAGTATTCAGTGCGTTATTTAATTTCGCGTCGGGTATGCTCCTTCTTGCGCCTGAAGGCATTAATAATCAGATAAAAAGCAGACTTCCGGTTAGAAAAATGGGTAAAGCTTGTTAGAGTCTTCTGAGCAGCTAGGGCAAGATTTTTGCCGCGCTTTTTTTGTGATAAATTGTGCCGTGTTCCTTATCTTCTGAATCGGTTTAACATGCCAAAAAAAATACTTGTCACCGGTGCGACAGGATTTCTTGGAAAGTCCTTGATTCAGCATTTTTGCACTTTTCCGGACGTATCCGTTGTAGCTCCAGTTCGTAATATAAAAGCTAATTTACCAGAAAGAGTTATCAGAGCCAGATTGTCTGATATCAATGAAGATACTGATTGGCGCGAGGCTCTTGCGGGTGTGGATGTTGTCGTTCATGCCGCGGCGCGAGTGCACGTCATGCAAGAAGAATCTAAGCAATCGATTGAAAACTTTCGCGCTGTTAATGTGAAGGGAACGCTTTGCCTAGCACGGCAAGCCATTGATGCTAAAGTCAAAAAATTTATTTATATTAGTTCTATCAAGGTTAATGGCGAAGCCACTACGTACGGTCGTGCTTTCAGTGCGAGCGACGCACCAAATCCATTGGATGCGTACGGTCTCTCCAAGTATGAAGCAGAGCAACAACTAATGCAGCTTGCCCAGACAGGCGCAATAGAAGTTGTAATCATCCGCCCGGTACTAATTTATGGTCCAGGTGTAAGTGCGAACTTTCGTCAAATGATGCACTGGCTCACGAAGGGCATTCCAATGCCTTTCGGATCTGTTCACAACCTGCGAAGTCTCGTTTCCCTCAATAACGTCGTTGATTTGGTCACTACGTGTGTCGATCATCCTCGTGCCGCAAACCAAGTGTTTCTGGTCAGTGATGATGAAGATGTTTCTACAACCCAATTGATGCAACGTCTTCTGACTTTCTTGGGTAGAAAAACCTGGCTCATACCCGTTCCTGTTTCGCTATTGAAGTTCTTCGCTAGACTGGTGGGGCGAGGCGCAGTCGCTCAGCGGCTTTTCGGCTCGTTACAGGTCGATATCAAGAAGAACCGAGAGTTGTTAGGCTGGCGTCCACCCTTCACCCTGGATGAGGGTTTGAAGGCAACGGCCGAGCATTTTCTGGAGTCTCGCAAAAGATGAGTTACGGATATTTCATTCCATTGGTTTTCGGTATTTCTTTTTTGCTGACTGCTGTTTTGCGCCGGTATGCGATATCTCGGAGTCTGATAGATGTTCCCAATGCACGCAGCTCTCATGTTGTGGCTACGCCACGCGGTGGCGGTGTAGCAATTGTTGTTGCATTTATCTTGTCCATGGGTGTTCTGTTTTTTACGGATTTGATTTCCGCCCGGTTTTTTTTCGCGATCGCCGGGGGCGGTGCTGCCATTGCCCTGATTGGATTCATGGATGATCACGGGCATATCGCCGCGCGATGGCGATTATTGGGTCATTTTGCTTCAGCTTTGTGGTTATTGGGCTGGATAGGGGGCATACCACCCGTTGAGTTGTTCGGTACTTCGATCGAGCTGGGTTGGCTGGGCTTTGTGCTGGGTGTTTTTTATCTTGTGTGGCTACTTAATCTTTACAATTTCATGGACGGCATTGACGGAATCGCCAGCGTAGAAGCGATTTGTGCCTGCGTCGCTGCTTGTCTGCTTTACTGGTTGTCTGGACTGGAGAGTCTGATCTGGGCGCCTTTGTTGCTCGCTGCTGCCGTTGGCGGCTTTCTATACTGGAACTTCCCTCCGGCACGGATATTCATGGGCGACGCTGGCAGTGGTTTTCTGGGCATCGTCCTTGGCGGATTGTCTCTGCAGGCTGCCTGGGTGAGCGCACCGATGCTCTGGGCCTGGATGATTTTGCTTGGTGTGTTCATTGTCGACGCTACGTACACGCTGTTTCATCGCATGCTGAGAGGAGAAAAGATCTATGAAGCACACCGTAGTCATGCCTACCAGTTCGCTTCACGTCGCTTTGGCAAACACCTGCCGGTCACTGTTGCGGTCGGCGTGATCAATCTGTTTTGGCTGTTGCCCATTGCCTTTTGTGTCACGAGCCTCGGTTTGGATGGTGCTTCGGGTGTGCTTTTGGCTTACATTCCATTGGTCGCTTTGGCAATAAAGTTTCACGCCGGAGATCTCGAGATTCCTGTGGTGAAGAACTAAGCAGTAATTGCCAGGTCATTCAGGTTTAGAGTGATCACGAAACGCCCTTGAGCCGGCACGATGGCGAGTACTGCTCAAAGGAGTGATCAAGGTAATTGAAGGGTTTATGGATAAAATCAGAGAGTATCTGTTAGGCCTTCCCCGGCGCCGCAAGAGACTGCTTCAGGTTGCCACAGACATCGTGCTCGTCTGGGCCGCGTTGTGGCTTGCCTTTATCGTTCGCCTGGGCCTGGACGATATGTACAACCCTTTCAAGGTGCATTTCTGGCTTTTTGTATGTGCACCTATTGTTGCGATTCCCTTGTTCATTCGCTTTGGCATGTATCGTGCGGTCATGCGCTATTTTGGCAACGATGCGCTGGTCGCTATTATCAAAGCGGTCAGTCTGTCTGCATTGATTCTGGCGCTGGTTGTCTATTGGTATAGCAACCACGAGTCGGTAGTCCCGCGGTCGATTGTCTTCAACTACTGGTGGCTAAGCCTTGTCATCATCGGTGGCTTGCGGTTGTGCATGCGTCAGTATTTCATGGGGGACTGGTTCGCCGGCGCTCAACACGTTCCGTTTTCCAGTCGTGACGATAGCCTTATAAAAGTTGCAGTCTATGGCGCAGGCGTCGCGGGTAATCAATTGGTCGCAGCATTACGCATGGGGCGAACCATGCGCCCGGTGGCATTTATCGATGACGATCCGAGCATTGCTGATAGGGTAATCGCCGGGCTGCAGGTCTATAAACCCAAGCACATTCAACAGATGATCGATGAAACAGGTGCGCAGGAAATTCTTCTGGCGCTGCCGTCGTCGACACGTGCACGTCGCCGGGAAATTCTCACGCTTCTGGAAAGTTTTCCGCTACATATTCGCAGTGTTCCGAATTTCACTGACCTTGCCAGTGGCCGAGTCAAGGTCGAGGATATTCAGGAAGTGGATATCGCGGATCTGTTGGGGCGTGATTCGGTGCCTGCACAACCGGATCTGCTTGAGCGCTGTATCACAGGCAAGACGGTAATGGTTACTGGCGCTGGCGGTTCCATTGGCTCAGAGCTTTGCCGACAGATTTATTCGCTTGGCCCCACCAGGCTTTTGTTGTTTGACCACAGCGAATTCAACCTTTACAGCGTACTTTCGGAACTGGAGCAAAGAGGAAACCGGGATTCGGCGTCGGTCAAGCTCTTGCCAATACTCGGTTCCATTCGTCATCCGCATAAATTGCTGGATGTCATGAAGACCTGGAACGTTGAGACTGTTTACCATGCTGCCGCGTATAAACACGTGCCGATGGTCGAACACAACATTGCGGAAGGGGTGCTCAATAACGTCATCGGGACGCTTAATACTGCCCAGGCTGCATTGCAATCGGGTGTGTCCAATTTCGTGTTGATTTCCACGGACAAGGCTGTTCGCCCCACTAACGTAATGGGCAGCACCAAGCGACTTGCCGAGCTGACGCTTCAGGCCTTGAGTCGAGAAATCGCCCCCGTTCTATTCGGTGACAAATCCAACGTATCCCGAGTCAACAAGACTCGCTTCACGATGGTTCGCTTCGGGAATGTGCTGGGCTCTTCTGGTTCGGTCATTCCGCTATTCCACAGTCAGATCAAATCCGGTGGGCCACTGACGGTTACCCATCCGAAGATTACCCGTTACTTCATGACTATCCCTGAAGCCGCGCAACTGGTGATTCAGGCCGGTTCCATGGGCCAGGGCGGCGATGTGTTCGTGCTCGATATGGGGGAACCGGTAAGAATTGTCGAACTGGCGAAGAAGATGATTCATTTGTCCGGTTTGAGCGTGCGCTCGGAAAAAAATCTGCAAGGCGACATTTCGATCGAGTTCACCGGGTTACGCCCCGGCGAGAAGCTTTATGAAGAGTTGTTGATTGGCGATAACGTATTGGCGACTGAGCACCCGATGATCATGAGTGCCAGCGAAGATCATTTGCCATGGGATTTGCTCAAGCTTCGTTTGACGGATTTACTGGCTGCCGTCGAACAGGATGATTATTCGCGCGTTCGCCAGTTGCTGCGTGACACCGTCAGCGGCTACACCCCCGACGGCGAAATCGTCGACTGGATATACCAGCAGCGCCGTCTCGAACCCTGATTGTTTCACATCCTGTAACGCTCGCATTTTTGACTTACACCCATCATGACCTACGTTTGAAGAGCAGCTTCGGAAAAGCTGCTTTCTCAAACGATGATGGAGCGTCACTAATGCGTACCGGTTACTTCTACTCTCTAATTTTCGCTTTCCTCACCAGCGCCTCGATCGCCGCTATTGCCGCACCTGTTGCACCAGCGGAGTCGCCCAAGGCGCCTTTGGTGATGGATACAGCGGCAGGTTCCCAAAGTGCAAAAGTCGATCTCAACGGTGCCGACGCGGCGACGCTGCAAAAGGAACTGGCTGGGGTCGGTGAGGCCAAGGCGAAATCGATTGTTGCATATCGAGAAACAAACGGGCCGTTTTCATCGGTGGATGAGTTGCTGGAAGTGAAAGGGATCGGCAAGGCGATTCTTGATCGCAACCGTGACAAGCTGGAAGTCAACTAAGCTGAGTGTATAAAGCCAAGAGGCCGGTCATTGACCGGCCTCTTTTTTTAGCGCAATGCATGGCTCGTGATGACGGTGAAAAAGGCGTCGGTCGGACGATTAAAAATTACGGCTATCATATTGCGCCAGGATTATGCCTATAATAATTTGCCGGTTCGTTGAGCCTATGCGACTCAATGACGATTACCCCATCAATCATTCCAGGAGCACTTACATGTATTCCACACAATCCAAAGGTACTGCTCTCGTCACCGGCGCATCGTCCGGTATCGGTGCAATTTACGCTGAGCGTCTGGCGGCGCGTGGTTTTGATCTGCTGCTGGTTGCCCGTGACAAGGATCGTCTGGAAAGTGCTGCGAGCCAGTTGCGCGATGCCCATGGCGTTCAGGTCGAGGTGTTGAAAGCCGATCTGACGCAGAAGGATGATGTGCTCAAATTCGAACAACGCCTGCGCAGCGATTCCAGCATCAGCTTGCTGGTCAATAACGCCGGTGTGGCGGCGGACGGATTGCTGGCCAACGCCGATATGGACCAGTTGGAGCGGTTGATCCAGCTGAACATCACCGCCGTCACTCGCCTGGCCTCGGCGGCGGCTGCCAGTTTCGCCAAGGCCGGACGTGGCACGATCATCAATATCGCTTCAGTGGTGGCGTTGTTTCCGGAACGCTTCAACGCTACCTACAGCGCCAGCAAAGCTTATGTACTGAGCCTGACCCAGTCGCTGAACACTGAGCTTGAAGGCACCGGCGTGCAGATCCAGGCCGTGCTGCCGGGTGTGACCCGCACTGAAATCTGGGAGCGCTCCGGTATCGATGCCAGTGGCATTCCGGCAGAAATGGTCATGGACGCAGGCGAGATGGTCGATGCGGCGCTGGTCGGTCTTGATCAGGGCGAGTTGATCACTATTCCTTCGCTGCCTGATGCAGGCGAATGGCACGCCTTTGTTGCGGCTCGCCATGTCATGGCGCCGAACCTTTCCCGCAGTGCCGCAGCACAACGCTACAAGTCCGGCAATTGAATTGATCAGAGGTCATCACGGTATGGATTCGCGTCGAATAGTCGTCACGGGCATGGGCCTGGTTTCACCCTTGGGCAGCGATCTCGAAGTCGTATGGCAGCGTTTGCTGGCCGGGCGTTCTGGTTTGCGTAACTTGCCTGAGGCAACGGTCGCTGATTTGCCCACGCGAGTCGGCGGCGCGGTGCCGACGCTGGAGGAGGACGCTGAAGCAGGATTTGATCCGGATCGCGCCACGCCGCCCAAGGAACAGAAGAAGATGGACCGATTCATTCTGTTCGCCATGGAGGCTGCCCGGCAGGCGCTGGAGCAGGCTGACTGGCATCCCTCAGAAAACAAAAGCCAAGAGCGTACCGCAACAGTCATCGGTTCCGGTGTCGGTGGTTTCGGTGCGATTGCCGAAGCCGTGCGCACGACCGACAGTCGCGGTCCTCGGCGTTTGTCACCGTTCACTATTCCATCCTTCCTGGTCAATCTGGCTGCCGGGCATGTATCGATCCGGCACGGTCTGAAGGGGCCATTGGGTGCTCCGGTGACGGCCTGTGCTGCTGGCGTTCAAGCGATAGGAGATGCCGCGCGTCTGATTCGTGCCGGTGAAGCCGACATCGCAGTGTGCGGCGGGGCGGAAGCCTGCATCGACCGCGTCAGTCTGGCGGGATTCGCGGCAGCGCGGGCCCTGTCCAGCGGTTACAACGACACCCCGCAGCGCGCCTCGCGGCCGTTCGACAGCGGACGGGACGGTTTCGTGATGGGCGAGGGCGCGGGGCTGTTGGTGATTGAATCCCTCGAGCATGCCTTGGCTCGTGGCGCGACGCCGTTGGCGGAACTGGTCGGTTACGGCACCAGTGCTGATGCCTATCATCTTACGGCCGGGCCTGAAGATGGCAGTGGCGCACGGCGAGCCATGACGCTGGCACTGGCGCAGGCAGGTGTTGAGCCGGATCAGGTGCAACACCTCAACGCTCACGCGACCTCGACGCCGGTGGGCGACCTCGGTGAGTTGGCGGCGATCAAAGCGTTGTTCGGCACGCAGAATAAAATCGCCGTGACGTCGACAAAGTCGGCCACCGGCCATCTACTTGGTGCTGCTGGCGGGTTAGAGGCGATTTTCACCCTTTTGGCGATTCGCGATCAGGTGGTACCGCCAACACTCAATTTCGACAATCCTGACCCTGCCTGCGGAGGTGTGGATGTAGTCCATGGCTATTCACGTTCGATGCAAATCGAATATGCACTGTCTAACGGCTTTGGCTTTGGCGGGGTGAATGCAAGTGTGCTTTTCAAGCGCTGGCAGAATCAGTCTTGATTTTGCTTGAGGTGGTCGCGGGTGACTGCAAGGATATGTTGGGCGAACTCGTGATCCGCGACACTTCGTGACAAAAGCAAGGCTCCAACCAGTGTCGACATGATGACGATGGCTTGGTCAGCCTTGTTCTCACATTTTAGGACATTTTCGATCTGTTCGAGCCGGGCACTGAGCACCGTGTCACTGGTGGGACTTGGATGACCACGATGGCCAAGCTCCGATGAAATGGTCAGCAGGGGGCAGCCTTGATTCGCTGAGGTTTGATGCCATTCGGATAGGTAGATATCAATGAAAGCAGCAAGGGCATTTTCCTGAGCGAAGATTTCCTCACACAACCCGGCGACTTGCTCACCTGCCTCTTGCAGTGCTTTTTCGACCAACTCGTCTTTGGACTTGAAATGCGAATAGAAGCCGCCATGAGTCAGGCCCAGCGCCTTCATTAAAGGTTGCAAGCCCGTAGCCGCGATGCCGTCCTTCCGAAACCGTGCCGAGGCTTCCTTGATGATCCGCTGGTGGGTGTGGGCTTTATGGTCCTGCGAGTAACGCATTTGGAGCTCTCCGCAACAATGCTGCCATCTTAACCAATGTAAATTAAATGGTGACTGTACTTCTAATCCGAAAACAGGCCAGCTCATCGAATTTGGTGCTAAAGCGCTTACACGAACGTTGGCTAGAAATCCTTCCAGTGAAGAGTTTTCGCGACATGCTGCGTCAGGGAGGGAGGGCGGCCGCAGTAATGGAGGAAGGGATGGCAGCTTTGGCTGACAATTTCTCGTACGGAAAGAGTTTCAAGAGGCAAGTGGATGATTTGGAAAAGTTTAATCATGCCGAATCGCGTTGCGATCCTTATCAGAGAACCACAATTGTTCCGGATCGAACAAGGTAACCTCAAATTTCAGTCAACGATCTTGATCTTCCTTGGCATCCATTTCGGCATTGCGCTCCGCAATTCGCTTGCGTTGTTCTTCCGTCAAGTCGACCTTATTGGCTGTATCACGCAGCATCATGAGACCACCGACGATCGACCCAATGGCGACAACCAAAATTAACCAGGCATACCAGGGCATACGTTTCTCCTTAAGGGGGGCAGAGAGCTATCAAGTCAGTTCCACGTAAGATTTTGAGCAACAGTCCGGCACGATGGTTCAATTCTACACCTCCATCGCGCTTGGCTTCCGGCATTCGTGAGCCTGATGGAGCGACTGGAAAAGTGCTAGAGCTGCAGGTATCTATTGGGCCACGCGAAGCTCTCAGCGTTCTCGTGTGCCAGATAGCACCCTTGCCATGGTATTATCAGGAAAACAGTTGTTGAAATAAGGATTAAGATGGACTTCCCCGTTTTTGGTGATGCAGCCTCGTATAGCGATTTCGGAAAGGCTTGCGCTGATTATATAGTGCATGGTGGTGAAGGAGTAACTACCAGTTGTTATAACGCAGTTCGGCCTACGGGAATAATGGTTTATCACGCTATTCCGTTTTTACTGACAAGTGATCCGGTCGAGCAAAATCATATCGCTGTACTGATGAACTTGATTTCTCTTATGGTGCTGATGGCATCTTTGTTGGTCATATTCAAAAATTTGAGTGGTGCTGTTCCGGGGAGAAATACTTGGGCTAATTATTTGGGTGGGTCTGCGGTGGTTTTATTTGCGTTGATACTTTGTGTTGCGTATATACCCATACGTATGTCTGATATACAAAGTTTTGCATGTTTTTCAGCGTCCGTGGCAATCTTGTCAAGCGAGCAGAACAGGCGTCACTTGGGAGCATTAGTCGTAGCTGGATTAATGGCAGGGGTGTCCGTGCTGCTAAAACAGAACTATGTGATGTCTATATTTTTTCTGGTGTTTTTCTGGTGCTGTTTTGACCTCAAAAATCATTTTGCGGTAAAGTTTAAATATGTTTTTACCTATCTGCTTGGCGTATCTGTTTGCCTGATTCAGGTCGCAGCCGTCTATTACCATTCAGGTGTGCCTTGGTTTTATGAGCCGAAAGCAATGGCAGTCTACGATATGGTTAACTCTCAGCCGTATGTGGAGCTAATAGCTTATACGATTCCGACTACAATTTCATATGTGTCATACTTGCCAGTTGAGGTCACATCGTTCCAGTATGTCGCAATTAAGTTTTATGAGGGAATATCCAAGTTTTATTGGTCGGTGTATTTGGGCCAAGCTCCGACCGACATCACGCCGCAAGTAGTTATCGTCGGGTATGCCAAAATGCTTTATATGCAGTTGCTGATGGTAGTAATAGCGTTGGCGACTCTGCTGACGATCTATTTCAAGAACAAATGGATAGCAATTTTTTCGCTCATGACAACAGCATCCATATTTTTGAATACCATTTTGTTGCACACGGAAAGTAGATATTTTCTAATGGCAAAGGTTTATTTTATTGTTTTGCTCGCGGTGATGTTTGTAAGGTTTGTAAACAAAATTGCTTCTAGATCAAAATACGGCGAGGCTGGTATGGCTGCAACTGATGCTCAGGCAGTAATTTAGCGATAGTAGACTGATTCGAAATGTCACGAAGGCAATGTCATAGGCGCGCCCCTTGAGGCGCGCCGATGCATGCATTGTTGAGCGTCGACTCTTTTTGATTGGCTGGGCGATAGTCAGTAGGTATAAGCGGCGCAGAGTTTCAGGCAGTAGGTCGCTAATTACCTGATCGACTTGTACAGAGTCCCTATGACGATATCCTGTTGCTCTGTAGTCAAGCCTACCCAAAGAGGCAATCGAATTAGTCGTTCAGACTGGGTGTTGGTTACTTCCATTGAATCATGAACTCTGCCATAGCGCTGCCCTGCTGGGGAGGAGTGCAGGGGTACATAATGGAATACCGAATATATTTCATTTTGCTTCAGGTCGGCTAAAACTTTTTGTCGGTCCATTTCCTGAGGAAGCAAAATGTAATACATGTGTGCATTATGTTCACAAGTTGTCGGAATTACGGGGCGGCGTAATAGGCCTTCGCTCTCAAAGCTTTCCAGTGCATCATTATAATAATTCCAGCTGGAAACCCGTTGGTCAGTGATGGTTTGTGCTTCTTCCAGTTGAGCCCAAAGAAATGCGGCTATTAGTTCACCGGGCAAATAGGAGGAACCTACTTCCTGCCACGTGTATTTGTCGAGTTCGCCTCTGAAGAAGCGACTACGGTCAGTACCTTTTTCCCGAATGATTTCCGCTCTAAGTGCTAAGGAAGGGTCATTGACCAATAGGGCACCGCCTTCGCCGGAAATGACATTCTTGGTTTCGTGGAAGCTGAATGCCCCCAGATCACCAATGCTGCCAAGGGCTCGACCCTTGTATTTCGACATGACCCCTTGAGCGGCGTCCTCGACGACCTTGAGGTTATGTCTTCTGGCAATGCTCATGATTGTATCCATTTCGCAAGAAACCCCCGCGTAATGAACTGGTACGATCGCCTTGGTCTTTGGAGTGATCGCGGCCTCTATGAGTCGTTCATCTATATTGAGTGTATCTTTACGAATATCGACGAAAACGGGAGTGGCTCCCCGAAGTACAAAGGCATTTGCTGTCGACACAAAGGTGTAGGATGGCATAATGACTTCATCACCAGGTTCGATATTCAGCAATAGCGCCGACATTTCGAGTGCTGCTGTGCATGAGTGAGTCAGTAAAGCCTTGTTGCATTTCGTTTGCGCTTCAAGCCAAGAGTGACAACGTTTGGTGAACATGCCGTCTCCAGCAAGTTTGTTGCCGAACTTTGCTTCTGAAATGTAATAGAGTTCTTTCCCCGTCATGTATGGGCGGTTAAAGTGAATTTTTTCATTATTCATTATATGTCCATTTATATGATGGGGTGGGAAGCAAGCTTTAATGGCCGTTTTGAATGCGGCTGCTTTTTGGGAGTTGTCACGACGGTTTTCGGGGTGGCTCGCTTTGTATTCATGCAGCCCTCCGAAATACGAAAAGCTTAAGTGTGATGAAAAGGTATATTGCTACAGTTACGATTGCCACCGCTTGAACTAATGCATGATTATATCCAAGGCGTTCTGCAAAAATCACCAAGATCGCCAAATTGATGGAATAACCAAGGAAGTGTGCTATAAGATAACGCATTCCGGCCCCCAGCAAGTGACCATCATACATGAAGGTAATTCGTTTATTGCCAAAAAAGCTGAATCCAGCAATTGATATGTATAACAGCGTCATTGCCGTCGTAGGTGCTAGACCAAGGTAGGTAAGAAATAAGTATGTTATGTATCCTGCCGCATTGCTAATGGCACCGACACATATATATCTCATCAACTGAGTGAGCTGTTGGTTTCCCATAGGCGTTAAACGCTTCCTGTATTTATCGCGTCAAACAAAGCGAGAGCGGAATTTTTTGATGGGCAGGGCGTTGTCTGTGAAGCCTTCTTTATTCATTACCTGTATTTTTAACAGGCCGGTTCCACAGACAACGATAGGGCAATATCCGCGCATGAATATCACTTTTCCTGCACTACGATTCTCGATATGGACGTCGGGCAACGTCTCGCATTCCCTGATACGAAATGTTTCGCCTTCGAGGGTGGTGGCGGCGCCCTTATATGGGAAACCTAGCGCGTCAATAAAGCGTTTAATGCGTTCTGCATCCCAATTCCAGTCGATAAAATAATCTTGCTCATCTCGCCATATGCTATAGGTCGCATCGGCCTCATTCTGGGCAGTGCTAACCATATCTCCCCGTAAAATTGAATTTGCTACCTCAATAGCGAGCTTTTGATAGCAAGGTTCCAGTAGTTCAATGGCCTTGGATATGCTGATGGGGTAGCTTATCTCGACCGCCTTCTGGCGGATGACGGGACCGCGGTCGTACTCTTCTGATGCCATGAGCGCGGTGACACCTACAAGTCCGTCGCCATTGATCAGCGCACTTGGAAGGGGGGAGAACCCCCTATAGCGCGGCAACAGGGAGTCATGAAAAACAATCAGCTTTTGATCTGAGTTGGCTTCTATTAACCATCTCCACGACACTGCGATCAAATGGCTTGCATAAGGCAAAGTTTGAGATCGCTCATACACGGGTATGCCCAGGCTGTTCGCAAGGACGACAATTTCATCGTAATAGTCATTGGTTACGTTACGATCTTGCGCCACGACAATATAAGAGATGTAGTTGGCGCTAATATCCGCGATGAAGGACTGCAATGTGGCCAGTCCTTTGGAAGTCATTAGGTATAAACCAAACTTTACATTAGTTGTCATTTTCTTCAATTTCATCTATTAAATAGAGTGGGCGATTTTTTATACCTTCGAATGATTTTCCTACATAAAGTCCGATTACACCCATGATGCATATCATCAATCCGCTCAGAACCCATACCGAGACCAGAATACTTGCATAGCCAAGCACCGGGATTTCTCCAAGAATCGCACGTATCGCAATGATTGCGGCATAAAGGAAACCTGTAAACGCAACCAGTAGTCCGAATTTTATGGCCAGTCTTATTGGTTTTTCCGAGTTTGCCAGGCAAATATCCAAGGAAAGGTTCAATAACCTCTTGAAGTTGTAAGAGGTTTCGCCTTCCGGCCTTGCTGCATGAACAACATCCAGTTTCGTGGATTTAAAGCCTACCCAGCGCACCATGGTTGGAAAATAGCGAATGGATTCGGGCATTCTGTTGATGGCGGCGATAACTTTTCGACTGTAAATACCAAAGTTGGCAACCGTTGCATCCTGCTCCACGCCGGTAAGGTAACCGAGTGCACTGTAGAATATTCGGGACGATAAGCGTTTCAACCGATTATCCTGACGTGCGGCGCGCCTCGCCAAGACGATATCGAATCCCTTCTGGGCCTCATGATAAAGTTTTGATATTTCACTTGGCTGGTCCTGAAGATCGCAATCCATTACAATCACCCAATCACCATCAGCCAGTGATAGGCCCGCAGAAATCGCATGGTGTTGACCGAAGTTACGGCTTAATCGGACCGCTTTTATATGGGGGTATAACTTTTGCGCCTTTTGAATTTCCAGCCAACTATTATCGGGGCTCCGGTCTTCAACCAATATTATTTCGTATCGAGAGGTAATTCCTTTTAATTCGATAGTAAGTTGTTTGAGTAGCTCGTCTACCAAAGGCTCTGCTTTGTAAACTGGAATAACTACTGAAATTTCCGGAGCGTGCGTCGGCTGCATGTGACTTCTGCTTGATCAGTGGAGTTTTACGATTACGAACTTGGGCGTTTCTTTCTCTGTTCGGCGTTTCCCTCGCCCGAGTGTATCAAAAAGTAATCAGAATTACTTTTTCGAAAATTGAGGGGAATACGCGTTGGGATGGAGGGAGAATCTCGGGATGGCTACCGGTCGCAGAGCGTAGCTCTGATGTGATTTTTCGCTGTGGGATAGGTGGCGCTACCGAGCTTGTTTCGGAAAACTTGTATGGTCGATTGCATGAATATTCGCTAAGCAGTCAGCAAATGGCCAATTCGACTGCGTTTGCGCGTCTAGCCGGCCATTTGAAGAGAGGAAGAGAAGTTTGCGATCATCCGTGTCGCATTATTGCCCGGTCAGCATCGCATCGGCCGGTGCGTCGGCACGCAGTTGTCCGGTCAGCAGGAAGTAGCCGAAACCGACCGCCATGAAGCCGAGGAAGATCAATCCGATCAAAGCGTTGAACCACGCCATCGCCACCAGGCAAACCACCGCCAGCACCAGCGCGATCATCGGCACCAGCGGATAGCACGGCGCGCGGAAAGTACGTTCCAGATTCGGTTCCGATTTACGCAGTTTGAACAGGCTGAGCATGCTCATGATATACATCACGATGGCGCCGAACACGGCCATGGTGATCATCGCAGCGGTCAGGGTCATGCCGCCCAGGTTGATCAGGCCGTCGCTGTAGATCGCCGCGATGCCGATGAGGCCGCCAGCGATGATTGCCCGGTGCGGGGTCTGAAAGCGCGACAGTTTTGCCAATGAGGCAGGCAGGTAACCGGCGCGGGCGAGGGCGAAGAATTGGCGTGAGTAGCCGAGGATGATGCCGTGGAAACTCGCCACCAGCCCGAACAGGCCGATCCACACCAGCATGTGCAGCCAGCCGGAGTTGTCACCGACCACGGTTTTCATCGCCTGCGGCAGTGGGTCGTTGATGTTGGACAAGGTGCGCCAGTCGCCGACGCCGCCCGCGAAGAACATCACACCCATGGCCAGCAGCACCAGGGTCAGGATGCCGCTGATGTAGGCTTTCGGGATCGTGCGTTTCGGGTCCTTGGCTTCTTCGGCGGCCATGGCGGCGCCTTCGATGGCGAGGAAGAACCAGATCGCAAACGGGATGGCCGCGAACATGCCCGCAATCGCCGGCGCGCCGAAGACGTCAGAACCGGCCCAGCCATTCAGCGCGAAGTTGCTGAAGCTGAACGCCGGCGCGACCACGCCCATGAACACCAGCAACTCAGCCACCGCCAGCACGCAGACGATCAGCTCGAACGTCGCGGCCAGTTTCACCCCGAGAATGTTCAGGCCCATGAAGACGATGTACGCGCCGACCGCCGCGTGTTTCGGGTCCAGTGCCGGAAATTGCACATTCAAGTAAGCGCCAATCGCCAGAGCAATCGCCGGCGGGGCGAAGACGAATTCGATCAGTGTGGCGAGGCCGGCAATCAATCCGCCTTTTTCGCCAAACGCGCGGCGGCTGTAGGCAAACGGCCCGCCAGCATGGGGAATCGCGGTGGTCAGTTCGGTGAAACTGAAGATGAAGCAGGTGTACATGGTCGCGACCATGAATGAGGTCACCAGGAAACCCAGCGTACCGGCGACGCCCCAGCCGTAACTCCAGCCGAAATATTCCCCGGAAATCACCAGCCCCACGGCAATGCCCCACAGGTGCAACGTGCCCAGCGTGGGTTTGAGTTGTGTGTTCATGCGCTTGCTCCCGCAATGGT
>Ga0265797_10002565_pt1 | contig 30311 bp, 18 predicted proteins | sample P2T30metagenome_FD_192433 | JGI IMG/M metagenome (GOLD analysis project Ga0265797, IMG submission 192433) | Plant litter microbial communities from East Loma Ridge, Irvine, California - P2 T30 | ecosystem: Environmental > Terrestrial > Plant litter > Unclassified | place: USA: California...
TTTTTGATCTGCTTTTTTTGCTCGCTTGCTGCGTGCGAATAAGTGGTCACGAAGGATCGAAAGAGACACACATGGCGGAATGGACGTTTAGTGTAGTAGGCGAAATTGATGACATGTTCAAAAAAAAAATTGCCGGTCCTTCTCGGTGTTTTGTATGTCTTGTGCATTCCTTGGGATGGTGAGTTGTAGTGCGATGGCTCATCAGTGAGGTCATGTTCCTTGGATGGGCATCGCGTGTGTCTGAGGCTGGGTAGCCTTCCTTCCATCCTCTGTGTTCCCTCGCGCCTTGCTTAATTGGCCAGTCGACGGTCCAGGATATAGGTACCGACCTACCTGCTTGCTATTGATGGCCTGTTGTTGTTGTTGGCTTCGACGAGTCAAGTCACGGTGATTTTACCACGCGCTCCCAATAATATCGCAAGCATAATACGAAGAATCCCCGGCCACTTACTTATCCATACTCTCGACCGACGCGGTGCCGTTCTCTGTCATTTCCGCCAACCTTTTGGTTGAAATGACTCTTTTGACTTTTTGGGGGGGCTGGGGAACATTGACGTGCTCTGGGTTGAGATGGGAGGATCACTTTAAAGATACCTCTTAAGAAGGAAGGAGGCCGACTGTTTTGCACGTTGGTTGTTGTGGTGAGGTGTGGAAGACAGAACAACCGACGCTTTACGGTCAAGTTACAGGAGGCATGTACATACACCTGAGCCTCTTGTCGGTGCCCCGTGGCAGCTGTTTTGGACGGACGGGTGAAGTTGAGGTGCCTGCGTGTGTGTTCCGATCGGAGAAGGCTTGCTAACGACGTGACTGACAGAAGGGCTATACAAGATGACGGATTGGAGTGCTGAGCTGGCGAGCCTGGGTTACTTTCTTTTCGTCGAGAACCTGCTAGACATCTCCAGTAGTACCATACCGTGGCATCCTCCATACAGTACAGCAACAACTAGCTAGGTCTCCCCGGCTAAACCCACAAAGCTACATCCCAGCAACACAACTGACCGGGGGGGCTGTGGGATGGAGTTTATTCTAAGTTCTCGTGTCACAGCGGTGGAGTAGTAACGCACGACACGTAAGTTGCCTTTGCCTCACTACTATAGTTGAGCTTAATATATACATCATGTGGTGTAGGTTGGTGACAGTTGTTAACTTCCCGCCGGCCTCGTATTTATGCCTCGAACTTTCGATGTTTGTTTACGTGGCACGGCACGGGGTTGTGGCTAGGTAGTGGGTTGAACCTACTTTTCGTATGGACTTTCATGGCTGGGGGGAAAGCCACATGCTGTACAGTACTCGTTTGTTTCTTATTATTGGTAGGTTTAGGTTCGAAGTGGTGTTTTGGGTTGTGTGAATCTGAAGTAAAGCGTGGCTATGGTTGGTGCTGAAGGGTTAGGGTTGGGGTTCGGACAACCACATCAAATGGTCGGTTTTGTTTGCGAAAGGTCATGCAGGTTATTTGCGATGATGTTGGGCTGTTTCCATGGGTATCTCAAATACGCATTGCTGGGTTTGAAATGTATCAGACATGTTTGGACAGGTAATATGAGCATTTCCCTGTGGAACGTATGAGTAAGTCGAAAACAGAATGAGATCCGTCCAGGAATTGCCAACTGTCGGACCGCAATGACTATTCGCACTACACAACATTGTCAATCAGATCGTACACTGCGAGATAGACCAAACACCATCGTTGCCACCGATTTACTCAACAGGGAATGTAATCGTTCCTTGCGATTTGTCACCGATTAACGCGCGAGTCCAGCACATCGCTTGTATACATGAGACAGAAAGGATTACAACGCAAGACTCTGTATATGCAGGGTATCTATTTGTTTTATGTACAGTACAGTGGTCGAGGCCTCCTCAACATGCCCTCCCCTCCAAAAAAACTTGCAAGCCACAGCAGGTATCGTGTATATCGTGACGGAAAAAGCGACGAAGAACGTCCAAAAAAAACACTCAAAAATCCGGAGAAGGTAAGTAAGTAATTAGCCAGCCAGAAACGAAGAAGAGACGCAGAACTCCAAGTCATTAAACACTCCTCTCGATGCGTTCGATTCGGTCCAGTGCGAACAAGAAATGCCCACACAAAAGCCAACCATGCTGATGCAGATGCAAATGCGGATGCCGATGCTGACGCCGATATCAATGCAAAATGCAGACTTCCCGTCTGCTTGTTTCGTCGATCGAAGATAATGAACGAAAGAGATGAAATGGAAGCCACAATCAGTGACTAAAGAAGACACACAACAAAGACCAACATGGCCATGGCGAGCGTCGAGGACACCAGCGTACCAGCGGCAGAGCTTGACTTGTCATCCGAATCATCGGGCTGGAAGCCGCCAGTCTCGCTCGCATCGCTGTCGTCGTCATCGACGTCTCCATCGCCGTCTTTGTCGTCGTCGGAATCCGCTTCTTGGGTCTGGAAGGCTCCTGGCAGAGGCGACACTTGGGATGTGCTGTAAGTTCCGGCCTTGCCGCTGACGGTGGTCGGGTACGAGGTGGCGATGGTCGTTTGTTGCGGGTAAGGCACGTCTTCGGGAACCTCGTCGGCGTAGTCGCAGAGTCCAGAGCCGTAAAGCAGGTCGGACGGGTAGAGGACTTTGGGCTCGCCGGCTTCCATGGGGATGGTGATCACGCCGTCGTCTCCGATGGTGTGCTCTTCGCAGGTGAAGATCTCCGTCACAGAGGCGTTGTAGCCGTGGCCAGTCAGCTTGAAGTCGCGCTTCTCGCCATTCTCACCGTCGCTGGTCAGGATCGTGATGACCTGACTGCCGTCGTTACCTTTGCGTAGCGCGAGAGTGCCTGCTTCGTTATAGATAGCATAGTGTGGGAAGGTGGAATAATTGAAACTCGTCTCAATGGCGTGGTGGCGGATGGCGTTGAGGGTCTTGATGTGCAGGTAGAGGGGAGATTCTGTGTCGTAGCCTGCCTCCCACAATGCCTCGCGATTCGTGTTTCCATCCAGGGTGCCGTTCTCGTGCTGCTCCTGTCCCTGGTAGATGATAGGAATACCATCTGCCAACAAGGTCAAGGTGACCACGTTCTTTGCCAGGGCCATGTCCGAGGTTTGAGAAGCGAATCTGTCAAGATCGTGGTTCTAGTGAAGTTAGCAAGAGACGACCATGGGTGTTGCGGAAAGGAGCAGGCTTACCTCACTGAAGCTGCCCATGGCAGTGGAATCGTCACAGTTCTCGTTCGTGCTGTTGATAGCACTGACAATCCCATCCATAACAGTCCCCGGAGCAGCGAATGCTCGGGTGATGGCATAGTACATGGCAACGTTGAACACGCTGCCAATCGTCTTCTCCCAGATGCAAGATCTCTGGGTGCTCTCGGTGAGGACCTCGCCAATACCGAAGATGCCAGCAGCTTCCATGAATCCAGGGAAGAATTCCGGCTCGACGTGGAGGACGGTGTCGATGCGCATGCCATCAATGCTGTAGTTTGCGACCATGCCTGTGATCCACTCGCCGAGCATCTGTCGCACCTCTTCATCTTCGGTGCGCAAGTCTGGCAGAGCGACCTTCTTGGCATCACCGAGCCAGCACTCGACTGCATCACCGTCGGGCGTGTAGTCGCTGATGATGCAGAAGTCGTGATAGTATTTCTCATCGTTGAACGGGTGTAGCTCGCTGTAGTCAATATTGCGAGCATTGCCCGACCACGCCATGTGGTTGACGACGACGTCCAGCATCAGCAGCATGCCCCGGTTGTGGACCTCCTCGATCAGATCGAGCAGGTCCTCTTCGGAGCCGAACTCGTCATTGAGGCCGTAGAGATCCTGTTGCCAGTAGCCAGCGTACGCGTCGCCCAGGGCGGTGCGTTTGGGGATTTGGCCGACGACGGGCGAGATCCAGATGGCGTCGAAGCCCATGTCCTGCACGTAGTCCAGGTTTTCCTGTATACCGCGCCATGTGCCGCCACACGTCCTGCCTAGCAGTGCCTCGCATTCTCCCTTGTGTTTGGAGCCCTCTTCGCGCGCGAACCTGTCTGTGAGGATTTGGTAGACGGAACGCGTACGCCACTCATCCTTGCTAGCGGCCAGAGAAGGTGTAACGAAACTCTGGAGCACCACAGTGGACAGGAGGCAGGCTTTGAGGAGCGCGGGAAGAAAAGATGGAGGAGGAGCCATTACAACGTGATTTTCTTCCGTCGACTGTTATGCGCAAGACATGCAGATACTGTAATGGGTCACACTAGGCAGGCAGGTACTGGGCAACTAGGTACTCAGACCCGAAGAGATGGGGCGCACATGATTGTATAGGTAGTCGACTGACTCTAGTACTCCACGCCGGCACTGCACTACTACTAAGTCTCTGCGCGCGCTGACGACGAAACCAAGGCAGGAGACGGGGCGACACGCTGGCTAGGGCCGATCGATTGGCAACGAAATTCATCTCCCGGGGCGTTTGGCGGTTGGGTCACATTTCCGCGCGAGCAAAGCGCACTTGAGATAGATTCAACAACGTCTCAACAACGTCACCGCCTCTGTCTGGGCATTGGCGACGAGGCTCTGTGCTCTGGTAATGCCCAGGCTGGAGGGTGCAAGCATGTAAGTAGAGATGATGGGGGGATGCGTCCATCTCGGCCATGTTGGTGCCTTACAGAGAAGAGAAAGAGAGAAAGACTGACAACTGGCAGGCGATGAAACGACCGGCAAACGCCATGATTTGTGGACGGGAAACGTGGAAAGATAAGGCTGAATTTTGCCTTTGCCGCAGTTCAAGCACATGCGACATTTAGGCTTCGTGGGAAAAGCGGTGCATTCTGGCTTCTGAAGCGACTTCCCGAGTCGAGTAATGTAGGTGGTAACTAATAGTGTGCCATATCGCAGGATCGCAGGATCGCCGGTTGGGGCGCTCAATCGCTCAATCTTCATCAGAACCATGCGCTGGGTCTCCACTACTGTACTGCTTAGACGGCTGCAAGAAGATAACACAAATACCGTACAAGAGTCGGTCCGGATGCCATGAACTCATGATGCAGAAAAGTAGGCACGGTAGATCGTGAGTTTACGCGGTTGAGAACTTGGAGGTCCACAGAAGCGTGAGACTTTTTGAAAATACTGCCAGGCCATTCCTGTAGGCGGGAATGATGACATGCTCAACGATGGGTTTTGTATCATGGAACCTGGTATGCCGCGAAATGAACGGCAAAGATTACGGAAAAGCCAAGTCCGCCCAATGTGACGAGATAGCGGGCTACGTATGGAGGCGAAGGTGCGTCTATTCGCAGGCTCGGTAGGTATCGAGCGAGGAAGTGCCTTGTAGTCTTGGAAGTCCAGGTGATAAATATGGGGAAGGCAGAGGATAGAGTAGGCGGCATGTTGTTTGTTGTGTTTACATCCTCTGGACTCTGGAGGAAGCCGGGTCGGTACTCGGGTACCTCGTAGAGCTGCGTGTACCTGGAAGATGTAGATACCTTGGGTACCTATGGATTTGCCTTTGTGCGACGTCTGCCAATCCGCGTCGCGAATTGTGACAAGCCGTCCAAGTACTTGGCACCATGTCGAAGATAGGAAAACGCGTGGACAGGCCATATGCACACTACTGGTGACATTCTGCGAACTCCCAAGTCCCAAGACACAAGAGATGTTGACGACGGGAAGCGGCTGTGGCACACTCGGATCTCTCGGCCAGGACGGTTGTGGCGAGCCGGTGATGATGAAGGATTGGATTAGTTGGAGATGGCATTTCCTAGTGGTCAGGCTAGCATGTCGCGCCAAGTGGATTACTTCTTTTTTTGTGAGCACCGCGTTTCCGGATGCGTGCAGAGCGAACGGATGATCGTCACGATGCTGTGCGCCGAGAACGTATTAGACGGCGTACTTCTTGCCACAGGAAGAAGTTGCAGGGGATGTTTCTGCTTGTACGACTAGGGTTCTGCTGCAACACGATGAGAGCAAGACGTCTCAGATGCTGCGGGTCACGGCACAGCACAGGTAGAGCAACGGCTCACCAAACCGAGTACGGTAGTAGCAAGTCTGGCAGTAGGGAGAAGAAGAGAAGAGCACAGCAGAAGGACGGCAGATCACAACAGCCGTGAATGACAGCCGGGCGCCATGTATAATCTTTGTGCTCGGCCCGGAACTCTCCAAAGATTAGAGAAGCAGGAAGGAGGTTATTCTTAACCGCCTGCGCCACAGCTGCCTATCTATTGTCCATCTATCGTCGGATCACTTGCCTTGCTTCGTTTCAGCATCTACCCGTGCGAACGCGGGTGGATACCTCGAGATGATGGAAATTGGACTCGACACCTTCTGTGGGCTGGAAGACTGGAATTGCGCCGAACAATTAATGCAATGGGCCAGCCTCGCTTGCCTGCTGCGGTGGCGAGTGTTTGCAACGCAAGGCCTGGTCGAGTTCCACTTCAACCATTGTATCTGCAGCGTTGAGCTGGGAGGAGAGACGCCCATGTATGTATAACATGAGTTGATGATATTGATGAGGCGGGCGAAGGGCCTATGTCGGCGGATGGAGACTCGAGAGCGAGGTTGAGGGCAAGCCTCATACCGAGCTGGTTGATGATGATGAGGTGATGAGGCATGGTGAGGTTGAGAGTAAAGTAGTAGTGCAGATTTGAATGCAGCCATACATGCTTGTGTTATCTCATGCAGGTACGCCCGCAGGATCAATGGATCCTCGATGGCCAGGCCATCACGGCACTGAAGCGCTGGGATATCCTGGTTCTTCCGTACGCGGTATCTTGTCTATGTGACGATGCTGTACCACGACGGCGACCTGCGCCACGCAAATGCGAGCTGTCAGAATCCCATGTCTTCCATGTGTGTTACGGCGAGGCGTTGGTGAGGCGTTAATGCGAAACCACGGGTACCACTTTTGAAAGCATGCGGGCCGGAGCGTTGGACGGAGGCTCGTACGGGTGTTCTCTTAGTGTGTCTCCTAGCCTGTCTCGTAGTGTGCCTGTCTCCTAGCCCGTCTCAACACACATTATTCGATTCGTGTGTGCCTGCGAGGAGGGCTGACCCACGCGCCGCAAGCCTCGTGCGTGTGTGAGGATGATGGCCGCCAAGCTTGATGCTGAGGCTGCTATCGCCGCCGCCCTGCCATTATTATTATTGCTGGAGAAGAACGATATCGCCGCGCCTACCCCTCAGGGGACCCCATCGGTGTCTCACCCAGTCGTGGCTATCTACATCTCACCACCCCTGCCGGCCAGGTGCAGTGCCGGTCCAGTCGTGCATCAATCCTGCAGCATGCCGGTCTCGAGTCTTCACCGAGTTGTTGGTGAGGTGCACGACGGTGGTGCCTCCGCGGAATGACTACGGTACGACCAGACGGCCACGACTGTGCGACTGCTGCGACGACGACAAAGTTACTGCGGTGGCAGATGCTTCTAGCATTGCGACGGATGGCAGGGTGAAACGACTAGAGCAGCTCTTGCGGCCTCGGAGCGTGCACTCGTCGCAGGACGGCTCAGGGGACGACTTCAACGGTCGAGTCCTGTCCTTGGGCGAGGAGTCGGCGTCTGAGATCCACCAGCGCAGCGAGTGCAGTAGTGCCCATGCATGTCCGGCCCTTCGAATCAGGGGAGTGCTGATTACTACGCCGGTCTGCAGTGGCAGGCTGCAAATAAAGCGCAATCAATCAATAATAGCCCTGCACTGGCGCCCGGCAGCGGCCTGGCACTAGGTAGGCAGTCTAACATGCACCGGGCGTCGCCAACGCTCCGAGCGACGATCACCATCAACAGACTTCGCCCTGCCACCAGGATCCCCGTCCGGCCCTGGCACACTGGCTTTTGGCAGTACGGGACTGGCTCTCACTGGCTCTCACGACCGCTGGCCTCTCAGGCACGCGCGAGTCCGCCGTCCGGCTCGATAGCTGCGGCCCAGGAACACGCGCGCGCGCCCCCCGAATGCTTCTCGCGCCTTGCCCGACGCGGATTGACTTTTCGCTCTGCGGACGTGCAGGCCTGCTGTCTCCCGTCGTGTTTCTGCTTTATCGCCCGCACCGCACCGCAACGCACCGCCACCTCGTCTCTCACGCCCTCACGCACCCACGCTCACTACCGCTGCTGCTCTCCCTTGTCCCTTGTCCCCTTGCCTGCCTTCCAAGCGGTTCACCAGTTGCGCCACCCGTTTCCGCTGGCCTCTGCTTTTAGCCCCACCGCCATCTGGGATCTGAAGTGCTTGCCTGCTTTCCTTCGTTCGCTAGAGCTTCTTCTCCACCCCTATCATAGACAAAACTTCTTTGCCGTCCACTCCCTCGCTTCCTTGGATAGCACCACCCACCAAACAGACACCTGGAGTGTTGGCCCTTTCACCGCTCGGCTTTTGCCAGACGACACTCTCTTTTACAGCGCCCACCACTTAATGCTAATCGACTAGAGCGACACCTCATACCCAGCGACTAGCAGCCACACGGCGCTCACGAGCGGCCGACCGGTCCATTATGTTACGACCATGGCTCCTGCCGCTGGCTCTCCTCACCACCCTGACCTCGGCGTCGTGGGTGGATGAGCACGAGAAACCCTGGAACCTCAACACCAACGCCAACGCAAAAAACGTCCTCGAATACGACATCTCATGGGACGGACACAAATACGCAGCCAGCCCCAAGAACTGGCGCTTCCCATTCTACAGCTTCTTCCTCGACAGATATGTCAACGGTGACCCCTCAAACGATGACGCAAACGGAACAGCGTGGGAACACGATCCCAAAGCCACCCAACTCCGCCATGGAGGCGATCTCCAGGGTGTGGTGGATTCTCTCGACTACATCTCTGGCCTGGGCATCAAGGGCATATACATCGCTGGTAGCTTGTTCCTCAACCACCCATGGGAAGCCGACGGTTTCAGTCCCTACGATCTGACTATCCTTGACCACCACTTCGGCAATATCACGCAGGTTCGTGCTGCCATCGATGCCATCCACGCCAAGGGCATGTACGTTATTGTCGAGAACACATTCGCTACCATGGCAAACATGTACGCGTTCGAAGGCTACGAGAACGCGACTGCACCCTTCAACTTCAACGAATACGACCTTAATTACAAGAGTGTTGATGTCTACCGAGACTTCGAGCAGTCGAACAAGTTTTTGAAAGAGTGTGATACGGAATTTCCGAAATTCTGGAATCAGGATGGACACCTTTACGACGACGTGAACATGACCAAGTTCAAGGGCTGCAGAGACAGTGACTTCAACCAGTTCGGTGATGTCACCGCCTTTGGTACCTACCCCGAATGGATGAAGCAGCTGTCGAAGTTCGGCGGTGTCCAGGATCGTCTCCGTGACTGGAAGCCGAGCGTCCTGGCCAAGATCAACCACTTCTCCTGCATGTGGATCAGGGGTCTCGACATTGATGGCTTCCGTATGGACAAGGCTATGCAGATTCCTGTCGACTCGCAAGCAAACTTCTCCCGTGCCATGCGCGAGTGTGCGAAGACTGTTGGCAAGGAGAACTTCTTCATCCCCGGTGAAGTCGTGAACGGTAACACCAACGGTGCCATCTACCACGGCCGCGGAAAAGAGCCCGAGATGGCTTATGACAATTTGACTGATGCCATCACGTCCACTAACGCCGAGTACATTCGCGAGGACGACCGTCATGCTTTGGATTCCGGAGCGTTCCACTACTCCTTCTACCGTGCTCTGATGCGCTTCCTCGGACTGGACGGCAACTTGCTTGCTGCTGGCGAAGCACCCACCAACTTCGCTGCCCAGTGGGACACCATTTTGAAGACCAACGACTTGCGAAACGCGTACACCCAGAAATTCGACCCTCGTCACATGTACTCCGCTTCTAACCAGGACGTTCTTCGTTGGCCCGGTCTGATCAACGGCACTGAGCGTCAGCTCTTAGGCACGTTCCTGACCACCATGGCGATGCCGGGTATTCCCATGGTCAATTGGGGTGAAGAACAGGCTTTCTACGCCCTTGACAGTACCGCCGATGACTACATCTTTGGCCGGCAGCCCATGTCTTCTGCTCAAGCGTGGCAGATGCACGGATGCTACAAGATTGGAAACCAGAACTTGAACGACTGGCCCGTTGATAGCTCTCTGCACGCCTGTAAAGATGACAGCGTGTCTCTCGACCACAGAGACCCTTCGCATCCTCTCTACCGCACCTACAAGCACTGGTTCGAGTTGCGCAAGCGCTACCCTGTCCTCAACGATGGCTATGATTTCAAGGAAATCTCTGCTCAGGTTGATGAGTACCAGCTGCCTGGTTCATTCGGTGTTCCGACTATTCACGGTCTCTTCAGCACCTTCCGCGCCAGGATGCCTCAGATGGGCGACGACCAGGACTTCTCCGGCGAGCTCGATGTCGAGAAGGGCATGTGGGGCAACCAGGCTGTCTGGGTGCTTTACTCTAACCGCAACTACACTGAAAACTACGTGAGTGAGTGCAGTGACGACCAGAACGCCATTGGCGCTCCCTTCGGCGTCAACACCACTGTCAGGAACCTGTTCTACCCATTCGAAACCTACTCCATCGACGAGGTCGCAGCAATCAACATCGAAATGGAAGGCACCTCCTTCATGGCTGGTTGCTTGCGAAACATCACAATGTCGCCGTATGGCTGGAAGGCTTTGGTTCCTGTCGGCAACTGGACTAGGCCAGCACCTGCCATCAGCGCATTCAGCCCTGGTCACGATCAACGCATTGTCTCGAAAACCGGGCCCGACCAGCCTGACGAGGTTGACATCGAATTCCGGTACACTGACGAAATGAGCTGCGACTCCATCAGGAAGAACATCGCCTTCGACTCGTCGACCGAGAAGAACGAAGAAATGGCGTTGGACGGTGACATCACGTGTGCCATGCTCGATGCTCCGAAGATGGAGACGAACTACACTGGCCCCTCTCCTTCGGTTTGGCACTTTACTGCGAAGCTGAAGAACGTCTACGACGGCGTTCACATCATTTCGCTCAACAATACCTCCAACCAGGAGGGCAACGCCACCACCGGCTCTGTTGACCGTTTCATGTTCCGCATTGGTCAACAGGACAACCCCATCGTCTTCCCCGCGATCGCCAACTACAGCTCAGAGCTTCTCTTCAAGCAGTCCAACAAGAAACGTGAAGAGATTCCTGACACCACACAGGAAATCGTTCAAGGTGATGGCCTGTACGTTATGCACAAGGCTGCTGGTGCCGACAAATGGCGCTTCTCCATGTCTTTCGGTGCCGTTTGGTCCGACTGGCTCGATTACCAGCCTGGCAATGCGTCTCTGCACGACCTCAAGTGGACCGGCATGGACAACCAGGAGTGGGAGGGTGAGCACGTCAGGGTCCAATACTGGTCAAAGAAGACTGGCAGTTCCGACCACATCGTCGAAGGCAATCTTCACGGCTCCAACCTGCCCCCCAGGCGTTACCCTCATTTCTTCGTCCACGGCTCTTTCAACCAATACGGTTTCGACGGTGGTATTGAGAACAAGATGAAGCAATTGGACAACGGCTCTTGGATTTACGACTTCATGGCTGAGTGGCCGACCCAGTTCCAGCTCAACGTGTGGGGCATGGCTGCCAACGGCCAACCTGACCTGAGTGCCGCGATGGGTGATGTCAACAACGATACCGTCTTGGACCGTATCAGCCCTGTTTCCCTCCAGGGCGCGGTCACAAACATCACCAATCTTGGACCTGGCGGCTCCAGCCTTTCCTGGCGCATCCTGTTCGACGACGGTACCATGAAGTACTACCTTGTGCCTATTGGAAGCCGTTGGATCCAGCTCATCATCTGGATATTGCTCGCCACCATCCCTCCTGCTACTGGTGTCATCTTCGTCTGGCTCTACATCAGCGCTTTCTACGGCGTCAAGTTCAACCAGGTCGGTCTTGCCGAGAAGAAGAGCTTCCTTCCCACTTCAATGGCTGCTGCATTCAAGCGTCGCAACAAGCTCGACGAGAAGAACAGCGATGCAGGCACTCCCGGCCTCACTCCCTCCATCTCGCCCACCATGGATCAGCGTGGCTCGGTCATCCAAGACAACTTTGGTGGCGCTGGCGCCGTCGTCGAAGGCAAGCGTCGTTGCGTTCTCATTGGTACAATGGAATACGACATCGAGGACTGGAAGATCAAGATCAAGATTGGTGGTCTCGGTGTCATGGCTCAGCTCATGGGAAAGAACTTGCAGCACCAAGATCTCGTCTGGGTCGTCCCTTGCGCGGGCGGCATCGACTACCCCGTTGACACGCCTGGCCTTCCTATCGATGTCACCATTCTCGGTCGCACGTACGAGGTCCAGGTCCAGTACCACAAGCTGAACAACATCACTTACATGCTTCTCGACGCGCCTGTCTTCCGCAGACAGAACGCCAAGGAGCCTTACCCGGCTCGTATGGACGACTTGGACTCCGCCATCTACTACTCCGCCTGGAACCAGTGTATCGCTGAGGCCATGCGTCGTTTCCCGGTCGATCTTTACCACATCAACGATTACCACGGAACTGTCGCCCCTCTTTACCTCCTCCCTGACACGATTCCTTGCTGTCTTTCGCTTCACAACGCCGAGTTCCAGGGTCTCTGGCCGATGCGTAACCCTCGTGAAACCGAAGAGATCTGCTCCGTGTTCAACCTGCCCGAGCCTGTCGTACAGCGCTACGTCCAGTTCGGTGAAGTCTTCAACTTGCTTCATGCCGGTGCCAGTATCCTCCGTATTCACCAGAAGGGTTTCGGTGCCGTCGGTGTCTCCAAGAAGTACGGCAAGCGTTCCTGGGCTCGTTACCCCATTTTCTGGGGTCTGAAGAAGATTGGTGCTCTTGCCAACCCCGATCCTACCGATATCGCCGAATGGGACAAGAAGGTCGCCGACCCAAACAGTGTCCAGATTGACAACGTCTTTGAGTCTGGTCGCGCAAGTCTCAAGCGTCAGGCTCAAGAGTGGGCTGGCCTCGAGCAGCGCGCTGACGCCGATCTCTTCGTTTTCGTCGGTCGCTGGTCTATGCAAAAGGGTATTGACCTGATTGCCGACGTCTTCCCTCACGTTCTCGAAACTCACCCGCACACTCAGCTTCTCTGTGTTGGCCCTACCATCGATTTGTACGGAAAGTTTGCAGCTCTCAAGCTGGATGTCATGATGCAGAAGTACCCTGGACGTGTCTACTCCAAGCCCGAGTTCACTGCTCTGCCGCCTTTCATCTTCAGTGGTGCCGAATTCGCCCTCATTCCCTCTCGTGACGAGCCCTTCGGTCTCGTTGCGGTCGAGTTCGGTCGCAAGGGTGCTCTCGGTGTTGGATCTCGTGTCGGTGGTCTCGGTCAAATGCCCGGTTGGTGGTACACGATTGAGTCCCAGACGACTAAGCATCAGATGCACCAGTTCAAGATGGCCATCGCTGGAGCTCTCAAGTCTGACTACAACACTCGTGCTACTATGCGTGCTCGTTCTGCCAAGCAGCGTTTCCCCGTTGCCCAGTGGAAGGAAGATCTCGAAATTCTCCAGACCGCTTCTATCAAGATCCACAAGAAGCGCATGCAATACGTTACTGGCAAGCACACTGGTATGAGCTCTGGCACTACGAGTGGCTGGGCTACCCCGAACCTGCCTGGCTGGATGACACCTCGCAGCGGCGCCAACACCCCGCGAGGCACTGGAACTCCCGTTGTCAGCAGGCCCAACACTCGTCCTTCTTCGCCTACACGCGAACTCGCTCCTCCTGTCAACGGTCAAATGTCTCTTGGTATGCGCCTCGGTCCCGGTCACGTCCCCGAGGAGAGACTCCCCCGCGGCAACGTTCCCAGCTACTACTCTCAATCCACTCCATTCGAGAACCACGAAGACCCCAGCAAATTCGGCCCAACTCCCGAAGAAGAATACATCACTCAGGCACAGGTCGACGAAGCGAAACGCAGCTCTCGCATTGGCAACATCTCCAACGACTTCCACTTTGATCTTCGTGACGGTACCGCAAACCGTGGCGAGCCGTCACAGCAAGACTCCTACTTCTCGCCCGCCGGTACGCCCGGAGCCCAGACTCCGAACAACGGCAGCTACTCCTTCCTCGAGCGCCCACACATGCCCAGTGGCATGCTCTCTGGCTCAGCATCTGGCACACAGACTCCCCTCAGTACTGAGCAGGTCGTTAACGAGAAGGAGGACAAGACTCAGCAAGAACTCACACCTTTCTTCGAGGACCCCACTGGTCTTTACATGAGGACATTCGAGAAGATGTTGTCTGATCTTAACGGCAAGAACTCTGAGAAGGACTACTGTGTTGAGGAGTTCCTCGAAAAGTCCGAGAAGGCATGGTTTGCACGTCTCCACCATGCCAAGATGAACAAGGTCGGCACTGCCAGTCACTCCAAGGGTGTTACCCCTGCAGGATCAATCTACGAAGGTATCGAGAGCGAGGAGCCGGTCAGCCAGTTCTTGCTTCCCGAGAACTACGAACCACCGACTGGCCTCAAGCGCATCCTCAGCGTCAAGCTTGGTGAATGGCCCATCTACACTCTCTTGCTCGCTCTCGGTCAAATTCTGGCAGCCAACTCCTACCAGATCACTCTCCTTACCGGCCAGAACGGTCAGACTGCCACTCAGCTTTACTGCATCGCCTCGCTCTACCTCGCTTCCTCTCTCGTCTGGTGGTACATCTTCCGTCGCCTGGCTTGCAAGTTCGTCATGACGCTTCCCTTCTTCTTCTATGGACTTGGTTTCCTCCTGCTGGCCTTTGCGCCATATGGATCAAGTAAGGATGCTCGCGCATGGGTCCAGTACATTGCCACCGGCAGCTATGCTATTGGATCGGCAGCCGGATCGTTCTTCTTCTCTCAAAGTTTCGGTTCCACTGGTTCCGCTCCGGTGAAAGAGTGGGCTTTCCGCGCCTGTGCCATTCAGGGAACCCAACAGATCTATGTCATTGGCATGTGGGCTTGGGGAACAGCCCTTACCCAATCTGCGGCTGAGGGTCGCCCGACTGATTACGGCCCCAAGATGACCGCAATTGGTGTTCCAATTGCGCTTTTCCTTTGGGCTGTTGGCGCTGTCCTCTGGGTTGGTCTTCCCGACTTCTACCGTCAAGCACCCGGTGGACTGCCTTCCTTCTACAAGGCCGCCCTCCGCAGGAAGATCATCGTCTGGTTCTTCTTCGCGGTCTTCGTCCAGAACTTCTTCATGTCCGCACAGTTCGGTCGCAACTGGTCCTACCTGTGGTCTAGTCAGCACGCGCCGACCTGGGCCATTGTCCTGCTGGTCATCCTCTTCTTCGTCATTCTGTGGATTGGTGTCCTTTACCTGTTCAGCAGGCTTTCCCAGTCTCACAGTTGGATTCTGCCCATGTTCGCGGTTGCGCTCGGTGCTCCTAGATGGTGCCAGATCTGGTGGTCTGTCTCCAACATGGGTTACTACCTGCCCTGGGCTGGCGGACCCGTCGGTTCTGCCATCCTTGGTCGCTGCTTGTGGCTTTGGCTCGGTGTGCTCGACTCTCTCCAAGGTGTCGGCATCGGTATGCTTCTCCTCCAGACCCTCACGCGCTTCCACATCACCTTCGCCCTGGTGTTTGCGCAAGTCGTTGGTAGCATCGGTACGATCATCAACCGTGCCGATGGCCTATCATCGACAGGCCCCTTGCCGTACTACCCCTCCATGGCCTACAACATCGGCGAGGGTCTCAGCTACCCTGGATTCTGGATTTGCATGATCTTCCAGATCGTCATCTGCGTCGGCTATTTCGCCTTCTTCCGCAAGGAACAACTCAGCAAGCCTTAAGCCGCGACCCGACGACGGCAAGGCCTCTATTCACTCTCTTCCTCTTTTTTTACTCAACATACATCATCATATTTTATGCTGTACAATCTTCCCATATGGAACAGCTTCGTATTATGCAAGCTACGATTTTGCATATGGTGCAATCCGATCAAATAGGATGCACCACACCGGCGTCGGAATACAATCTTTTATTTACTTGTTTATCTTATTTTTTACCGATCCTTTTTGTTTTCTCTCCTTTGATTACACCCTGGACGTTCTGGCACGCTTTGCGCGCACGCGAGTCTTTCTTCACACGGCCTGTCGACCACCCACCCACCTACCTCCCTCGCCTATTTTTTGACGGCTTTTGGCGATGTTGCTTCTTCACCAGCGCAAAGAAAAGTTGTCCGTCGATCGAGAGAGAGAGAGAAGGAGAAAAATTGCAGAGCGGCCAAGGAGTGTATACCCCGACTACCTGGCTCTTTTTATTCGCGAGCTTGATTTCTTGCTTGATTTCTTTGTTTTCCTTGCTGTTGTTATCGGCATCTGCTGGAGGCGAAAGCAACGGAAGCAGAACGATGGGAATATATATTAGAGGTGGAAATCATAATAGATGATATAGAGACTAGGAGGAGGACCGCCTCTCGGTTCGAAGCGCTCGACCTGGATACGTCGGTACGGAGTCATGTATATAACTCGGAATCTCTTGAAGCTTCATTCTTGCCTCCATGCCGAATCTTGTGCTGTATCTATGAGTTTCTTCCTAGGTGGGTACCTACTGACTGCCCTTTCGTTGATATCGACGGCTGCCTTTTCGTTTCAAGGACGCGGCGAGATGTCTAGATGAGATAACGTGCAGCGGTCGGAGATATACGCAAGCGATGAGGTGACATAATCATAAATGCGCACATGAGCTTGGTGGCGACATGTAGCTAAAGTTAAATCGATGATGGCATACTCTCGTAGATCAATTGTACTTTCGCCATCCTCTCTTCCTCTTTCTGCTTCGTTCAATCTAGACGAACAAACATCTACTCTGTATGCAAGGCATAGCGCGATCTCCCTCCACCATCTGCGCTCGCTGCTTACGAGTCCGCACGAAAGCACCGAACAGAGCAGCAGCAGCAGCAGCAGGCACTGCTCGTTTCCAGTCGACCGATGCGGCCAAAGACGTAAACCCAGCGCCACAGGAGCAGCAAAATGGCACGAGTAAGCAAGAAGAGACGGAGGGCGGCGCAATGTCGCGAAGGCTGGAAGAGATGACTTCCGAGAACATGCAGACGGGCGGCAGGAGCGCGAGGAAAGCGGTCGAAGAGTCTGGGTTTAGCGAAGAATTGAAAGCAAGGCTACAAGAGAAGATCGCGACTTCGAGCTTCAGGAGCGACAACGCGAGCGCTTTTGCGCAGGCTGAATTGCCGAATGCCGCTGGGAGGCAGACTCGGGACATCGCTGGCGCGCAACCCTGGATGGGCTCGGAGAGCTTGATCGATACTTCGTCGCGGATGCTTCAAGATGCTCACAAGCCTTTGCGGGTCAAGGGCGGTGGTGGGAGAGGGCCTGGGGTTCGTCTTCCCGGGAGGGTTGATACTGGCAGGCCCAGCGGTGGGGCTAAGACTGGAGTCCGACTGGCGAATGCGCGGGACAAGACCTCTTACTACGAGACGATGAAGGGCGAGAGTATGTCCGAGGAGGAGCGAGCGAAGTATCGGCAGGAATTAAAAGATCGGTTTTCGTCGGGAGGTCGGATAGCGCCTGCGTCGATTCAAGGACTTACCTCCTTGGCCAACGAACGGATCGAAGATGCGATTGCTCGAGGGCAGTTCAAGAATCTGCCGCGTGGGCAGAAGATTGAGCGCGACCACAATGCCAGCAATCCGTTCCTGGATACTACCGAGTACTTTATGAACAAGATGATTCAACGGCAGGACATCGTCCCGCCTTGGATTGAGAAGCAGCAGGAAGTCGTGGCGACGGCGACTAGGTTCCGAGCACAACTTCGTGCGAGTTGGAGGAGACATGTTTCGAGGACTATTGCCAGTCGTGGAGGCAGCTTGGAACGTCAACTGGAGTATGCGAGAGCATTGGCACGCGCCGAGAGTCTTTACAACCCGCAGGGGAAGAAGGTGGAGAAAATCAATACCGTTACCGAAGAAGGCCAGGTTTCACAAATCACTCTGGCCGGCGAGCTGAAAGCGACACCACCCGGCGATCCGGCCGCCCTGGAGAACGAAATCCAAATACTGGAGCAGATCTTGAACGACGATGGCAGTCTGAAATCTTCAGAGCAACGCACTACGGTCACGACAGATGCTCCAGGCGCGATGCCCCTCGAAAATCCCCCGGAGACTGAAGAAAAAGAGAAGAACGCACTACCCGCCGTGTCCCCATTTCGCGACCCAGCGTGGGAACAGACCGAACGTTCCTACCACAAAGTCGCCATCGAAAACCTCAACACTCTCAATAGATCATACAACCTGATGGCCCCAGCGATCGCGCAAAAGCCCTACTTCAACCTCAACCGAGAACTGAAAGCCTGCTTTGCGGACGTCGCTCCCCAAGTCGCCGACGCCATTAAAGAGCGAGCGCTGGCTCCCAAAGTGAAGAGGGCCGAGTCGACCGGCCATCGGCCTGGAAGCGTCCTCGACAACTTCTCGACCAGTGCGACGAAGAGGGTTTATGACGAGACCAAGCCGCAGTATGGCTTCAAGCAGTTCTGGAGCGACCTCTTTGCGAAGGACAAGCGAGGCTGAGCGGCTTGTTTGAAGCACATACCCTAAAGGCTACTATCGCGTAAAGGTTGACCGCGGTCCGGACTTTACTCTGCAGACCTTTTGTCGTTGGTCAACTCGTGGGTCCCGAGATCGATCGGATTCCTTCGGAACATTCTTGTATACCCAGAAACGGACGATACTCATGTACATGTAAACAACAATCGACTCGATCCAATCTCTGCCGCCTCCCGCGTCTTCGTCGTGCTTTTTCGCGGCCCCCAACTCCCACGTGGAACAATATACTATCATCCGTTCACAAAATTTGTCGAGCGGGGCGATTCCGCTCACTTCTTTGAGTACTTGACCAAACCCGCTACGCCAGCAAGGTCTAGCCAAATTGTTTACAGACTGTGGAAGTAGATGTTATAAAGACCCTTCTTCTGGTTTATTAGTGTCCCGTATCGTTGGTTTCGGCCGAGGCAAGATGTTTCTTTCTGGGCTGTGAAGCCGCCAAGTCAGCATATTCGGCTGGCTGCCTGTCTATATAACAAACCCACTCATGCAGTCCGCGGAGCTCACTCCGCCGCTTCGATTGGCTCAACGCCCGCAAGACGAATACCTACACGCACGACACGAAGCACGCACCGGCGGCGCAGTGTGGAAGTGGAACTCCGGCACTCGAGGTGACATTGCCGAACGGGGAGACCGGCACATCACCAAACAAACTTCGGTCACAGAGCGAGGTCACAAACCTTATTGCGACTTCTCACCATGTCTTCCTACCATGTCTTCCTTCACATACGTTCCAAGTGTGATGTAAGTGTGATCGAACAGGTCGCCGATTTGTTCCATTTTCCATGCTTGTATATTTCCCACAGTACACCTTTGCGCCAAAGCTGAACCCAGCCGTTGGAAGTACACTCCCGTTTGTCGTTTTCTTCTTGTTCTTCTCGCAGAGTCAGTCTGTTGCCGAAGACTTGGTATACGGTCTGTCCAAAATGTAGCCACCGCCGCCGCCGACCCATATATGACAACAAAACCCGCACAAGAACGCCACATGCATCAAACAATACCCAGCGCGAGACCGCCGTGAAGTTCCCGAGAAGCGACTGGTAACTTGTGACGATCTGCTCGCCAGACCGCCAGGTCTTGAGACCCGCAAATGACGTCTGACCGTCGCCTCGCAGAAACCCAGAGATCGTCTCAAGCAACCTCGCCACTCTCCATTCCCCGCGTCAAGTGTCTCTGACAGGATCGTAATACACCTTCACGGCAGGCATGACTTCAGCGCTGCCGCCGCCACCGCCACCGCCATCCATAGCCTGCCCCATCGGCCTGTGCAACATATCCGGAACCGCATGGCCGTAGCCACCACCGCTCGCCGCCGCCACCAGTGGAGACGCCTGGATCTCACTACTCGAGTGCTCGCTACTGCTAGGGGACTGCGGCCTCGAGGGCGAGCCATGCCGCCGGTTCTTGTTGCGGTTGTCGCGGTAGCGGAAAACGTGCCAGAGCAGCCAGCGGATGACCCAGTTCTCCTCATCGAGCCCGTCGGTGTCGCGGCCCATGTCGTAGAACATGCGCGTCTCGGGCCGCGCGTGCTGGTAGATGTTCAGGATCTCGCGGTGGGTGGCGGCCTCGTTGAGCTGGGCGTTGCTGAAGGGCGGCTGGGCGCCGCTCTGCTCGCTGGCGTCCCGCAGGACATTTGGCATGGTCATCATTCTGTGCCGGCCGATGCTGGCTTCTTCCTTTTTTTGGTTCGAGGTTCGTCAGCTTGGCTCTGCGGAACGATGGGATAGCCTGGTCAGTCCACGCTGGCTGGGGAGAGAGAATGCCTCACTTTCATCATGGCGTACAGCTGCTTGTGCTCGTCCTTGTGCTCGTCCAGCCCCAGCCTAGCCATAAATCTAGCCTTGGATTCACTCTGAGCGAGGGCTCTAACCTGAGGCGCCATGGGGGGTTGACCAAAAGAAAGAAAATGACTCTTCGTCCTCGACCAGTCTCCCGGATCAGCCTGCGAACACACTGAGAGAATATCCGAGAGCGAACAAGCAAGCAAGCAGGCGAGACACGAGGAACGGGGTACTCACGGCCTTGATAACCTCCTTCCCTTCGAAACCTCACATCGTGCAACCAATGTGTAGGGTGGGTCAAGGTCGGACCAGGTCCCGCGCCGTACACCAATGGGACCATTTGCGAGCGAGGACCGCCACGCTTCCCACGATTGCGAATTGCGGAGTCGATTGCCCACGCTTTTTATTGGGGAGGGAAGGCTAGGCGGGCTTGCTCATGCCCAAATAGTTACTGTAACTGCTACTGTGCTGCAGAGTCGTGGACGGCCGGGCGGGTTTCCGCCTATGCCGCTGTACAATCCTTCCGTCTCATATTGCGATCTGGATCACAGGGTGAGTGTGGCGGCACGACGCACCGGAGCGGATCGCATGGTTACTGGACTCTCCCCTGGCCAGGCTGACTGACTGACTGACTGACTGACTGACTGACTGATTGACCGACTGAATCGCTGGCTAGCTGACTGCCTGATTGCCCGAAGAAGACGACGAAGAAGGTTCTTACAGAAGCCACTCTGGGTCTACTGACCCAAACGATCCTCTGACGCCCAAACAACATCATTCCAGTCCTGTGACGAACGTATGACATGTATAAGCTGCCGAACGTTGTTCGAGACGAGATTCGCCGGATATATTTGTTTGCGCATCTGCGTATGCTGCTGCGTATCCCGGTTAAGCGCCAAAGCGGTTATGCCGCATGGCAAGCCGCATGGCCATCAGCTAGACGAAGCCAGATCAGCGGCCGCTTGCAAGCAAGCTATCACTTTCAACAGGCAGTGAGATGTTGCAGTAGTAGCAAGAGACGCATGCACGAGGGCATGAGGGCATCGGGTCGCAGGGCAATCTTGGTCTATATAAGTCAAGCGTCGGCGGGACATCCCTGCAACTTTGTGTGCAATTTGCCGATGTCGCTGACGGGACGGCACTGAGCCAACCGCCAATAATCATGCTTCCCGCCTCGAGAACGTCAACTGATACTCTGCCTTGCCATGAATCAACCAGTAGTTTGCCCTGCACTCGGGACACGCGGCCGGGGCAGAGCGCTACCCACGAGTCTAGAAGTTCACAACCGTCCGGTTCCGACTGCTCTATTTTTTCTCCACAGACGACAGTACTAAGGCGGCCAAGAACAAGACACATGGCAGCAGAGGGGCAGGTGTCTGCGCCAGGGGCATACCCTGTCCATTGCGCCTGGACGCGGTCGCACACGATTGCCGAGTCCGACACATGTCAGGCTGCGACGGGCGGACTCGAGCCCACCTGTCTATGCCGTAATTGTGAGCCAGAGGTAGTCCTGCGTCTCGCTTCCCATGCCTTGTACCTTGTCGCAACGCAAGGCGTCGGACCTATGCCCGACGCCTGTTGCTGGACGCTGATCGGGACGAGTCGCTGTTGGTCGGTCGAGGTCCGACGACTCGCCAGATGAAGTTGTGAGGTCGTAAATCCAAATCCACTGCTTGGCTTTCGTAGTCTTGGTAGGGTAGTTGGAGAAGTGTGGGGCGCACCGCATCGCGCTCCACTCTACTAGTGACTGACCACACAGTGAGCACCAATCCGATCGGCAGTTGACAGGTTGTGATGGCGAAGACCAGAAAACGGTTGATCCGTTCCTGAGATTAGGCAGATTCACTGGTGGGAAGGCGATACGATCGGATCGCTCCAAATCCAAATCTGGTGATATCGTCCGTCCGAGTTCCGACTCAAAGATGACAGTCGACCAGGCTCTCGTCGGCGCTGGGGTTGACTCCATGGCGATTTCAGCATTGCAAAGTCGATGTGTCCGTAGCAACAAGAGAAGGCATATTGAATAGCTACACCCGACGAATGCCAACAAGTCATCACTTGACACACGTCAGCCGTCCACCGTTGGAACTTGGAAACCACAGAGATCCGGCTCTGGCATGCTTGCGTTATCATCCTTCCTTCACATGCCCGGCAGTCGCCACTTCCAAGATCTCCTCCTCCAACCCAGGAACATGCACGACCTCGATCCCTGCCTCTGCCAGCCGTTTCCGCCCAAGGTTCTCGCCGACGAATTTCTCCGGTTCGCTGACTCCGCACACCACTTTCCGGATGGCGGCACTACCGTCTGCCCGTCGAAGCTTCAAAATCCTTTCGACACAGGTGAAATTGCCGGCGGACCGCTTGTTGCATGGCTCCATGGTCGTGTACAGTATTACGTCTTCGGGTAGAAGAGGCCCAAGATGGTCTTCGATCACAGGGCCAGGTAAGTTGTGCGTGCCAGCGAGTTTGATAAAGCAGGTCTGCTCGGCGTGAGTATTGCCCGGGCTCTCAAGCGTGTAACCGGTGGTGAGGATTGACGGTGACGAGGAGGGCGAGAGCAAGACTGCTCCGACTCGAAAATTCGTTGGTTTGGGAGGAGAGTTGCGGGCACAGTCGAGAGCCAGACGCAGATAGTGAAGGTCGTCCATGATTGATTGGACGTGTGAAAGGTAATATACTGTGGTGAGGAAGGAAGAAACAGAAACAGAAGGTACTTGAACATGTGATAATGACGTAGGTCTTGCCGATTTGAGCCGATTTGAATTGACACGCGTAACTCTCGACGCGTCGCGTCCTCTTCACTTTCGATTCGAATGACCTTCACTTCAAATTGGACTCGACTACATTTTGACCAGATCAAACCCTAGCACCAACAGTCACACACATCTATCAAAAACTGACTAAAACGCTGAACATGCCTCAACGCGAGCAGCCAGAAGGCGAAGAAGAAGACATCACCATCCCCTCAGCGCCCACAACCATCGACCCCTACGCCATCCTCTCAGTCCCCCAAGACGCAACTCCGGACCAAATTAAAACCGCCTACCGCAAAGCCGCCCTCAAGCACCACCCGGACAAAGCGCCCGAAGCCTCCAAAGCAGCCGCTCACACCCAGTTCCAAGAAATCGCCTTCGCCTACGCCATCCTCAGCGACTCGCGGCGGCGCAACCGCTACGACCTGACCGGCCGCACCGAAGACTCGCTAGACTTGGACGACGACGCGTTCGATTGGGTCAGCTATTACCGCGAGCAGTACAAGGATGTCATCACTGCGGACGCGATCGAGGGGTTTGCGAACAAGTACAAAGGGTCTGAGGAGGAGAGGGGGGATGTTTTGGCGTGGTATGAGAAGTGCGAGGGCAGGATGACGAGGTTGTATAAAAATGTCATGCTGTCGGATCCGGCGGAGGATGAGGAGAGGTTCAGGGGGATTATCGATGCGGCTATTGAGAGTGCGGAGGTTGAGGCGTATGAGGCGTACACAGAGGAGAGTGAGGCTAGTAGGAAGAAGAGGGTGGATGCTGCGCGGAAGCGGAAAGACAAGGAGGCGAGGGAGGCGGAGAGGCACGCCGAAGATTTGGGGATTGGGAAGGATTTGAAGAAGAAGGCGAAGGGAAAGAAAGAAAAGGATGATGGCGTGGGAGATCTGGCGGCTTTGATTGGGCAGAGGCAGAAGGGAAGGTCGGACAACTTCCTGGCGGACTTGGAGGCCAAGTACGCGCCCAAGGGAAAGGCAAAGGGAGGTGCGAAGAGAGGTATGGAGGAGCCACCTGAGGAGGCTTTTGCGAAGACGGAAGCAGGACGGAGGAGCAAGCGCTCGAAGAAGTGATGAGGGACAGTAAAGTTGCTCTCAATGGTTTCGGTTTTGTTATTGGACTAAGCAGTCTGGTATGAGCAAGGCGTTTAGATGGCAGGCATCAGATTGATATCCAGGGAGTTTTGGGCTGAGCCGACAGTAGGATAGCCACACTGTACAATGATCGGAAAGACAAATATTGAAACAATCAGGGTCGCGCTACCTTGCTATACCGAGTCGTCTTGGAATTCTACGATGCCACTGATGGTACTATGTCCACAGTCTCCATGTCTCCATGTAGTTTGACCAATGGTACTACCTGATGACTCCGAGCCGTTGCAGATCGATAGTGCCGCGAAGACAATGCTTTGCGAAGTGACATTTGTCTTTCCAAGTATTACATTAGAAGGCATGTGTATCTCGATGTGTGCAGTTGGAAAACCCTCGATCAACCCCATCACTTGCCCTGCCTCTCACCTAGAGCCATTCCATCCATCGTCTTCGCCGCTTCCTCCTTGAACTCATCCCGCCACCTAGACTGTGGCTGGCGTTCGTAGACTACATCTCCCATGGTCCACATCATGCGCTTGCGGTCAGTCTCCCAATCGACATCGTTGTCAGGACACATGACATAGAACTTGCCCTCGCCCATCTTCTTGTACAAGAAATCGGCAACCTGCTCTGCCGACCATGCGCCGTCAGGCTTCGTTTTGGTGGAGCCGCCACCAGTCAGACCAGTGAAAGTCCAACCTGGCACCAAGAGGTGAACGCTGGTCGACGGCGAGGACTTGGCGAGGTCGAAGGAAAGGTGCTCCGTGATTGACTTTAGGGCTGATTTGGAGGCGTTATAGGCTGGATTGCCTGGCGGGTTGGTGATTCCCTGCTTGCTGCCAGTGACTACGATGGCCTTCGCATCGGAGCTGTTGTCCTGGAAGTGCGGCACGAAAGTGTTGATGCCGTTGATGACGCCGAAGAAGTTCACGTCGAAGATCTTGTGAAAGTAGGACGAGTCTGTCCAGTCACCTTTGGCGCCGATGCCAGCATTGAGGTGCAGGAAGTCGAGCTTGGTGTTTGATTTGTCAAGGGCGGACTTCAGAGACGACCAGTCGTCTAGTGACGCAACATCAAGCGTGTGCGTTTCCAAAGTGCCTTTGGTATTGATGCCATTCTTGGCTTCTGTGAGAGCAGACGAGTTGTTATCGACGAGGTGCAGGTTCATGCCATGCGAGGCACACAACTTGGCCACTGCGAGACCAACACCCGAGGCGGCACCTGTAATCAGGGCGTTTTTACCGGTGCTGAATACGGACACGGACATTGTGATGGTGTTCTAGACGAGTGTGAAGGAGATGAGCATGGGCTTGCCCGGGACTAGGGAAATGAGTATGGTCGAGAGAAGAGCATGGTCCGATGTGAAGTGGGAGATGTTCACGATAGTGACGTAGGAGTTGGTGTTGATCGGCTGGAGAGTTCGAGTCGATAAAGCCGTGTTATCCCCCAAAAAGCCCTACCCTGCCATTTGAGAGGGAACATTTAGCCAGGACCGTTAACTGTCTGAAACGTGCGTGAATGGGATATCATTGACATTGCCCATGACTGCGGGAGGATGGAAATGGATGTGAAAATGACGATGATCGCCACGTGCGGACTGGCATTGCCTGTCAAGCAGGTGCAACGGGTCGTCGTGGTTGCGCGGCAACCAGCCAGCGTACACAGAGACACACAGACATGTAGCTTGCACGCGTGTGTAGACCGCCTCAAGTCTCACGGCAATCTTCATAGCATACATTCACTTGTATAGCTTTGTCTTCCCGTTACACTAACTCACAGGTTCTGTCAACAACATGGCTACAACTTCGGATCAACAGGCATCTGTCCCAGACCGCCCGCAGCATCGCCGCAACAGGTCCTCCAAGTTCCTCAGATCACTTGTCTCGTCCAAGTCTCGACCAGTCTCGCCAGACATGACATCTGAGCCTGCCTCGACTGGGCTGCAACACGGCATTCGCACCCAGAAAGTGCCTCTCCTTCCGCCGGACCACCCACACCAAGCAAGCACTCGAATCCTCGGTGAGCGGCACTCCAACGCCCAATCACCACCCTCTTCGCCCTCGAAACGCAACAACAAGGCATCTGTAGCCAGTCGATACGGCTCACGGTCGCCCACAAAGTCGGACAGCAACGACGTCAAGAAGAGCAAGTCCACCACAAGCCTTTCGGCCATGTTCGGAAAGATGAACCGCTCTACGAGAGACGTCGCAGCGTACGCACCACAACAACAATCACACGGCAAAGAAAATACATCACCTCCAGAGTCGGCTGTCGAATCGGCAGATACGCCAATCTGGGCACAATTCGCCTCTGCTGGTAGCAACGAATCTCGACCCTCACAGGAGGGCAGACCATCGCATGACGTCCATGAAGAGATTGACAGATATACACCAAAGGACTACTCTCCGGGCAAGCAACGCAACTTTTTCGGATCTACAAGAACAAGTCAGCCAAGCTTGAGGCCAGCCGTCAAGGAACGTCCACGTAGCACCGTCTTCGCTCCTACGGATAGCTTCATGGGAGCGCTTGGCAGGAAAGTGAGCAGTGCCAGGAGCAGCATGGAGGGAAGACGATCGGAAGATAGTGCTCGCCGTATCAGCAAAGAGGAGTTGCGTAGCATGCAGACAGCACGTCCGGCCTTAGTTCACCGCCACTCTGAACGTTCTGATCGTTCAGCAAGTGGCAGTAGCAACGAGCAACCCCCTGCGAAAGAGAAGCTGAATGTCACAAAGCGAGGTTCGAGAGTAATGGCCGCCGTGGCTGCCCTACAAGGCAAACCAAAAGCTCCGTCTGTCAAAGAGGAGGACGCACTCGATCCGAAGGTTGTGGACAGGGAGTTTGAAAGCGTGCTAGCCTCGAGGAACGTGCCTGAACCAATGAGGGAGAGGATGCGAACCTTGACGCTCAGAGTCAAGGCCGACTTTGTGAGACAGGACCAAGGTGCTTCAAAGACTTTCGAAGCCAATCCTGCACAGCCAGCGTCAAGCGCGACAGCGCAAGATGAAGCGGAAGATGACAGCAAGTCGACCAAGAGATCTCGGGCGAGGAGTCGTACATTCACATTCTCAAAGGGCGACAAGAAAGGTGGCGACAGCTCGCCGTCAAAGAATGCTCGCTCTAGAAGCAAAGGCCGCCCAAATTCTATTCTCGTTCCCAAGGGACAGTCGGCACACGATGCATTGACACCAACGACACCGACCGGCAGCTCATGGGGAAGACGAGGTCATGCTACACCTGCGGTGAGCGAGTACATCACTTATCTTCGCAAGAACCAGGATCCGAAGAAGGTCGAAGTTGGCCGACTGCACAAGTTGCGCATTCTACTGCGAAATGAAACAGTGGCCTGGGTTGATGACTTCATCTCACAAGGTGGCATGTCTGAAGTTGTTGGCTTGTTACACCGACTGATGGGGATCGAATGGCGCGAGGAGCACGAAGATCAGTTGCTGCACGAGTCTTTGTTGTGCCTAAAGGGATTGTGCACAACGGAAAGAGCGTTGGCTGAGCTTGAGAAGGTGGCGGATGAATTGTTCCCAGCCTTGATTGGGATGGTGTTTGATGATGAAAAGAAAGGACCAGCCGAGTACACGACTCGGACGATCATCATCAACATTCTCTGTAAGTCATGTTTGAGTTCACCGTTGAAGGCCATCTACTGACAGCACACAGTCACGTACCTCGCCGCCCCAATCAAATCGACAGCCGGTGAACTTGAGAAGCGAGCACGTAAAATTTTGACCTACCTGGCCGAGCCTACAAAGGCAGAAACCGAGAGACCTGTGGCATTCGTCCTCGGCATGCACGTTCCTCGCCCATATAAGCTCTGGAACCAGGAAGTCTCCAATGTTACCAAGGAAGTCTTCTGGATATTCCTGCACCACCTCAACGTAGTGCCATTGCCTAAGCTCACCGACAACGCTGGCTCAGACGCCGCAGAGACATCTGCTGTCGACCGCGCAAAGACATCGACAGCAACATACACACATCGTCACTTCCCAGGTCTTCGTCCTCCCGTCCCTGCCGCTCCCTATATCGGAGGCGTGGAGTGGGATGCGACAACATATTTAGCCGCACACCTTGATCTCCTCAACGGACTGATCGCCTCACTACCTTCCGCCGCAGCACGTAACATGCTGCGCGACGAGCTGCAGGCGAGTGGCTTCGAGAAGACAATGGGCTGCACGATGCGCACGTGCAAGGAGAAATTCTACTCGGGCGTGCACGACGGGCTCCGCGCGTGGGTGGCAGCCGCAACGGAAGACGGTTGGGAGACGCGATACGTGCGTGAAGGACCGGCAATGGAGGAGCAGGCCGCCAGAGCGAGAAGCTCGAGTCCGAGTAAGAAGAAGAAGGAAGCGCCGCCTCAGCTTGGTGAGGTTGTTGGTGTGGGCGCTCTGCCGAAGTTGGAGCTTGACATTGGAGGCAAGAAGGATGACGATGATGACAGTGGATGGCTTGGATGATTATAACGACCTTTTTGCTTTGATCGGTGTTTGGTTTGGCCTGGGTTTCATGGCTTTGGGTCCACTGGGTTTGGGATTTCGTTTTTCGTTTTTCTCTCTTTCCTCATTCGAGGTTCTTGGGGATCTCTTAGGTTACGGCAGTCACACAGTCTTCGTAGTCACTTGGCAAACCAGTACAAGATCTTATACGAATGCTATTCTCTGCTCAACGATGAACAATTAAAACGACGGCAACGATGTTTCAAACACCTCCATTCCCAAAGTTCATTCCCGCGCTCCAGCCGTGGAGAACAACCCGAACCCTCGACTTCACGCCTTCTTCCGCCACAAGAACTTAATGACCAAAGAAGTTATAACAAACAAACCAGAGCCACTAACTTCAGAGCCTATCACCAGCCTCTGAAATGCCATGCGAAGAGTAGTAGTCACAGGTCTCGGCGCAGTGACCCCACTAGCAGCCGGCATCAAACAAACATGGCGCCGCCTCCTAGCCTCACACTCCGGCATCGTCTCCACGAGCTCTAAAGGCCCTATCTTCGCCACCCTCCCCAGCCGCATCGCCGGCCTCGTGCCCCAAGGCAGCCGAGACGATGGCCTCTGGCAAGCGCAAGACTGGCTGCGGCCCACCGAAGAGCGCCAAATGGCCCTCTTCGCCCAGTACGCCGTCGCCGCGACCCATGAAGCCCTGGACGACGCCGGATGGCGCCCCACGCGCCGAGAGGATCTGGAGATGACCGGTGTCTGTCTGGGATCTGGGATCGGGAATCTGGACGAGTGCTACAACACTTCTGTCGCTTTCGAGAAGGGCGGGTATAAGAAGGTGTCGCCGCTCTTCGTCCCGCGGCTTCTTATTAACCTCGCTGCTGGGCACGTTTCGATCAAGTACGGTTTCAAGGGGCCTAATCATGCGGTTACGACGGCTTGTACGACGGGGTTGCACGCTATTGGGGACGCTTCGCGGATGATTGCTTTTGGGGATGCGGATGTGATGGTTGCCGGGGGCGCCGAGTCTTGCATACATCCGCTTGCAATCGCTGGGTTTGCGCGCGCGAGGAGCTTGGCCACGGACTGGAACGACGAGCCAACCCTGGCGTCTAGACCTTTTGACCGAAAGCGAGGAGGTTTTGTCATCGGCGAGGGAGCTGGAGTCGTTGTTCTCGAGGTATGTTGTGGCGTTGAAAGCATCAATGGCTTTCACCTTTTCGTTGGTCTACGCATTGGGAAAAAACTAACACCTCCCGCCTATCACAGGAACTCGAACACGCCAAAGCCCGCGGCGCCCCCATCTACGCCGAAATCAAAGGCTACGGCCTATCGTCCGACGCCCACCACATGACAGCCCCGCGCGAAGACGGCGAAGGGCCTTATCTGGCCATGCGCAGCGCTCTGCGGCACGCGAAGATCCAGCCGCGCGATGTCGACTACGTGAACGCGCACGCCACTTCCACGGCTCTGGGCGACGCTTCGGAGAACAGGGCGATCAAGCGGCTGCTGCTGGAAGGAAGCGGCGGCAAGCAGCGGGCGTCGGAGATCAATGTCAGCAGTACGAAGGGCGCGGTCGGGCATTTGCTGGGAGCGGCGGGTGCTGTGGAGGCGATTTTCACTATGCTGGCTATTCGCGATGTGAGTACCTTTTTCCGCTTCATCTTACTTCCGGGACGTTGCCTGAGATCCATCGGCTAATACGCAATTTCACTGCAGGGTGTGATGCCTCCGACTCTTAACCTCGACCAGCCGGGTGATCCTTCGGAGGACTTTGACTGCAACTACGT
>Ga0265797_10002566_pt1 | contig 30306 bp, 29 predicted proteins | sample P2T30metagenome_FD_192433 | JGI IMG/M metagenome (GOLD analysis project Ga0265797, IMG submission 192433) | Plant litter microbial communities from East Loma Ridge, Irvine, California - P2 T30 | ecosystem: Environmental > Terrestrial > Plant litter > Unclassified | place: USA: California...
TGGTTCTGGCTGAATCAGCCCCGGAGGCATACATTCGGTGCCACAAGGCCCGTCAGCCCGGTATGCCTCCTGAGGCTCGAGGACAAGCCTTCCAAGCTGGCTATCTTCAGGCTCGGTCATACAACCCTCGAGAAGGTTGTGATCAGCTGCGAAAGCGTCGCATGCTACGGTAGAATAGATTAACCAGCTTCTAAAGCTCACGACTCCAGAGACCGAGAACGTGGGTCTGACGAGCGCTTTTTCAGGGTCTCCCATGAAGATTGGGGCTAGTCTGGGGAATATGCCAGAGCACGCGGTGCCAAGGTGATGAGGCGTGGTTGGCGGAAACAAGGAGCCGCTCTTCCCCAGCTTGCTAACTCGGTGCCACCCGAACACGTGAACGCAGACAAGCATGGGCTAGCGCCTAACGGTAAAGAGCTTCATCGATCATGCAAACTAACCCATTATTTTGCTTTATTCCCACCGCGGAAAACTCCACATCTGCAACGCAATATCCCGCTTTTCTTGTTGCGCCATCAGCGCCTTGAGCCGTTCCCCAGAGATTTCCCCAGAGAATCTCCCCCAGAGAATCTCCCCCAGAGATCAACAACAACTCAAGCGTCTCGAGGAGACTTCACACAACATGTCGCAAATGCTTCACCATATCCATCCACCCCATCCTACTCTCGTATTGCTTGTTAGTATATGCTGCAGCAGGGTGATCCTTGGTTAGCGTCCTGTCGATGTGATTCGGCCACCGTATAAACGGGCGGTCTCGCTGACGCCTGGTCGATGTCTGCAAGCCTCCAACGGGTGGCTGGTTCTTTTCTCCATGCTAATTTCTCGACTACCACGCTCCAGTTCTCGATCAGCGGAATATGTATAGGCGGATGAGATCTAAGCATCCCGTCGCCCCTTTTGCACTGGCTAAATCGTAACAATCAGTTGGGTGCATTGCTAACCGCTCAACATAGCGCTGAATGCCATGGATTCCTACGCTGGATGCTCTGGCCGCTGTGCCCTCCCCTTTGGATCCTGCAGGAAGCCTGCATACGCGGGTGATGCGGCAATTGCTTCCCCAATGCTTGTTTGCAGTCCCGAACAGGCATGCAGCAGGCCTGGCTCCTCCTGCATGCCGTGTCCGCCCACACCCAAGCAATCTTTGCCTGTGTTGGCACTCTGTCCTATCGAAAAGTCGAGTCTGAGGGCTTCCAAAGCAAGCCACGTCCAACACACCCTCAAGATTTGTGGGTCGTTTACATTGAGGGCGCCTGATAGTCGCGCAGCTGCATCGCTTCGTCTTGCGGATTGACCAGCATCGCGAGATGGGCAGGGTACTTTGGCTTGACTGACCCAAACAAAACAGCGTAAAGTCAGCCCGAGTATCCACAGCAACCACCAACACTGACCTTTACGGTCTCGCATCCAACCTGATGGGCCACCAGAGCTTGGAAGCTCCGTTTATAGTAATCATGACAAGGTATTGTACGGATGCTGGTTTAGTGCATACCGACTCCGATCAGTCGCAGCCACACATTGGGATCCCACGCTCGGACCGTCATGATTATCGGCATGTCCAGCCGTTTCTTCTCTTATGGGGAAAAAGTCAGTGGATGACAATTCGAGGATGCACGAGCGTAGGATCCCCGAAGCTTCTACCCGATACCTCTTCCCGTTTGCCGCCGTCTGAACACCACAAGCGCCACGCCACGAAACAATACAATTGCGTTTGAGCCTCGCCACCGGGGTATTAGGCTAAATGAATTCTCATCACGAGTCGGTGGCTGCTCTAATTATGCCACTTGGTAAGGACGTCTAAAGAGAGAGCCAGTCAGTTGAGTAGCGCCTATTCAAGGTGTAATGGTTTATCGCATGTCGTGGCGATCAGGAACAGCTTACACTATGGTTGGTCAAATGTCAGGTTGATCATGGCGTTGTCCTGCGTAGACGATCCTGATTCACATAGTTCACCCATTTGTGTTCCTTCTGGTTGACTTGAGAATAGGCGCCTGAGACGTTTGCCTAGAGTCTAGATGCAAGGCGAGAATCATCTGACTCCAACAACGGCCACCCTCCGATCCTTTACTGTATTCTCTCGTCGACGCGTGACAAAAGCAAGATAGATACAATCCTGAGCATGATTTGCTGGTCAGCAGCGTCCTGTGGCTCCACTTCGTCGATCAAGGGAATACGCTTAGGTACCAGGCGCTTCAAGTGGCTGTATCATGCGATTTTGTGCGCATCAGCTGATGCTACTACTTCGCGTGTACGGGCATTTCGTTCGCCTTCCTAGCGTTGAGCCTGAGTTGACAGCCGTGCCAGTACTTCAGGTTATAACACAGGAGTTTTCGATGTTTGACATGTGTCCTAAGTACTCCTTAGATCGCCCGATAGCCTGCTTTCTGTCTCGAGTAGGAAGGAGAAGCTGCGTCATTATCAGTACGGCTGTATGTCGTTTGTATAAAAATACGTATAGGCCGACATTGGCACCGAGAATTGTTATCATCTCAACTCTTTTCCTTCGTTCTGTAAGCCTTGTAGCCATGTGCGCTCATCAGGGATTGAGAAATCTTTTTCATTCGCACGAAGAAACCTGGAACTAACCAGACAGGTCTCTATGGGCTTTGTATTCAGGTCTGACGGTAGTCTCCATTATACATGGCAGATGGTAGTCTTCTAACATGTGCATAGTTCTGAGGAGCGAAGATGCTGCGATGCTCGTCGTGGTCAGCCAAGGTGGGTCCAATCAGGTTCCGTGGAGCTCCGCAGTGCATGGCATCATGACTACCCGCGTGCACGCGCCGTCATCCTTCGCATTGCATAGCCACAGTCGCCCAATGGGCCCTCTCACGCCCAGGACGTTACGACCACGATCAGCAAAATGTGGAGCAGCAACGGTTTGATACGAGGAAAGAAGTCTTGGGCCACGTTTGAAATCTTGGGCGTGCCACCAGAGGCCGACGTTGGATTCAACATGTCGCACTCGCTATCCAACCCGACAACAGTGTCGTCCGGTCTTTAGCCTCGTCGCACGTACTTTCGCTACTACTCAGCGCATCCGATACTGCAAACATGTTCGCAAAGACTGGGCTCCTTCTGCTGACGGCGGCGGCGGGCGTCGTGGGCGACTTCATGGTCTATACAGAGCCGCCAATCCCAACGTCGGCCATTCCAACCTTCGCGAACCCATCCGATGTATGCTGGGCCCATGCATGGCATCCACCGCGGCCGTACTGACAACTACGCAGGCCTCGAGCTGGACAACCTCCGTCTTCCTCAACGCGCAGATAGCTTACGGCCGCTTCACAGGCTCACTCGGCGAGCCCTACCAATCCTCCCTCACATCCGCCCGCTCCGAAATCGACGCCTTCGTCCGAACCGCCACAAATTACAGCATCCCCGCCGAGGTCACCATGGCTGACGAGGTTCGTTGTCATGGCACGACATGCATGTGAGACATAGACTGACTTTGCATCTCTGCATCTGCAGACGCCCACATACTTCTCAAGGCCAGATTGGTACACAGCCCTGCCCAGTGCGGCCAGGTCCTTCAAGGAACAGCAGGTCAGCGACCAGTTCAGCATCGTGAGGAGCGTCATTGCCGCGAGGGCTCCTACTTCCACGACGGGCTCTGAGGGAGCCGCCATGCCCACTGCACTTGCTGGACAGTGGCTTCCGGCTGAGTTTGGCGTCATGGCGGCTGCGGCTGCGGCTGCCTTTTTGTGAGGTACCATCAGATCATAGTTTACATAATACAACCCAAGCCATCACCACCGTAAGTAAGCCAGGACAAGTAATATGCTCGCGCATCAAGCCAGGTCCGAATAACCCCATCCAATCCTACATGAATAACACACCAATGGCACGCGTCGCTGTACGCATCTCGTATCCACCAAGCGTCGCCTATTCTTGGCGACCATCGTATGCCTGACCTAACACCAAGACTGCTATAAGAAACCTTGTTACAAGAACCGGAATTGGGTCACTCATGAACCAACAGACATCTCCTCCTCTACGAAAATGTCAAACTATGATCAAGCCCACTCTTTCCCTGTCTACGTTCACCCCATCCCCCAAAACCACCCTACAATCTGCGCCTATGAGCGCCGCCATTCCAACTCCTCGGACTGCAAGCATGCTGTGGTCTTCATCGGTGGACTAGGTAGTGGTCCGCATACGACGCATTACCTTGGCGCCTTGAATGCCATGTTGGAATGTGCTAGTCAGAGTAGCACGGATAACGTCAAGTACAATCTGTGGGAGTTGAGAATGAGGTCTAGTTATACCGCGTTTGGCTATGGAAGTCTTAAAGAGGATGGCGAAGATGTTGCGAGTCTGGTGGGACATCTCAAGGGAATCGGAGTGGAGAAAATCGTTCTGGTGGGGAGCTCAAGTGGTAAGATGGTTCATGTCCAGCCTCCTTTTCTCTTCCCTTGAAATTACCAAACTCCGCTGACATGCCCAAAGGCTGTCAGGCTATCATGACTTATGCCAGTACTGAGCCGGCGCCACCTCCAGTCGACGGCTATATCATGCAAGCCCCAACTTCAGATCGCGAAACAGCAGGATTACTCATGCCACAGGACCTGCTTTCCGCTAGTCTCGAATACGCTGGAGATCTTATTGCTAAAGGCAAGGAGAAGACCATCATGCCAGCCTCCTTCATCCCATCTATCATCACCTCGCCTGTGACAGCATACCGCTGGTACTCCTTAGCCTCCGTTGGCGGCGATGACGACTTCTTTTCGTCTGATCTACCGACCTCAGCTCTTCAGTTTACCTTTGGCAGACTGGACAAACCGATGTTAATTTTGATGTCTGAGAAGGATGAGATGGTTCCGCTTACGGTGGATAAGGAGTTGTTGCTGGGGAAATGGGTCAAAGCCATTCCAGAGGGTTTGGCGAGTGAGCAATCACAGATTATTACCACCGCTGACCACGAGCTCAGCGAGGAAAGAGTAGCTAGGTATTTCGTAGGGCTGGTTGTTGAATTCCTAAAGGAGCTCAACAAGGAACCTGCTGGAGCGCCCTTGAAGGTCTGCCAACCATGTATTTGAGAATTCACATTGTTCACATCAGAAGCGTATACAAAATTTGTAAGCCTATGCGTCAGCCCTCCGTTGCTCTACTCGCAACATCTCTCCTCGCCAAAGCCACCGCACTACTCATCCTCTTCACCCCTGTCCCCCATGGGCGGTAAGAATGACGTCAGCGGCCCCATCTGCAGCCCTCTCCCGTCTGCGCATGCAGCATATAGAAACCCCGCTATGTCATGCATCTATTTTCCAGTTTTCTGGTTCATGATATATTCCCGTTTCAAACCCTAATGTGTAATTCAGTATTCTTTACTTTTTGAACAGTACCCAAATTCAGCTCCAACAACCACACCATCGCGCGCTACTACAAGTCTATAAAATGGGTATCCCCTACTCCCGCCAAATCAACGCCGCCTTCGAACAAGTTACACCCCTCGTAGCCGCAGGTTTCAAAGTCCTTCGTACAACACGCGACATCTCCATTCTACTCGCTGTTATTCAGGTCTTGACTGTTTTCTTACTGGGACTTATTCTCATCGCGCTCGTTGTCCTTCTGTATTGCGTGAATCCAGATTTGGAGGTTCGCTTACACCTTGACGATGCTTGTGACACTCCGTTCGATACTGATGTCTACCAGGAAGAAAGGCAAGCTATCATAACGCCTTGGTTGCGGTACTTTGCTGGTATAACGCTTTGGTCGGTATTGAGAACTCTTCTCTCCCTTCTAGCGGTAGCAGGGCTTGCGGGGGCAGCGACATGGCACTTTTTCTTGGCGAAACAATGGGTCGAGGATGTGGAGTATGAGGGCAATGTCGATGCTGATAAGGCGCTGGAGGATCTAGATGATGATGCTCAGGCTGAAGGCGGTGGGAATGGTGGAAATAAGGGAAAGGGAAAAGGGAAGAAGTGAGAAGAATGTAGTCATTGGAAGCAGAGGAAGATGGCGCCGACCATAACTACTAGCACAATTCATTACTGTTACCGAACCAGCAAGTTCTACAATAAACAAAATAGAACTTGCCAGTCATCTGACGTCGTAAGAACACTACTATTACAACAATTTCTGCCTTGGACTATACCCCTCCCAATCAAGCAAGAGCAACGCAAACATACCACCCATAACCGGCCTAGCCTTGAAATCAATTCCATCCGGCTGTTTTCCATCATCTGCCTCGTAAAGATCGCTAAAAGCATGCGAACTGGTCGTCTCGCGCACCCACTTCGCCAGTTTCCCAATGAACATGTCGCGCGTTTCTTGGCTCGCGATGGCAGCGCAGAAGACCTCCCAGTCAGACTTGGTGTAGCCATGCCGTGTATCAAGGGGAACGCCATAGTTTTCGCTGATGGTCGGGTAGAAGGCTGATTGACTGTCGTAGATCTCCTGGGGAACGAGAGTGAGATTCAGAAGGCGGTCGTTGTAGAGGTTGTACAACAGGCCATGGGTGTCCTCGTTGCCGTAATTCAGGATGGCGTGCGGAGGAGTGGCATTCTTGTTCATACCCAGGTCTACCCATTTGGTGATGTAATCGTGGGCTACGGCGGTATAATTTTCTGCGTCATCGGTTTCGCCGACGATGCGCGATAGTTGCGACATAGCTTCGAGTCCGATGATGCCTTTTAGTGCGAGATTGGTTTGATTAGGCAGATTACCAGCGAAATCGTCGGTGGACAGCTGCAGGGCTGGGTAGAGACTGTCATCGACGAGGTATTGAGCCCACTGTTTGAGGATGGGGTAGTGTTCCTTGATGTAGTCGGAATCGCCGGATAGCTGAACGTACGCGAGCATCATGATCACATTGTTACCGCATTCCTCTAGTGGCATAGGCTCATCAGCACCGTCTGGATGTCCAGTAGCATTGGGATAGTGCGTTCCCAAATCGTGGATAGCGGATTTCTTTGGGTAGTGCCCACTTTCCTGGTTCTCAAAGTGTGGATCGAGCATCAACTTGACCAACTCGGGGTTGGTATAGAAGAAGATTGGAGAAGCGGGATATATGACGTCGATGGTCTGAGTATTGCCGTTAGACGAGATTTCTTTGAGGAACAAGTAGTGCTTCTTCTCAGTTCCAACGAGTTGAGTAGCCCCAAATGCCTGGCGAGCAGCCAGTGTGGTAAGTACGGCATAGTCATCTCCTGCTATCGTCTTAGAATCCTTCGAAATCTTATCATCGAGTTCAGTGGAGAGTTCGCTAGACTCCTTGTAATCGTTGTAGAAGAAAGACAACGCAGAGATATCATCTCCAAAATAATCCCTCCATAATGATGGTAGAATCACAAGGCCGTCCGCACCCAGAAACTGAATGGCGTCGTCCTGACATAGACCAATCGTGAATAACTGTGACTTCACGTCTGAACCAACGGAACCCATAGCTAGGGCGTATCCAAACACAGGCCAGCCGGTGTTAATGGGTCGGAACTCTGGGTCTTCCGCATTGTCAAGTCTTCCGTCGCTGTCAAAGGCATCGCGGACTTCAGAGTCCGCGCCCGACTTATGTGTAAGACCTTCCACTGCTTTAGTGGAATAATACCAGTTACCCCATTGTGATTGGTCGTTGTGCTCGTTGAAGACTTGTTGGTCTTGCTTCCAGACCTTGTGGTAGTTGACGCCATCCGACGTAGTACCAAAGCCCCATTCAGCTACGGCAGTGGGATCACCAGACACCCATTCTAACTCGATTTAGCGCACACACATACATAGGAATAAGCTAGATACTCACCAGCGCTGATGTCAGTGTAGATCTGCACATCATGTTCGGAATTGTCGAGGGATGAGACCTCGACGTCCATGTAGGAGAAAATCAGTGATTGACGCTTGTAGTCGTTGGGAGTAATTGGCGACAAGAACGTGACCTTGAGTTGAATCTTGTCGTCGGCAGTAAGGGTAAAGATACTCCTGGTCGACGTATACTCGTATGACGTTTGATTAGCCAGATCGTTGTAGCCGTCCGGCGCACCCATCCAAACGAACGTGTTCCCATCGACTCGAACTAGACCAGTCCACCCCAGCGTCTGTCCACTGCTTTCTATTAGTATGTACTAAGCAAGTACCGTTGAAGGGCGACCTACGTCCAGAACGATGGCCATTGACCGGGCAAATATCCTCCATTTCCGCCATTACTGCCTGCAGGAAACCATGCGCTCAGATATGGGTTCTTTACTGCCAGAGGCAAAGACGGTGGGCGCGTCGGGGTGAACTTCGAGGCGGACTGGGCAGCAATGGTAAGGAAGAAGTTGATTAGTATGGCTAGAAAGAAGAGAAACATATTGGATGAACAAATGGTCGGGAAGTGGGTGGGGAAGAGCATTAGAGAGCCATGAGATAAAAGAATCATTTATATACACTAAGCATGGCTGCTCGTTCGTTTTTATCGCCTCGTGCTCATTGCAGCTAGTTTTCACGGATGCAGGCATCAGTGCATCGAAAGAGTTACTACCACCACTGGAGGTCGAAGCTTTCTTAAATTCTAGGATCAGCACTAACTTGATCTAGTACGCAATCGAAGGCTGCTTGCCCGTTTGTATTGTATCGTGGTCACTGCAGCAGTACGCCTGACTTACATGTGGAGGCCATGCTAGACTAACTAGCAAAGGTCCGTGAGCACGAGGCTGACCGGCTCTCGAAACATCATATCAAACCTTCTGCAGATCAGTCGGCCGTAATCAGGCGACCGTTTCCATCACCCCATAGTCGTTTGGTGCAGCCTTGCCTAATTTGGCAGAGCATCCTCTGCGCGGACCTGTATGCGCTATAGGCCGGTTTGTTTCCCGAAAACTATGGGTGGCGAGGTAGAACGGTGTTGGCAGAGTTCACGATCCTCGTGACGCTTCTGCCTCGGTGTTGAAGCGCGACGAAGCACTTGTGTCCAGTAGTCGAGGGTACAAGTGACGTTGAACTCCAGGCTTGGAAGAAGCGCTACTCACGCGAGCGCGCTGCTGGCGTTGGATTTGTTTGAAAGAGGAAGGAGCCAAAGCATTAGCGGCGCAGCAACACATGTGGACGTCAGATACCCGAGAAGACATAGACGAGATACTACAAAGCCGTTTGTCTTGGAGCCCAGTGTATGGACACGACGGATCGGATGGGTGTCGTACTGCGGGGAAGGCTTGCAGATCCGGAAAGTGCCATCGACATGCTTGCAGCTTATGTTTTTGGGGGCACACCCGCTGCAAATCGGTAGCACGAAAACCAGGACTACAGATTTTTGGGTAGCATTGCCACGTTGTTTATATTAAGTGTCAAGTTCCATGTGAGCAACACGATCACGAGGGCACACATGGCTTATGAGTAGTGATAATTCATTGTAGATGCTCATCAAAATATGAGGTCGCGTAAGCCGCTAGTTGTCGCCTACAGGCATGACAAATGCTAGGATCCATGGTAAGGACCACGCGCATCAGGGGGCCAAATAGAATACAATGTATCGTGAGACTGGCCGACCTCTCGTGAAGAAGAACGCCAGCAAAAGCAGGATCGTGAGTGGAAGAACAGCGTAGGGTATCCAAAAGCCAACGGAAGTGACCGAATCGCAAAATGCCCGATGATAAGAGAAAACCAAGGGCGAAATATAAGCAAGGAAAAGAGACGCAATGTGAACCGGGTATCCAAGGGTGTAACGCAAACCGGCCCATCCAACACCAAACGTTACTCGTACAAAATATAATCATCGCTTCATGACTCAGCGACCCAAGGGCGAACCACATGCTCGAAGCGTTGCTCGCATTCGCGCAGCCACGCGCACTCCAAAATGTCATGGACATTCCAGCGCTTTTCAACATCGACCTCGAGACAGCCCCTGACAAGCGCGAGGGCGTCGTCGATGTTGCTTACTTGGGCTGCCTCTGCATTACGGACGAGCTCCGCATCCCACTCGCAATTTCGGATCTTCTCAATCGTCTTGATGTCCAGACCGTCATTGAAAGGTAGAGTCGCGGTAAGTAGAGCGAACACAACTACACCAAACGCCCAAATGTCCGCCGCAGGGGAGAAGACTGGCCCAGGTGCGTTGAACAGCTCAGGAGCCGCATATTGCAGACTGCCGGCGATAGACGTGCTAGTCTCTGCGGGGCCTATGTTCTGATTTTCACCAATCGAGTGGGGCTCGGGGCCGTCACGCTGGTCGCTAACAATAAAGTCTGCCATGCCGAAATCGCAAAGCAAAAGATCGCCGCCGTCCCTCTCAGCATCAGCTACCGTCATATCAAGAAGGCAGTTCTCGAGCTTGATGTCGCGATGTACGACCTGAACGTCGTTGTGCAGGTAGCGCATAGCCGATGCTAGCTGGTACGCGTAGCGCTTCACCAAGTGAGCTGGCAGACCATTCTTCTTGAGGCGGCGTGTGTCGCGGATCAGGTCGAAAAGAGTCCCACCCTTGTTCAATCTAGTGATGCAGAAGGTAGCGTAGTCGGTGGTGTAAACCCGCAGGAGAGGAAGAATATAAGGGTGACGCAGGAAGCGCCAGATCTCCACCTCGTGATCGAATTGTGTCTGAATCTGTTCGTTCTCAAGTTCTGATTTGTCCTGTTGCAACTTGCGCACAATCTTGACAGCATCGGTGACAGGCTTCCCATTCTCCATGCTTGTGACCTCCTTGACAACGCTAAAGCCGCCATAGCCAATCTGCTTTCCAATAATGTACTCGCTGTCGTACCCGATGCCTTGGCCTTCATCATCTGGCTCAGGCGCTTTGATAGGGGCCTCGGTGGCTTTGTAGCGCGCCAGGAAGGAGGCAGCCGGCGACATGGACGAAAGTGACCGACCAGAGCGGGCAGAGGATCGACGACTAGCCCTCTTGAGGCTGCCGTCTTCGCCAATCTCCGATCTCCAGCTCTTGGTCCGAGGTGGGCCCACGCGCCGAGGGGAGGGCGAGAATAGCGGGAACTCCATAGGGGACGTGGCGGGCATTGGCGAAAGCATGTACTCGGAGGGCGTCTCGAGGGGAGTTTGGGCCTCGTCTAACGGCGGCGAAGCGGTGGCATCAGAAGTCAAGGATGCAACCTGATCGCGGTACTCGGAGTCGTGGGCAAGGTCGTCGACGGTGGTTTGGGCAAGGGGGTACCGGGGCTCTCCAACGCGGTACTGCATGTTTCTACGCATGGTGTAGGGCATTTCCATGTAATCTTGCTGTGAGCCATCTGAGTAGCTTCCACTCTCGGTCGTGCGTGAATGCGACTGCCGTGAAGACTTGGGCACGGGCACCCCTAGGCCAACGCCCTCTCCCGTGTCGAGCCGAACCTCATTGTTGAAACTAATGCTCGTCTTGCGTTGCCTGAATTTGGCTACGAAGTCCTCGTCGCTTCCGCTGCTGCCCACTGCGAGGGACCCCTCATCGTCGGATTCAGTGCGCGAGTGGGCGCCATGGTGGTCACATTTGTTGTAGGGACCGCGCGAGATGTTCAGCGGTTCTGCAGCAGCAAATCCGGCGGTTAGCTGGGACTGGCCATGGTGGTTGTGCGGGGACTGTTTACGGGCTAGAGGCGCGAAAGATGCAAAGGTCGAGGCGACGGGTTTGTGGGGCGTCGAAGTGTCGAGTTTGAGCTTCTGGAAAGTGTGTGAGGGTTCTGAAATTGGGGCCATTAAACCGGTTCACAGTGGTGCAAACCTCTTCTTACAGCGGCGACCGGGTGTATTAATGTGTGCGGCGATCGTGGGGTGAGGGTCGCGCGGCGAAGGGCGAAACCGGGAAGTAAAGTAATAAGATTATGTTCGGGCTTGGAGACAGCGGAGTGCTAGCGGAACGTTGAAATTGCAGGCGCGCCGAGCAGCGGTATGCCTGGGAAGATTTCTCGCAGCGGCAATCACTTGATGGATCTGGGGTGCAAAGAATTGGGATGAGAGGGGGACGAGTGCGAGAAGGAGTGTAATGTTCTTTGTTTGAATATTGCTTCTCGTTGCTCAATTTCCGGCCTCCCCCACGCACTTTGTTAATAGGCGGCAGTCAGCGGAGGCGCGGGCGCAGAGGCACGTGAGCGACCAGACCAAGCCATGCAACACGTCTGCACCTATAGGACGCGTTCCCAGGGTAATCTGCTGCTTTTGAGCATAGCGAGTGGGTGCGTGGTGAAGGCTCTGGGCAGTCTAACGTGGTAGGTGTGCTGGACGATCCATGGTAAAGCAGATAGCCAAGCAGCCGTCGTCGGATAGTGACGCTCGAGGGAGGGAGACGAGTAGGGCTACCCCGCGCGGAGGTGCTAGACTGCTAGGCATGCTTTATAATAATTGTACTGATGAAGGGCTTCGCAGAGTCGTGGTGATGGCAGCAGCGGGCGTGGGGCGCGTCAGGCAGATGCTGCATGGCCGAAAAGCGGCCCGCTCGACCGTACATGACGCCGGGCGTTGCAAAGGCGAATAGCGAAGCATGAGGACCATAATTGTGAGCTGTCCGGCGCATTGTTGGTTGTACACGTCAAACGGCCGAAACATGACGTCGACGCCGCGATGGAGCTCAACGCGGTTGGCTCACGACAGCGACAAGTAAGAGACATGTTCCAGGGTCCCTGTTCCTCGCAGCTGGACCCTTTGAAGTTGCTCCGGCGTGGTGGATTAATGATACTAACCTTGACGATACTAAGCCTGAAAGCGTGGAATGGGGCAGAGATACACGGGTGACGCGGTTCTGTAGGCTGCGGACACGGCAGCATTGAGACCTGGCTGAGATGGCAGACTGCGCATACTGCACCGCAAAGTCTGCTGTCGCGTTCACGTCGCGGCATGCAGCGACAAGCTCGTCCAAGCTCGTGGAGCGGCCAAGTACTTTGTTGCTGTGCATGCTGCATGTCAAATCTCGTTTTCACGTGAAGCTGCTAGCCTCGCGCTTGTTGCACTGACTGCATGCTCGGGCGACGCTGCCGCCCGCTACTGCTAGCTAGCACACCTCCAAGTTCCCTTTGCCAAGCTCTCTTCACTACCCTGGGGCGGGTGACAACATCACCAAGCTCATCCACCCATCGCACCGGCCCAACCCTAAACCTCTGCCCGCTGCCCGCATTCTTCGCTGCGCCACTGCATTGCGACTCTGAATCTGCAGAGCCGATAACAAGACTGATCGGCCGGACCGCGAACGTCTGCGCCTCCAGCCATGGGCATCTCCGACGTCTGCTACCGTTTCTTCTGCTGCGGCGGTCAGTCGACTCAAATCTCTGGCATTGGAGCTTACTGACGAATCATCTCCAGGCCGCTCAAGAGACAGCATATATGACCCAGTGTTGGCAGACAGCGAACGGGAAGCTGTCGCCGACCTGCTGGGCTTCCTCGAGAACGTACTGCTTCCCACCGCCTCTCCGCAGCCATCCCGCATGCTAACTTGCGCAGCGAGCCGAAACCGACTTCTTCTCAGGCGAACCCCTCCGCGCGTTGAGTACTCTGGTATACTCGGACAACATCGACTTACAGCGATCGGCAAGCTTGACCTTCGCCGAGATAACAGAACGAGGTACATACCTGACACCACACCATAGCACATGCAGCCTCTAACAATCTTGGACAGATGTCAGAGAGGTCGACCGAGACACCCTGGAGCCTATTCTGTTCCTGCTCCAGAATCCCGACATCGAAGTGCAGCGTGCAGCGAGCGCTGCCCTGGGCAACTTGGCGGTAAACAGTATGTTCGCACGGCACAACTTTGAGACAAACACTGACTCCCGCAGCCGAGAACAAGGTGGCCATCGTCGCACTCGGTGGTCTTGCGCCATTGATCAAGCAGATGAACTCGCCTAATGTCGAGGTACAATGTAACGCCGTCGGGTGCATCACCAACTTGGCTACACACGAGGACAACAAGGCAAAGATTGCACGGTCCGGCGCACTGCAGCCTCTCACACGGCTAGCCAAGTCAAAGGACATGCGCGTGCAGAGAAATGCAACCGGCGCACTGCTGAACATGACACACTCAGGTACGATGTTCGTTATCTCGACATAGTTTGTGCTGACATGGAACCAGACGACAACCGTCAACAGCTCGTAAATGCTGGCGCTATCCCCGTCCTTGTTCAGCTACTGTCTTCATCTGATGTCGATGTCCAGTACTACTGCACCACCGCCCTCAGCAACATTGCTGTCGATGCAAGCAACCGCGCCAAGCTGGCACAGACTGAAGGCAGGCTGGTTGGCTCTTTGGTACACCTTATGGAGTCGTCCTCGCCCAAGGTGCAGTGCCAGGCCGCACTTGCTCTTCGTAACCTTGCGTCGGATGAACGCTACCAGCTCGAGATTGTACGCGCTCGTGGTCTGCCTTCCCTCCTCCGCCTTCTGCAATCGTCATACCTACCGCTGATTCTATCCGCCGTCGCGTGCATACGAAACATCTCCATCCACCCCGCCAACGAGTCGCCTATCATCGAGGCTGGCTTCCTTAAGCCGTTAGTCGATTTGCTCGGCTCCACCGATAACGACGAAATCCAATGCCACGCAATCTCCACCCTGCGTAACCTTGCGGCAAGCTCAGACAAGAACAAGCAGTTGGTTTTGGAGGCGGGTGCTGTGCAGAAATGCAAGTCGCTCGTGCTCAACGTGCGACTTCCAGTACAGTCTGAGATGACAGCTGCGATTGCCGTTCTTGCTCTGAGTGAAGAGCTCAAGCCTCACCTGCTCAACCTGGGAGTCTTTGATGTACTCATCCCACTTACCGAGTCGGAAAGCATCGAGGTTCAAGGTAACAGTGCGGCTGCTCTCGGAAACCTGTCGTCCAAGGGTAAGTTTGACTCATCGCTCGTCTGCTCAACATCCTCACTAACGAATCTAGTCGGCGATTACTCGATATTCATCCAAAACTGGACAGAACCCGCAGGCGGAATCCACGGCTATCTCCGCCGCTTCTTGGCGAGCGGAGACCCAACTTTCCAGCATATCGCTATTTGGACACTGCTACAGCTACTCGAGTCGGAAGACCAACAGCTCATGGAGCACATTGGCAAGTCGAACGAGATCATCGACATGGTCACCGACATTGCTGAGCGCAACATCGAGTCAGATGACGAAGACAATGAGGACGGCGAAGGCGAAGTCGTCACCCTCGCACGCAGATGTCTTGAGCTGCTGGGAAAGAGCCCCAAGACTCTCGTCGAGGGATAGAAAAGCGTTGGATCGCATTTTATACCCTGTTTATCGGTTGTTCATCGCGTTGACTCTCTTGCTCGTACCCACCATATTCCGGTTTTCTGTTAATGCGTTTACGTTACACTGCTTTTGGGCATCTTGAAGGCTGGCGTTCAGGGGCACAAGTATCCTCAGTATCTCTAGCGAGCATTGGCGGAGCGGGCTTTCACATACATTGGCATGCACTTAACTTACCACTACTCTTTTCCGAGCATTCGGCGCGGACGAATTTGTAATTGATAGAGTTGGATGGAGGTTTCCGTGGTCAGGAAATGAATTAAATGATGTTCGGAATCTTATTGGCGCTTTGATAGTGATGTACTTGACTAATCAGTGAGTCTTTAAAACTATTGCCCAGAATGTATCCTAGAGTGAGAAGTAAGAGCATACAGCCATGCCCACTCGATCTGTGGAAGAGCTTAGTCGAGACCCCTCACCTTGACATGTGACGTCGCGTCGGAGCTAACGAGTTTATCGATAGCCAAAATATTTGCGACTTGCGCGAGTCACCACGCACCACCATTCCACACGATCCAAACAACAGCAATGCCGCCAAAACCAAGAGGACGGGGAAGCACCCGCGCTCGCGGAAGTGGAAGAGGAGGAGTCGCAGCAGGACGAGCTACCACTGACACGAGTGAATCCACGGATGCGATCCCGCAAAGCACAGCTCCCGCTGACGCCTCGGAAGCTCCCACTGAGCCCGTAGTACCAAAGCAAGAAGATGGCGATGCGAAGCCAGTCATTATTGGTCAAGGCCCATTGGCGACTGCAGAGCCACAGGCTTCCGAGGCGCCTTCAGCGACTGTATCGTATGCTTTACTCCTCTATCTACCTCGACTCTGGTACTGATACGTATACAACAGTGCTGTCGCATCACCTCAGCCTGACGCAGAACCAGCAGCTCGCGCTCCAGTACAAAGGCTCGGAAGTCTTCAAGGCTCTGTACCTCCTTCACGATCAGCATCACCGTCTGTACGCGGCCGCGGCGGTACAACTCGAGGCAAGAGGGGCGTCAAGACCCCCGCCTTCACAGGAAGAAGGAGCAAAGAAGAGCGAGACGCTATTGCAAAAGAATTGGCAGCTCGCGACCGAGAAAGGACAAAAGAGCAGGTTGCTGCGGACAAGAGAAGGGAAGCGGAGGCGGCAAAGGCAGCAAGGCGAGAGGCCAGCAAGCTGAAAAATGCCAGAGGTGGTTTCAGTGGAGTCGCGAGTGGACCCTTCTCCTTAGGTAGCTCTAAAGAAGGTAAGCAAGTTCGTTTGGCTATGGTTATCTGTATTGACCTTCACGACAGACAGGAAGAACAGCTCAAATCGCGGTTTCTCTGGCTTCGGATCTGGATCTGGCTCTCGAGCAGAGCGCGTCAAGAACGAGGACGGCAGTTACGGAGGGTCTGGTTCCCGGTCAGGCGGAGGTGGAGGTGGAGGAAGCGGAGGAGGGTCATCGATCAAGAGAGAAGATGGTGGGCTTGTGTCATCTGATGACGAAGACCTGGCCGACATACCGCGTAGGGATATCGATCTGATCGAAATCTCCTCAGACGAAGACGAGACTAAAGCGAAAAGTGCGCCTTCACAACGCGGGCCGCGAACAGCTTTACCCGTTCGCATTGGCAGAAAAGAACACCAGGAGCGGACTATCGGTATCAACACAGAGGCAAGCTCGGAAACTTCAGCAAAAATACTGGAACAAGCGGAATCGAGCGGCCAGTCACCAAAAAATGTTGCGTCTGAGCAAACAAGCCGGAAACCAAAGAACAAGTCAAAGGATGTAGAAATCACGGGTTCGCGGAAACAGTTCAAGGGCGTGTGGCACGACTCAGAAGACTCGGATGTTGTTGTCAAAACCGAGCCTACGAGCGAAGACGAGAACATGGTCGATGCTGAGCAGGTAGGCCTGTCCGATGCTCCTGCTCAGTCCTCAGAAAAACAAGAACCGTCGTCACCAAATGCCGAGCGGAAGCCAAAACTTAAGAAGAAGAGTATAGCAGAACCAGTGCTCCAGACTGACGAAGATCGCGCCGAATGGGCACGTTTTCAATCGAACCTACGCCATATCCGAGCCGAGTTGGGTCCAGAGGAGATACCACAAGTCGATGGATCCGGCGACGTACCGATGACAGACGCAGCTAACACAGAGAAGAAGCCTACAGTGCGAGACAACAACGTCTATCTGTTCCAAATACCGCCCCTTATGCCAGCAGTAGAGCCACCATCCATCAAGAAAGAAGCACCAGACCCTCAGTCTGCGTCCCTACCTACGCAGCCATCAGCTAAAACGGATCCAAAGATCAAAGTCGAGGAAGGCAGCTTTTCCGATCCCTCTGCTAGGCCCAAAGAAGGTGTTCGATTTGGGAGTGGATTGGTTGGAAAGTTGCGGGTACACGAATCTGGCCGCACAACGCTGGACTGGGGCGGCACGAGCTACGAACTCACGCCTGGCAACAAGGCCAGTTTCCTACAGGAAGTTGCTAGCCTTAATATGCGCCCCGAGAATGAGAGAGCTGCACCGGAGGACGCAGGTGAAGCAATCAGTCTTGGTAGAGTGAAGGGCAAATTCGTCGTGGTGCCAAACTGGGGCGAGATGCTCGGCTGAGATTGGGGTAGAAATAGGCGTTCATGACATGCATCTATTGGCGCTAGACGGATTAATCTAGGTCCGTGGTTCATAGTTGCATATTTCAAGAGCGGTCTTCAGGTCCGCTACCAATGAACAACACGAGAACAAAGATCGAAATTCATACATTCATGCAAAAGCTAGCGTTGTGAGTGTAGACCGCATCTCGCTAAGTTTCACGCTTTGGTTCTTTCGCCTCGGCAAGACCATTTAGGCATGGATACCCAAGTTCTAGACAAACAGATGTGCTGTGGGGATAACAGGGCGGGCCGCCAGTGGCCTAGGTCATTGGTACGTACGGTAGTCGTTCGGCGACGAATCCCATGGTGGCAATCAGCGAAAAGCGAATTGCCCATGACCGGCCAACTCGTGCAACTGCCATCTGCTGCAACGCCTGCAACTTCGCGCATCATCACGGGTACGGACTCATCGCCGCTATTGTATGTAACAGGACCATTATACTCTCCGCGGCGCGCTTTCGGCGCCTTTCCCGCGCTGATTCCTACCTTCTCCACGCGCCGTCCAATCACAGCATCGACGACGCAGATCTGCCATGGAAGTGGACATCCGACAGCTATACGATAGTGACCCACGACCAACCTTCATCGTCGACTGCGAAGCTCAGACGACGACTATCTGTCATGTCAATACCGCCTTGCTTGCCATACCACATATTGCATCGTCGCTGCACTCGCCTTCGTCGCTGAGAGACTGGTGGGATCCTACAAGTAGGGTCGCAGCTTGCCACCAAGAGGAGTTCCTGCATGGACGATATAGATGGGCCAAGTTCACTGCATGCAAGCGCTGGCTGATTGTCACCATCGTTGAACAACCAGCACCAACCGACGAGCAGCCTGGTCGTCTGCAAGAGCCTACACAGGTGGCGCGAGGGAGATTGTCGTCGCCTCATCTGCAACCAGTGCGAGACAATATCTTTACTGTCAAGATACAGTCGCCAGAGCTGCGCGAGCATGTCGAGAATATACGGAACGTCAACTGGTCTAAGACATCGCTTGGCCCGATCAGTTCTTGGAACTATGAGCTCAATGTTCTGGTCACCACTTTAATGCTAGAGACACGCCCTACAGCCCTCTTCCTTGGCCCCGAGCACACGATCTTATACAATCTCGCGTATGCCGCAGTCAGCGGCTCGAGACATCCTGCGATCCTCGGTCAGAGTATTATTGATGCCTGGTAACTTCTTACGCCTACCTATGGGAGTTTAACGTCTAATTTGCTGCAGGCCTGAACTCACGGACCCTGTAAACGCTACAATGGCTCGCTCGGAGAGCACACGGTTTGCAGACGCCCCCGAAGAGGAGTATCATTTCATGGTCGAACGTTTCGGCTTCGTTGAGGAAGCGTTCTTCAAATGGAGCCTTGTGCCGCTTATTGGTGTTAAAATAGACGGCATGTATTCCATTGTCACTGAGATTACGAAACAAAGGTAGGAGAGTCTGATGTTTGACATGGTGAAACCATTGACATGACGTATGCAGATTGCTGGAACGCCGCGTTGATGCTCTACTCAGAGTTAGTCAGATGACTAGCAAAGCGAGAAACACCAAACACTTTTGGCAGAGTTTGGCCGACGCTATCAGGCCTTACGAATACGACTTTCCAGCTGCCGTTTTATACTCTCAGTGCGAGCTTCTCGATCCGATAGACTCTGCCTCCCCACCGAAAGGGCCACTAAATGAATGTACGCTAGAATGGTCTATAGGCTACAAACCTAATCATCCGGCCATACCTCCGCATTTGGACCTGGACAGTGATCTTGGCTTAGCTCGCGCCATGCGCGATAGCGCCAGAGGTGGGACTGCACTGTCGTATCAGGAAGAGGAGGGCGTGTTGCCATCTTCCTTATACCATGACCTTGAACAGCGGGCGTTTGGGGATTCATTGAGGTGTTTTCTTGTTGCTCCAGTTAGGACTTATGACGAAACTATCGTGGGATACCTTCTAATCGGCTTGAACACGCGACGACCCTACGACAACGAATACAAAGCTTGGATAAAAGTGTTCTCAAATCTGCTGGGTGCTTCAGCGGCCTCAGTAGCGCTTCATGAAGAAGAGATCCGGAAGCGCAAACGTCAAGAGGCTCAGGCCGAAAGAGACCGTGCGGCCCTTAATGCCGAAGTTGCAAACCTGACACAAGAAGCTAGTCACGTAGCTGAGAAGCTTCGCAACTTCCACGATATCGCAGATGAAGTCGGTCTAGGGTACTTTGAGATCGACATTAATGGTATACTACTACATGCTAATGTAAGGGCCTTGCAACCATAATGTCGAATAAGACTGACGATGTACCAGGAAACGTACTTCACTCAAACCGGACAACAGAGAGACCTCCTCAAAGTGCCTCCGTTCGCTTACAAGGAGTATGTCTTCGAGGGAGATATACCCATGATGGATAATCAATGGAAAATATTGGCCTCTGGTGAACCAGCGACGTTCGAGGTTCGATGGAAGAAGCAGCCAGACAAACACCGTGATGGCGAAGAAACTATCGACAATTATCTTTGGACATTGTCAGCCTGTGTGCCGATCAAAGGCGTAAACGGAACAGTTACAGGTGTTTTCGGATGCAACACAGACATCAGTGCTCAAAAGGAGGCGACAAAAGCTGTCCTAATGCGATCGGAGGCAGAGCGACGTTTGGCCAGCTTTACGGAACTCGCGCCTGTGGGTCTATATCACCTGAATCCAGATTTAACGATGAAGTACTGCAACGACCAATGGTTTCACATCACGGACCACCCCAAAGTACCGATGGACCAAGTGGACTGGCGAAACATAGTCGACGAGGATATGATAGACCGTTGCTATCATGACGTTGAGGTTACAAAACGCAAGCAGGGGCCGCATACTTTCACAATACATCTTAAGAAAAAGTGGACGGGGCCCGATGGTATTCAGACACCGACCTGGATTCTTGTTAGCGCTACTGCTTACACCGACGGGACCATCATGGGAACAATGACTGATGTTAGTCAGATGGCATGGGCGGAAGCTATCCAGAAGAATCGGGTTGAAGAGGCTCTTGAGTCAAAGAGACAGCAGGAGAACTTCATCGACATGACGTCTCATGAGATGCGAAACCCTTTGAGCGCAATGGTGCAATGTGCAGACTCCATCTATTCGTCGCTGAATGATATGAAAGCTCTCGCACGTAAGGAAGCTCTGACATTCCAACCCACTATTCACAGTCAGCTCAAAGAGTTGATCAGCAATAGTCTGGATGCGGTAGAGACGATACAAGCTTGTGCTACACACCAAAAGCGTATTGTTGACGATATTCTAACACTATCGAAGCTCGACTCGAAGCTTTTGGTCATTAGCCCCATGGTACTACAACCCTCGGTGCTTCTGCAAGACGCTTATAAGATGTTCAAGGACGAGGCGAACAAAGCTAAAGTCAGCCTAGAAGTCAGATGCGATCCGTCCATTAAGTATTTGAATATCGACTGGGCGATTTTGGATCCGAGCCGAGTCTTGCAGGTCCTTATCAACCTACTCACCAATGCCATCAAATTTACTCAAAGCCAAGAAGTCCGCAAAGTCGAAGTAGTCATGGGCGCATCACGAGAGGTGCAACAGATGCGCGATATTGAGTATGTGCCACAGGAAGCCGTGCGGAAGAACTTTCTGACACAGGCTGAATGGAATCATGCTGGAGAGGTATTTTACCTCAACTTCACGGTCAAAGACACCGGATGTGGTCTTTCTCCAGAGCACAAAGCCAAACTATTCCTACGGTTCTCGCAAGCAACACCAAAGACACATGTTCAGTATGGCGGTTCGGGCTTAGGTTTGTTTATCTCGCGCGAGCTCACCGAAATGCAAGGCGGCAGCATCGGCGTTTCCTCCATCCATAACGTAGGATCAACATTCACGTTTTATATCAAATCAAGGAGAGCAAAAGCTCCGGAAAGTGCTCTCGCTGCAACTGTCCTTGATTCGACTGGCGATCTGCCCACTCGCACCAAAGCTCAAATCATTGGAGAGGACAGCAAGAACCCTGACGTAGTTCCACTCGCTGCGACACCCCTGGAAGAGCAAGGAAGAGCAAAAGAAATAGAGAGCTGCAAATACAACATCCTCATCGTAGAGGATAACCTCATAAACCAACGCGTCCTGTCCGCCCAACTAAAAAAATTGGGCCATACGACATACGTCGCAAACCACGGCTTCGAAGCCCTCTCCCAACTCTCACGCACAGTATTTTCTGCTTCCCCAAGCGAATCCCCACCTCTGCCTCTCTCCGTTGTTCTAATGGACGTCGAGATGCCCGTCATGGATGGCTTGACGTGTACGAGACGGATACGGGACATGGAGAAGAATGGCGAACTGAGCAGGCATGTACCGATTATCGCTGTTAGTGCGAATGCAAGGAAGGAACAGATTGATATGGCGAAAGAGGCTGGCGTGGATGAGGCGATCTGTAAACCGTTCCGAATTCCAGAGTTAGTGGGATTAATGACGGGAATGGGGGTTAGGGGAGAATAACATGGGCATAAAGCGGCGTTTGATTCTATAGATTGACTTGATGCGATTCCAGAAAGGGCTAGATCTGACCTGCTGGTCAAAGGTGGATATGTCGCGGACGTGTGAGCGTCTTACTGTTACTACCGCACACTATGGCGGATGATGCAATCATATCGATCAGTGATCGATGCATTCAAGGTCTTAGCGAAACGCCCCCAAATTGCTTTCAGCATGTGCATCTAGTGTACCCTGGATTTATGCATACCTTCGTCAGTATGGTGAGCCAGATGCTCTTCCCCACACCTAGTGCGACTACTCTCAGACGCGTCCGAGCACGCGTCGTCCAGTCAACTAGTGGGGTGAACTCAGATAGTAACGCCATCGAGATCTCAAACCGGTACAAAGCATGTATGGATTAGGAGACCTACTCAGGGGAAGATGACGAGAGTGGGAGATGGGACGGCTCCAGGCGCGTCGAACACGGTCTCACGACGCGTTCTCGGGCCAAAACATAGGCTGGTCAGCGTGTGACGAGTTGGGTGGAGCCAACCAGCCATCAGTGCCTGATCATTATCAGAGAAAATCTAATCTGATCCGAGGCCGGCACGAGCACGGTCAGCTTGCAGCCAATGCAAGCGTCGAGTCTGGCCTCGAGGCGGGCCAGTATGGGTTTCAAATGCATTTCCAAGCCTTTGTTCAGCCGACAAATGCAGGACTAACTAGTCACGGAAACGGTCCTTGCGTGTTGTGGTGGGGAGAATCGAATCATAGCGCGTTGCGACGCGTCTGGCACAGACGGTTTTTTTCGTGAGAGCTCGTGGCTGGGCAACGCGACGGGCGACATTGGAGGAGATTCTCAACACACAATAGATGAAAAGACGGCGATATGGGTATCGTTGGAATGCGCGCAGCCGATTATATAGCCCATGCAAATTGAGGATAGAATCGATTCCCCGTAGAGCAGAATAGATGTGATGATCCAAGGCGCGCATGGATGAGATCATAGCGTCTTTTCGCGAGCACGGCGCGTTAGTGGCTGGCAGGACGGATCGCCCAGTCACGTGTTAGCGTCGAGACGCGGATTTATAGTGAAGTCGCGTCTGCTCTTTCTCTCAGCACACCACATCCACCACCATCTTCACATCAGCGTTTCCACGAGTATTCTTGACTGCACACTCGTCTCTCTCTACACCATACAACGCTACATCTTAATTCTCACCTCACAATGTCTGCCGTTGAGTCTACGCCTTCCAAGCAGGTACGTTGCGATACATCCGGTACTCATACGCGTTGATACTAACGCGTTAAATAGATTTCATCTGCCATTGACTCACTCAAGATGAACGACTCTCCCGCAAAGAAGCTTGACTTCTCGCCGGTCGAGAAGGAGAACACTTTCAAGCCCATCGTCGGTATCCCAGATGACTTCGAGGACGACCTAGAGGAGGCCAAGCCTACCGTCGCGCCTACGATCAAAGAGGAGGAGGCTATCGAGCCAATCCTCCAAGAGAACCCTGGACGCTTTGTCTTGTTCCCCATCAAGTACCACGATGTAAGTCTTACCCTTTTGATATTTTCACGTGCTTTACGCGTGGCTTGACGCGTCAAACGCGTTTTCATGAACACCCTTGCTAATTATATATCCACTATAGGTCTGGCAGATGTACAAGAAGGCCGAGGCTTCTTTCTGGACCGCAGAGGAGATCGACCTCTCCAAGGACCTTCACGACTGGAACAAGCGTCTCAACGATGACGAGCGCTTCTTCATCTCCCACGTCCTCGCCTTCTTCGCAGCCTCCGATGGCATTGTCAACGAGAACCTTGTTGAGCGATTCTCTAGCGAAGTACAAATCCCCGAGGCACGATGCTTCTACGGTTTCCAAATCATGATGGAGAACGTTCACTCAGAGACCTACTCTCTGCTCATCGACACATACATTAGCGAGCCCAAGCAGCGCAGGTACCTCTTCAACGCCATCGACAACATCCCCTGCATCCGCAAGAAGGCCGACTGGGCCCTGCGATGGATCTCCGACAAGAACTCCACATTCGCCAACCGCCTCGTTGCATTCGCCGCTGTTGAGGGTATCTTCTTCAGCGGTTCTTTCGCCTCCATCTTCTGGCTCAAGAAGCGCGGTCTGATGCCCGGTCTAACATTCTCCAACGAGCTCATCTCCCGTGACGAGGGCATGCACACCGACTTCGCCTGCCTTCTCTTCTCTCTCCTCGAGAACAAGCCCAGCCCAGAGTCTGTCAGAGCTATCATCACTGAAGCCGTCGAGATTGAGCAGGAGTTCTTGAGCGACGCACTACCATGCGCTCTGCTCGGCATGAACGCTACTCTCATGTGCCAATACATCGAGTTCGTCGCTGACCGTCTGCTGTTGGCCCTCGGCAACGTCAAGGTCTACCACGCCACCAACCCCTTCGACTTCATGGAGAACATTTCTCTGGCTGGTAAGACCAACTTCTTCGAGAAGCGCGTCGGCGACTACCAGAAGGCCGGTGTCATGGCCAGCACAAAGAAGCACGAGCAGCAGAAGGAGGGTTCATCGCCCGCACCTGAGCCGCAAGGCCAGTCTGGTGATTTCTGCTTCGATGAAGATTTTTAGATGCTTCGCTTTCACTTCTTTCTCAAATTATCTGCCATTTTGTTTTTGTACAACACGTTGAACGTTTGGGTTTGGCACGGGTGCCGGATGTCTTCGTTCGCATACCCCCTTGCATTGATGAAGTAACCACTCTTCGCATTTTGGAGTCATGGCGTTGCTAGTTAGCTGGGATAGGCCTCTTGGATGAGTGACGCGGTAGGATAGCTACGGCATGCGGCAGCGATGGGATCAACGACCTATATATCATACCACTTTGAATAATCACGAATACACATCTTTCACACACATGTCTCTTCTGAAGTTGCCCTTGTGATGGTTCTGCTTGTGCATAACGCGTGCGTGTTCGGTCCGACACGCCACGCGACAGTATGCGCGCTTGATCAATCAAGCTTTTCTGAAGCCTATCCACTTCCACCCTAACATGATCTATGTCCTGCAGGAAACATGCACCAGTCCCCAGGATAAATCCCGTGCGCTCGACACCCTCTGCAGATGTTACGCGCCGCCCAGACAAGCAAGGATTGATTTCAGGTACCGCTAGCCATGACGTCAGCAATGCGTGCGGCGTATCCGAGGTTGCCATCTTACGAAATCACGACAAGCGAGCTGGCTACTTGCAGACCGTCGTGCGCCTCTTTCAGCTTACATACGCCTGAGTTACTTACCCCGGACCAATTGCGCGATATGGGGAACTTGATAGCACTGTCCCTGCATATACGTCCAGACTTGGTGCGCCAGACAACAAAACGCTAGCTCGTAAACATCCGCGACCCTCCGCAACAAAATCCGACTCTCATCGCTAGAGTGCAGTGTGCACATTACGTGAATACCATCCGAACAAATTCACGGCATATAGATCTGTACAGTCATCGAGCGCTGTCAAGTACGACCAAGGCGGCGACGGGGTAGATCCATGTCGCTTCGTGACATGTCAACATGGCAGACACCCTTCCCAAGATTAAGGTGACAGACCCGTCCGTCGCTGGCAGAGGCGCTTTTCAGATCCAGGAGAATGGATCGTCAACAACAGTAGATGGTATGCCGTACATCACACCTATTGCTTTGTCTCGTCATACCGAAAACCCCCAGATGCTTACTCCAGGGTTCATAGGCCCGTTATCCAACAAGAAGCTCGTCGCAAAGCTTCGAAGCCCCACCTCACCTTCCGCGCAACCGACCGCCGATTCGCAAAACGGATACGTTGGCGATGGGACAGGACTGTTCGAAACGCCTATAGACCCGCTCTCGCAAGTATGTACAGATAAGGTTCGACATGCGGGGACGGACGCTAATCGCGCATCACCGTATAGCAAATCCTCCAGAGAACGAATACGTCGCCGGCTGTACAGAAACTACGATCGCAAAACACCGAGCCCCTATCGAGCCAATCGCCGACTTCGCCAAACGATGTAAATGCGGATAAGAAACTAAGCGGAGAGACGCCGCGCGATGCAAGCGGGGGCAAGGCAGACAAAAAGTAGGTCCCTCTGCTCTGCTCTTTGCAAAGAGCATACGGAATGTCACGGGGCTACTAGCCAGGGATTAGCGCGTACCTCGTATTAAGGCCTCCGGACCTGCGTATCGAGGTCATGTATGCGCTTGTTCCTCTGGTTGGCCTGAACATACATATCCACATTAGCCTGGGGCGCAGTACAGTACGGCTGACTTCATATCTAGGAAGGTTTCATTTCTTAGTCGCTTCATCGGAGGCAACAAAAAGAAGAGCAGTACCCTCGATGGCGCAAGCGAGAATGGCTCTGAGGCAGATGATCTTCGATTGGAGGGTATGGACGCCCAGCTTTACGTCGACAATTTCAGCTTCAGTCCGAAGATACCTCATCCACCAGCATACATAAAAGTGAGGACGAAGTTCAAGAAGGAGAAGGAATTCGATCGTGTTTTCCTGGCGCAGGAATTACGTTCTGGGTCGGATAAGAAGAGTCCGCCTGCGGCTGGATCAAACCCTGCACCTCAATCTGGGTCGGCAGCTACACAGAACCCTATCTGGGCGGTCGAGTTCAGCAAGGATGGGAGGTATCTTGCTGTCGGTGGGCAAGACAGGGTTATCAGGGTGTGGGCGGTGATTGAGAGCTCAGAAGGACGCCGCGCGCATGAGAACGCTGATAATGGAGAGGCAAAGTACCTGAGCGCACCAGTCTTCCATCAGAAACCCGTTCGCGAGTACCAGGGACATACTTCAACTATCTTAGATTTGAGCTGGAGCAAGGCAAGTTGATATTGCTTAATATTTTCATGCATCGACTGACAACCATAGAACAATTTCTTGCTATCCTCGTCCATGGACAAGACGGTCCGTCTATGGCACGTAAGCCGAGATGAGAATCTATGCACATTCAAGCATTCCGATTTTGTTCCTTCTATACAATTTCACCCTACCGATGACCGATTCTTCCTCGCAGGATCCCTTGACGCAAAGTTGCGACTGTGGAGCATTCCGGATAAGAGCGTGGCTTTCTCGGTCACTGTGCCGGATATGATTACATCAGTGGCGTTCACACCTGATGGGAAAACATGTATAGCCGGCACCCTCGGGGGCCTTTGCATGTTCTACGACACTGAAGGATTAAAGTGGCAGGCCCAACTTCACGTAAAGTCGACCCGCGGACAGAATGCAAAAGGTAGTAAAATCACTGGAATACAAGCAGCATATTGGCCTCCAGGCAGCGAAAGTGGTGAAATCAAGCTACTGGTTTCGAGCAACGATTCGAGGTTGCGCATTTACAACATGAAGGACAAAGCCTTGGAAATGAAGTTCCGTGGTCATGAAAACAACTGCAGTCAGATTCGAGCTACGTTTGCCGATAGTAGTGGGCATATTATATGTGGAAGCGAGGATCGGAAAACATACATCTGGTCGACTACCGCCACGGCTGAAGGCGAGAAAAGGAACCAGCGTCCGGTGGAGATGTTCGAAGCTCATAATTCGATCACGACGTGCACTGTCATTGCTCCCGTTCACACTAGGCAATTGCTTAGCGCCTCAGAAGATCCCATCTTCGACCTCTGCAATCCACCACCAGTCACGCTAGTATCGAAAGCTGAATCTGTCATTTCGTCGAGAGCACCCACGGAGGGGGGGTCCACACACCCAACACCTGCGCCTACGGATACCCATTTCAAAAAAGCTGCAGGAAGCCCAGCATATATTGAGCGCTCGGCACATCGAGGTGGCAACATCATTGTTACAGCAGACTACACGGGTGCACTCAAGGTATTCAGACAAGATTGTGCTCACCAAAAACGCATACGAATGAGCGAGCAATGGGACACTGCTTCCATGAAGAGAGCGTCAGGTATTGGACGGCCCAGCAGTATAATTTCCCGAACTAGTCGATCACGGCGAGATAGTGTATCTACACAACCACCAAATGACCGCATTATGACATGGCGACAAGGCATATCACACGGTAGTCTAGACTCGACTAACTCCCTTCCTCGTCGCAGCGCCTCACCCCGAAAGTCGCTAGCCGCCATGAGCTTTCGCTCAACACCACACGAGTCTCCTGTCCTTCAACCTACCAAAACCAACGACACCTTCGACACCAAGCCTACTGGTACACCAAAAACATCCGTATCTATAGACCGTACTACCACATCTCTACGAAGCACTTCATACTCTGAAGCCTCGTCCCCTCTCAAGGAACCACCGACTGCTGTAGCAGATGACGAGGCAGCCCAGCGTTCTCGTAACCCTCTCGCCGTGTACAACGGTCAAAGCTGGCTTTTCTGGACAAATCGCGATAAGAGTGCATTAACAGCTGGGAATGCGAGAGACGAGGAGAGACCAGAGCTGCTTGGTCGTATGAGCACGATTAGTCAGATTAGTAGGCTGACAGATGAGCGGAGTGATGAAGGAAGGGAAAATGGTACTTGATACACTGATAGAAATTTCACTTCAAACGGGACAAGATTTTCAAGATTTTCAAGGGCTTCTCTGTCAGTATTGAAGATTATCACACTTGGATAATATCTCTGGAATCATCTTTCTTTTCACTCTTGCCAATAGTTACGAAATGAATTAATTGAACTCTACACTGTAGTACAGAATTAAACAACTACAGGTTTTTTTTTTCTGCGACAACGTCAGTGGTGCTTGCAACGGATGATCGTACTGTTGTCTTGTAGCGATATCAGAAAACACCTCTAAGAGATCCGGTACATCTGTGACTACAGGGACATCGGTGGGAATAACGAGCTGACGCTTCACGTAAGTACCCGTTTCAAGGACGGGATCCCAGTCTGAGAAGGTCTCTGGAGCTACAACAGCGGAAGTGAAATCAGAAGAGAAGGCAGACGCGGCGGGAGTGGTGTATGTGGTAGTCTCCTTGACGGGGTCCCAGTCGCTGAATGACTCGGCGACGATGACAGGGTAAGTAAAGGACTTGGAGGAAGGATGCGTTGCCCAGACGATTTGGGACCGTGTACGGGTCGCCAGGGTAGTCGCTGTTTGGCCTTCCAGATCGCTGAGGGTGCTGGAGGGGACAATGTAGGTCGCAACGGCTGGTTCCAGGCTGAAGACGACAGAAGCGGAGTCATTACCGGGAAGACAGGCAGAGAAGTCATCAGTGATATCGCGGATACTATTGTTGACGAGTTAGTATTGCTGAGCGTGCAAAGCAATGGGCTTGAAGGCTGGAAAGCTCACCCGTAAGAATCAGTTGAGGAGATGGAGATGTTGGAGCTACCACGTTGCTGACCAATGTTGGTAGCGTACCTGCAGTGCCATTAGAGATATCAATGTGTTTAGTGTGATCGGAACTAGCTTACTGTGTTGGCCAGTATTTGGAGAACAAGGCACAGTGCTGGTCGGCAGGGACGTTGTTTCGACGCTGCATGTACGTATTGGCGAAGCGGCATTGGCGGCCCGAAGCATTGTGGGTCTCCTTGCATATATCCATGCATCTTTGAGCGTCGAAGTGACCATCGGACCAGTGTTTCAGTCCCATATAAGTGTCCTCACCGTTGCAGTCGAGGGGTGCTTCGATAGCAGCGCCCATGTCATACTTCTCGATTGTGTAGTCATCAGAGACCGAGGGTGTGGTGCCGTTGATGTCCTTGACATAGGCGTTAGAGCCGGCCATAACCACGTGGAACTGCTCACGGAGCTGCCCGTGGTTGATGGCGATGTCGGGCAGGATGGTGCCGGACCACAAATCACACTCTACAAAGAAAGGGAAGACAGCATCAGTGCATGTTTCACATTACCTTCGTACATGGACACTTACTGATGATGGTTGTAGAAGGGGGATTTGGGCACAGTTCGGGTGCAGGCGAAACGACAGGCTGACGCTCGAAGAAGATGGTGAAGGCGTTGCAGTTGTCATCGCTATTGCAAGCATGAGCACCTAAAGACAGTTAGTAAGACCGTTCAAGGGAGATACTGCTTGTCGATATGATGAGCTTCGACCCAAAGTGCTACTTACACTGTTCGACGTTGTACTCGTCGATCGATATGTAATGAAC
>Ga0265797_10002568_pt1 | contig 30280 bp, 35 predicted proteins | sample P2T30metagenome_FD_192433 | JGI IMG/M metagenome (GOLD analysis project Ga0265797, IMG submission 192433) | Plant litter microbial communities from East Loma Ridge, Irvine, California - P2 T30 | ecosystem: Environmental > Terrestrial > Plant litter > Unclassified | place: USA: California...
GGCAAGCAGCGATAACATCCCAAACAGCAAACATCGTGCACATCCGATCGTTATGGATCTCGGATGAAGGATTGCCGTCATTGAAGGTCTTCGCAAGAAGAGCAACTTGATTACGACATCCAACAAAGTGCGTGCAATGATACGGCGCAGGATCGTACTTGTTACTCCGTAGTCCTGCTGACACCTGTCACGCCCGTCAAAATCGAGACAGTGACAGCACAAACTAACCTTGCTCGTCTGTGTAGCCCAGCACCTCCGACATTCCAGTGAGGCTCTGGGGGAGGCGTGGGTCACAGAGTGGGCCGCAGCAAGTAAACCAATCTCCCCGCTGGCGTTGCGGTGGTGACGAACGGCTATCGGAATCAATCACACATTCCTGCCGTGCATTCGGTTGTCGTATGGCGCATGGTAAGGCATCATAGGAGTTTGAGCAAGCCCTCCTCAAAATTTAGAGGATGCCTGGCTTCGTCCTAGAAGGCGCTTAGCGTATCCTGTTCGGGTTAGCGCAAACGTGGTTCTTGCACACCTCATACACGAACCGTTTCTCGGACCTCCTCTTCAATGCCTGGCGTACTCTTGTTCCGGAGAGGCTGCCATGACAGCCTCAGTCAATAGTAGGGCGCCAGTTGATGCCAGCGCCCCGTGCGCGACCTTAGAGATGCCGGTATGAGTGGGTTTGAGACGTCTCTGCCTTCATCGTGGGTTTCATGCCCGAGGAACCACGAGCCGCCTTACTAGGTTACTCTTTGCCTTCTACGTCGCCAAGGACTTAAGGCAATGCGATTCCTCCAAGATATCTGGCGTCCTCACCATCAATCAGTCGCTTGTCCTATTACACTCCGGTTCTGCAGTTGAGGGTTACATTCCTTTCTCTTCCTCTTAATTATTCATTCAGATTACGTTGAACGTGTCTGCCTTTTTGTAATCCACCGCTAGCCGGACTCCACTCTTTTTACCAGTCTTACTTTCTGTTCTTCGAGCATTCATCATGCGCTTCTCTACCCTCGTCCCTTTGCTGCTTGCGGCCGGTGTTGCCAACGCCCAATTCGGTGGTCAAGGTGGTGGTCAAGGCCAGAACAACGGCCAGAATGGACAAAATGGCGGCAACAATGGCCAGAACAACGGTCAAAACAACGGTCAAAACGGAGGCAACAACGGCGGTAACAACGGTGGCAACAATGGTGGTAACAACGGTGGTAATGGTGGTGGTTTGGCCCTCAATGCCGATGTCGTTCAGAAGGCCAGTCAATCCGACGGATTCGACCAGGGTAAAGAGGACGGACAAGCCGCGTCTCTCACGTATGTTGGCACACAGATTCATCTACAAGTTCCCTACTAACTTTGTAAGTGACCAAGCCAACTTCATCAACTTCTGTCAAGGCAAGACCCTCACCAATGGTCTCCAAGTTAAGGAAGGCTCCTGCAACGGTATTGGTAAGTTTTGAACAAGCGTAACAGTGAACCCAGTCACTAATCACAAATAGTCATGGGAGATATCCCTGCTGTCGGCCAAATGATCTCGGCGGTCTTCACTGATCCCCAGAACAACGACGTCAAGCAAGAGAACCAGAAGATTGACTTCTCGGTGAAGATCAACAACTTGCAGGCGGGATCTTTCACGAACCCCGACAACACCTACTACGCTGCCCCGCAGACCCTTCAGGGAGGTAAAGTTGTTGGTCATACACATATTTCCGTTCAGGATATGGGCAACAATGCCAACAACCCTCCTGACGCTCAGACCTTTGCTTTCTTCAAGGGTATCAACGACGCCGGCGATGGCAATGGTCTTCTCACTGCTACTCTTGACGCTGGTCTCCCTGCTGGTAACTATCGTGTCTGCTCGATCACCTCTGCTAGCAACCATCAGCCTGTTGTCATGCCAGTCGCTCAACGTGGTCCCCAGGATGACTGTGTGAGATTCACTGTCGGCCAGGGTAACGGCGGCGGCAACAACGGCGGCAACAACGGTGGCAACAACGGTGGCAATAACGGTCAAAACAACGGTCAGAACAACGGTCAGAACAACGGTCAACAAGGCGGCCAGCAAGGTGGTCAGCAAGGAGGTCAACAGGGAGGTCAGCAAGGAGGTCAGGGAGGAGGCCAGGGAGGCCAGGGCGGCTTTGGTGGCTTCGGTCGTGGACGCGGACGTGGACGATTCGGCCGCCGCAGCTTTGCTGCCCGCGACTTTGTTGCTTGAACGCCTCAAGAAGGATGAGACGGGTGAAGAGGCTTGGGGTTTGAGGCGGTACATGCGGTAATGGTGCTTTCCTTTTTGATGACAACTTCTATTACTGTGGTTAACATAGAACGTACTTCTGTCCCTAGAAGGGCACCGAAGGTCACTCTACGGAGATTGAAGCGGAGCGCTTCATTGGACTGGTTCTAAGGGCGCTATTTCCTTCTCTGGCGCTTAGTTACAGTTATGAAATGTAAAATTATTGAAGTTGTAATGACAAACGCGGTCTCCAGTTTACCTCAGGGTACGAGGGCCTCAGTTCTGCTAGCATGTGCATGACATTCCAAGCCCTAGGCTTCATGGGCCTGTGACGCATTAAAGGCGACGAGACGTTGCTGTCTCAGGCTACTGCTCAGGCACGTGTGTTTCGGGTACTGCCAACTTTTCACTTGTGACACATGGTGGGGACGAGCCAGCCGAGACATGCCGCTACTTGTAAGCGGAGTAGATCAGCCTTCCCTCAGACACATCAACCTTCACATAGGACATGGAGTGTATTTTTCCCTGTCTGTAGAAACTCCTTTCCGCGTCTTTGTGCATGTGTCAGCGCCTAGTAAAACTAGCATGTGCTGCGTTGGGTAAGGCCAACCGCGGATGACTCAACAGTGATGCACCGTGGATATATGGTGCTGATCATACCTCCTGCACAAGTCTTTAAACAACAGCAAAGCAAAATGACGAGCGAAACGTCTAATCAGGCTGGGACTTTATTTGCAGTGTGCGCACCCACATCTATCTTACCAGTTGAATTATGGCTGCATATCCTCGAACGAGCAAGCATTTACGAAGCAAGTCACCTCTGGACTGCCGTACGGCATGTGTCACGGAAATTCAAGGATCTTGTTGAACGAGTGTTCGCGTCGATCTACCTCCCAATGTTCGCCATCACGCTTTCACTTCCGCGCCGCGACCCCACTTCTGGAGCTCTGCTTTGGCCAGGTGCGCCAATACCCCGCGCGCAATTGAGCATGTCGTTCGACGGCCTCAATGCCGATGAAAGCTTTGCCCTGTTCCGTTCGCCGAGTGTACTCAAAGAAGGAACAAACGCAACAAGCGTCGAAGAACTCAAAAACACTTCTGTGCTGCCACTAGAACGACTACAGGCAGCTACGGCATGGGTGCACTTCACTCGGAACCAGCTGACGGGCATAGCGATGCGTGTGCCTGGATACCTAAGCTGGGACGAGGAACGAAAGACATGGGTATGGAGTGTGAAGTGGAAGGATCTTATGACGCAGTTTTATGCATCAAGAAAGCAGAAATCAAGCGTGCAGGTGCAGCCCTCCAAAGGCGTGACAGGCCGAACCAGATTCTCGAATAATTGTACATAGACGACCAGGCTGTTTTCGTCTTCAAGCTATCAACCGCGCGCTTCCACTCCGAGACGAAAGTCGTACCCTTAATCTTGCGGACATGGCTTCAACTTGACTGGGAGACAGATCTGGATCCACGAGGTTTCTGGTTTCTTCCGACAAGCCATGTAGTAATGTGGCCAAAGAAGATGATTTCCATAGCGGCGCCTTGGTCCTTCTTCCTTGTACAATCGTTGCAAATATTAATACCAAGCTTCCTACGAGCGATACGGCGGGCAACGTGATCCAGGCCCAGCGGATCTTCACAAAACGTTCCGAGCTCCACGCTATTCCTTCTATGAGCCTCATACCAGAAGACCGTGATTTCATGTCGTTTGTTATAGCTTTCGTAAGGTTGGAGATATGACTCTCGAAGTCGTAGGGCGGGATCTGATGAAAGTTCCACATGCCAGAGTAGAGCTCAAAATCGTATGCAGGATCTTGATCCAGATAAAAGGGGAAATCCGACAAGATCCAATCGCGGAGGAGTTGAGTGGTTCCATTGAGAATTTGGAATGTGTTGTTCGAGCCCAAACTAGCGGTTATAGGCCAGGCGGTGCTATTGTCCAATGACTGGGGCTGTACGACGACAGTATCTAGTACCCTTTCCTGTAGCATACCATTGACAATGCGGGAATCAATAGTATGAACATTCCCTAATCAATCACTCGCATCAGCTGACGATGCATGCGACCTGGAGACGCGACTTTACTTACATGTGAGTAAACATTCTAGCAATACTGGTGTTTGGTTTCTGAGCGCCGCTTCTGGACCTCCTGGCGTATAAGCGATATAGAAATCCAAGATAGGTAGAGTCGAATTGTGAAAAGCTGTGGTGTTCCAGAAGTGGTTGCCACTAGATTCAAAATCAAATGTTTCGACTACCAACGTCGATAAACTGGTCACCTTGCGAAAACCGAGATTACCTTCGACGCCAGTAACGAACGTATCGTTCACCTTGTAGCCACAGGGATCCACCGCCGAGACGGCTTGTTGTGGCAGGGCTAGTTTTGTGTTGTTTTCGCATATATACTGGAGCAGGTAAGACACGTCTTGACATGTATGACCGACGCCAAGTGTGGCATACGAAGGCCATGTACAGTTTGCCGTAGAGCACTGCGCCGTGGAGGGTCTCATAGCAATTTCTGGGGTGTTGAGGACGGTGTCGATCGCCAAAGTCATTGTCGGGTCTCTGTTATTGTTGTCAAAACCAAGCCGGCGAGTGCTCGGTAGAGATTGGGGTACAAAAGTTGATGCAGCCCATGTCGAGCCACCTCCAACGATCATCGTACGATCGGGATAGGTGACGATTTGTTGGAAGAAAGGCTCGAATGCTAGGCCTAGTATGGTGATCAAGGCAGCCAAGGATACAACATGCCTACATAGGTATCAGTATGTAAAAGTCTAGTGTTGGGTACATTGCCAGGACTTACCTGCATCGTGTTCTGATAAGTAGCATAGTCGCACCCCAAGGCCCACGACTGGCCGCGTCAAAAAGTTGGAAATCCCATAGTGCAGCCTCCTCTTGGAACCAGATCCATTTCAACTGACTAATCGCCTCGGAAACAGGCATTATTAATGCTGCTTTTGAAACCGCAGCAAAGACTGCAACGTATGCGTTGAGCGTGATGCCTGTTATCAAGTGTTCTGGCTGTCTTCTACCATCATAATACCACAGTACACCCAATATAGCCGCCACACAGACGAAACTAATAATCCAGCTGAGTATCTCCCACCACCACCAATCAGTCACGATCCGGTCATAGAAGTTCGTTGATGCTCGGATCCGGGACCGGTCTTTGGTGTCGTTCTCCTGCTCTGGTGATTTCGAGGCCGCGGAATGAAACATGTCTGGAATACAGAAGATTCTTACCTCACAGGAGGTATATGTCGACAAGTATGAAGCACCATGTCCTCCTATCGATACGGTGTGATGCTGCTTCGCCGCAATTCAGGGTCCCATGCATGCACACCAGGAATAGACAGGAGGAATGGTATCATTCCGCGCCTCACTCACTTGCGGTGGGCTTTTGATTCACCCGGTATTAGATTGGTTGGAGAATGTATCATCTAATTTTGCGACATCTATGTTGCAAGCGCCAAGGGAGATGGCTGTCCGTGTAAGCGCCGGCCACATGGTCGCCCCATTACGAAGGGCACCAGAAATCGCTTACTCCTTTGGGCTGTGTGAGGAGCATTACACTTGTTCTTGACGAGATCAATTCGGTAGGACTTTCGCTATGTGGTGATTGGCCCTTCAGGTACTCAGCCGATGGCCTTTGCAGAAGTCATTCGCTGTGCAACCAAGCTAAAGACGGCGATTGATGACATGAATATGGCAAGATTGTAGAACTGAGTTCGCATCAGCTTGACGATGTTACCAAGATTGAGAATGTTGGAGAGAACGCACAGCTTTCCTCGAGTACGCGCTCTCCTCGGACTCGCTGCGCGCCTCAACGAACAGTCGACGTAGGTTCGGTAAATTGGAAGGCTACCATCTCGCATTAGAGTTGCAGTGTAGACGGGCTGCTATGCTCAACTTACCATGTTGATGTTTTGGTGCAACAGTGAGCGCAGCGGGAGCGTCGAAGCACTTCCGGGCTGGGCTAGATGCGATACATGGATGGGGCCCCAAATGTGCACGGACCATGTCCTCAAGGTGGCAGTCTGGCAATCGCGAAGCTCCACGAGCATTGACATAACCCGCATAATCCCTCTGCAACGCCGCCCGACCCAGAGACGCCGAATTTCGGATACCCTTACATACAATCTCAAGAGACTGCGCCTCGAATACCCCGCCCCTTGCAGCACAGGTTGCAGACCTTACGAGCCGGAGTCGGAGGGGTTTGGCTGAGCGACTGGCCTCTGCGGTCCTACAAAGATGGCTGTCAACAGGATAAGAGGCGCATTCGCGCCCCCGCGCAAGGGAGAGACGTTTGAATTGAGGGCAGGTCTGGTGTATGATCACCCAAGAACCGGTTTAGCTGTTCATAACTGACTATTGCCCTAGTTCTCAATATGCTTACGAACGGTGAGCACATGGAACTATAAGACGCATTTGGAGCAAATACTAAGACTATGTCAGGAAAGAAGCCATTCAGAAGACTATCATGTCCATGACTTTGGGCAAGGATGTCTCGGCGCTCTTCCCTGACGTTCTGAAGAACATTGCAACTGGGGACCTTGACCAGAAGAAGCTGGTATATCTATACCTCATGTGCGTACAAACCAGGCTGCGCATCAAGCGGAAACTGACAACATGCACCAGGAATTACGCAAAATCACATCCCGACCTCTGCATTCTCGCCGTAAACACTTTCGTGCAAGACTCCGAAGACGCAAACCCACTCATACGAGCATTGGCGATCCGAACTATGGGCTGCATCCGCGTGGATAAGATGACTGATTACATGGAGGAACCTTTGCGGAAAACACTCAGAGACGAATCTCCATATGTACGGAAAACCGCAGCTCTGTGCGTGGCTAAGCTCTTCGATCTCGCACCCAACATGTGCATCGAGAACGGTTTCCTAGAACAGCTGCAGGAACTTGTTGGCGACCCAAACCCCATGGTGGTCGCAAACTCGGTCACTGCGCTGGTAGAGATTCAGGAGGCAGCACCGGAAACCAAAGCTCTCGTCATTTCATCACAACAACTGAAGAAGATGCTTTTGGCGCTGAACGAGTGTACAGAGTGGGGCAGAGTTACTCTCCTTACTACTCTCGCGGACTACAAGCCAGTGGATATCAAGGAGGCAGAGCACATTTGCGAAAGAGTTGTTCCACAGTTTCAGCACGTCAATCCAAGTGTCGTCTTGGCAGCCGTCAAGGTTGTGTTCCTGCATATGCGAAACATCTCTCCTGAGATGATGAAGTCGTATGCGAAGAAGATGGCTCCGCCACTAGGTATGTTGATGACAGACGCAGAACAGGCCATCACTAACAAACTGTAGTCACACTCGTGTCTTCTGCTCCCGAAGTACAATACGTTGCGCTCCGGAACATCGACCTACTGCTCCAGAAACAGCCAGACATTCTCAGCAAAGAGATGCGCGTTTTCTTCTGCAAATACAATGACCCGCCGTACCTGAAGATGCAAAAGCTGGAAATAATGGTGCGGATAGCGAATGACAAGAATGTCGATCAGTTACTGGCCGAGCTGAAGGAGTACGCCATGGAAGTGGATATGGATTTCGTGCGACGAGCAGTCAAAGCCATTGGACAGGTCGCGATTAAGATCGAGAGCGCAAGCGAGAAGTGCGTCAACACGCTGCTGGACCTCATCAACACCAAAGTCAACTACGTCGTTCAGGAGGCGATTGTGGTCATCAAGGATATCTTCCGCAAATACCCTGGTTATGAAGGCATAATACCGACACTCTGCCAGTGCATAGATGAGTTGGACGAGCCGAACGCCAGAGCATCTCTTATCTGGATCGTTGGAGAGTACGCGGAAAAGATCAACAATGCCGGTGAGATCCTGTCGAATTTTGTCGACACATTTGCCGAGGAGTTCACTCAAGTATGTCTGAAAATGCATGGCGGAGTACTACAGGAGCTAACATACGCCAGACACAACTTCAAATACTCACAGCAGTTGTCAAGCTCTTCTTGAAGAAGCCAGATCAGGCACAGGGCCTCGTGACGAAGGTCCTCCAGGCCGCGACTGCAGACAATGACAACCCAGATATCCGAGATCGAGCATACGTCTATTGGCGACTACTGTCCAGTGATCCCGAGATCACCAAGGAAATTGTACTCTCCGACAAACCCCCAATCTCTTCCACAATACGATCATTGCCTCCTCAGCTATTAGAGACTCTGCTTACAGAACTGTCAACACTGGCTTCGGTGTACCACAAGCCACCAGAGGCTTTCCTTGGACAAGGCAGATTTGGCGCAGAGGCGATGCAACGAGCTGCCATTGAAGAGCAACAAGAAGAAGCAAGAGAAAATCCGATTGCAGCGGCAGCAGCAGCGGCAGCAGTCAGTGGACAAGCGCCTTCAAACGTGGAGAACCTCTTGGACATTGATTTTGACGGCTCTGCGCCCGCTTCAATGCAGAAGCAACCTACACACGGCTCATCGGGTCTTGAAGGACTGGCAGGAACCCCCCAACGTGTCGCCTCTCCTGCAGTAAACGCGCCTGCTCAACAACAATCAAACATGGACGATCTGCTAGACTTGTTTGGAGATGGAGGTGGTGGTGCCGCAGCACCTGCACAGGCTACGCAGATGAGCAACGACGATATTATGAATGGATTCGCAAGCATGAGCATGGAAACAAGCCAGCCCCCTCCACCAACACAGCAACTAGGCGGCGAGCCAAGCAAGAAGAGCAACCAGGACCTGTTGGACTTGTTCTAGGTAGCCGCCCTGGAGGGAAATGTGCGTTCAAGTGTTTTGTGTTAGCGAAACGTGTGTCTAGTGAGCATCTACTGGCGCTAGGGAACATGGCTTGATACGAGTGACATGTATACAAATCGAGGGCTGATAGTGGCTATACCGCTACGCAAGAACAGTACTCCTTCCGTGTTCCATGCTGAGTGTTGCTGAGTTCACTGATACAGCACTACAACTGATGCACGGTGTTGTCCATGATATTGGTTCATTAACCGTTTCCATTCCATTAAGCATTACACTAATAATAATATTCCCATTCCGAGGCGGTAGGCTCAAACCAGCCATTCATACCGCCCATAGTGATGGTGAGATCAATGCAGCATTTGGAACAAATGCATTGTCTTCCTTCAATTCATACCCTCAACATCGTCAAATCCCACTATTGCAGACATCCAGCCGCTCAAAAAAAGGAGAAAGGGGCGGCGGCCGGGCGCTGGAGCGAATGTATACAACATGACTGTAAAGTTTTTTACAGTGCCAATAAGCCAAAGTAAGCGACCGACTTGGGTATCAAAAAGGGGGTACAATAAACCGCGCACTGTGGCGCTAGAAGGGGATATCCACGAGAAGAATGGTGTGGTTCCCCGATGCATGCTGCAGCGTCTTCTGCCGACGCCAGTGATTCTATGCCGTCAAATCCATGATTATAGAATGGATCGCTGAAATGCTTCGCAAACAATAAAACTCCGCTCCAATGCATAGGTCGTAAAGGCCGTCACCTGAGGACGTGAGGTGATGTGCGTACGTAGGGATGAGTATAAGTTTGTGGCGAGAGATGTAGATGTAGATAGTCGTGGTCTTAGTCTTTGCGGAGGGTGTGTTCGGTATCGGATCCAACTGTGTCGCCTTCCCAGAGGCTTTGAGAGTCGTCGGTAGGGGATCGAGCGCCGATGGGGCTCCTGCCACCAGTAGAGTAAGATGAGGAAGAGCCGCTGGCCCAGTCGTCAGAGTCGGAGTGAGGCTGGAACTCCTCGTAGATGTCGAGCATGCTGTAGCCAGCACCGTCCATGGGGTCGCCAATCTCGACGTAGTCGTAGTCCCATCGGAACTCCTTGTCGGATTGCGGGCGAGGGAGGAACTTGGCGCGACCAAAGAAGTAGCAGACACCAGCAACTAGGAAAGATTAGCCATGGTAGAGATGGGAGTAAAAACAGGAACTTACGCAGACTGCCAGCTACCAGGTCAACGGCGTAGTGGTGAGAGAAGTACATAGTTGACCACCAAAGCCACATGGTATAGAAAACGTATACGGGGAACAGCCTGGGGAAGACATGTCCCATAAACAGCGTCTCCAGGGTAGCCCACCCGGAGTGCAATGAGGGGAAAGCACCAAAGACCATGGGTGAGGCGAGGAAGGTGGAAGTGTAGATATCAATTCCAGTCAGCTTGTCGATTGCCTTGAGTCCCGCGGCGTCTCCAGGGATACTGTAGTTGGCGGGGGCCAATCCATATGAGTTCTCATACCAAGGAGGCGAGCATGGGAAGACGATCTGGATCAGAACAGCTGTGATGTTCATGTAGCCAAAAGCACGCGCCCAGATGGGTAGGGTGCCAGGGGGGCCCCAAATGAACATGCATCCACTGACAATAACAGGCGATACGTAGTGTACGACTCCATAGGGCAACCAGGCGAGGATGTCAAGGACTGTGTGCTTGTGTGCGGACAGAATGTTGCTCAGGTTGGCGCCGTAGAGGATATTCTCGAGAGCGGGGAGGACGCGGACCCAGATGGCAGGGCGGTAGTCGGCGGAGATGTATCTGGGGCGGAGGTTAGCTCGTTCTGCGAGTTTACGTGTTGGATAAGAAAGATGATACGTACTTGCAGCTCGAGAAGAGGAACAGCCAGGTAAGAGTAGGGAGCAATGGGAGGAGAAATTGTCGTGTAATGGGCAAACACAGGCCGGTCATGAGCAGCGTGGCTATGAATGTTTTGGCAAAGGGCCCAGGCGCCTCGCTCACGGAGAGGGAGAAGATGGCGACGATGGCGAGGAAGAGGTACTGGGCATCGTATATGGACCAGGAATGGGTGCGCAGCGAACGCAGCGTGTCCGAGGGCGAGAAGGACGTCTCGAGGCCGGCGATGGATGACGTTGGGGCCTGGCGACTGCGTATGCGCGACTTGGTAGCCCTCCACTTCCTACGCACGCGATGGGGGATAAGACTGGGCAGGGCGGACAGGCCGGGGACCGAGGTGCGCGAAAGCATGTCGGACGCGGTGCTGTTGTCGAGGAATGCGAGGTAGCTCTTGTTGGTCATGGTGAAATGGTGGTGAGGTGACAAAGGGCTCGGTCGCTCGGGGGGTGATGGTCTGTGGCGCAGTTACAGGGCAACAACAGACAGGCGACCAAAGGCGGGGGGAGTCGTCGGGTCTTGTCTTGTCTTTTGGAGCTGCGCAAGACGGTGGGCGGGCGAACAAGAGGGAAAGGAAAGCGGAAGAGGGCGGACTAAGGATTATGAAAGGCAGCCGTAACTTAGTGGAAGCTCCGGATGGCTGAGGCTTGCACAGTGCCGGGGGGTCAAATTAGGTCCGCGACGTGAGCGGCTACGACGGAGCTGGTTAGGGCCCAAGTGCTCTCAATTTCGTTTACAACGCGACGACGCTGTGTCTTTGCGCCAGGATTCGCATCAATGTTTCGACCCGCTGCCCGTCACGGCCGAGCCAAGCAGTCTGCGTAGCCGTGGTTGAACTCTGTGATGCACACACACACACATGGCATCGTGGCCGTGGAGACACGACCCTTCACCTCGACCATGGTTGCTGACATGCGACAGGCAGGCAGCCTACTCCAGGGCTGTATCTGCATGCATGTGACCCTTGCAGCACTCATCGCTATCACGTTTCTCGGTCTTCCGTCACGCATGGCTTTGTCATCGCCTACAGGGCCCGTCTCTGCAAAACTGCTGCTGGACTGGCGCCAGAGCGATGCGGCGGTGCATTAGACGCTTGGTGAGCCTGTCATGACATCAACATACAGGTGACGGCATCGTGCCGTCAAGCACATCGTGAAGGAACTGGACCTAATCGACGACCATCGACCTGCACATCCCTGTCGTCTTGTTTACGAGATACGGGCATCTGCTGGTAAGCCTCGCTGCGCTGTCGCAGTCATCATCGTCTCACAAGGCCACCACCCCCAGCCTCAAAGGAACACGAAACATGCGCTGCACCTTCACCACCTGTCCGCCCCGGGCTCCACTGCATTGCTAAACTTTCTCACCTCTTGCACGCTACTTACCAATCACACCCCTCCACCTTGACCTGCGCGAAAAAGCCACCGCTGACTGTACTCTGCCGTACCCTCGCGACGTCGTCTGAATAGGCGCCCTCGGCATCTCGTAAGATCCGCAAGCCGTGCTACCCTTCACCCTCTTGGCTGCACACACATGCAAAGTCCTAGGGCCCTTTTTTCCATTGCCATGGTTCCACCCGCACGCCTCTAAACGGCCCTCTGCTCATGCCATGCGCAATTTCTTTTTTCCTGTCCGATCCGCCCGCTGCCCAATCGCCGATGCATCTCGCCATCTCGGACCTAAGCAGGGCGGAGGCTCGGACGAACACAACCTCCATGCCAACCCTTCACGACATTCGCCTTCCCCAAGCTAGTCAGCGGTCAAGAAAAAAACCTCTTAGCGAGTCAAAGAAAACTCAATCCAATAAAATTCGATTAAACAGAAAACGTTCCATTTCAAGGCCAAGTCACAAAAGAAGAGTCGAGATCGCGACCATCGCAATTTCCCTCCTGCCTTTGTCTGACTCTCCACGTCCCTTCTCCAACAATGCCATGTACATCATCCCCTTTTACACTGACAATGCCATAACATGCCATGCCCGTGCATTGACTCAGTTTGCCCCAACAACGACAATGTGCGAAACAAACCACCCGCCCGCAGTCTCTCCGCCCGTTTGATGCGGAAGAACAAAACACGGCGTCAACGAGTGTTTCACTAAAAAGAATCCAAGAACGGTCTTGCACGCGAGGAACAACATGCGCGAAAATGTCGCGCAGAACCCAGTAGGCTCGTATTCAACGTATCCAGTCTTTTGATTTCTTCTTTTCCCGCTTCACCTCTCGTACGCGGTCTCGGACCCCGCCAAGGCCCGAGCGCACATAAACTGTCGCGCCCTGCAAAGGCGGGAGTCGGGTAATTTTCCTTCCCCTTGCACATCGCTTTCTTGCCGTCTCGCTGCCGTTCGGCACGCGAGCTTAGGTTGTCGCTGATCGCCATGAACACTGCAATGCTGATCTCGGAAGTCTCGGAAGAGTCAATAGGGAGGCACGGAGGAGACTCCATTAAAGAACCATGTAAGGATGATATTCAGGTACTACATTGCACGGAGCAATGCCGTTTGTACCGTTTTGTACCCTTTGGCCAGGACGCGCCGTGAAGTTGTCTGTAGTCGTCCGATGAACGGAAAGTGCCCTCTGTCACAAAATCCACTCCGTATATAATTAAAGAAAATCTGAACTTCTACATCCATCAGACGCGCTGAGAATGCTACATAATGAGAACGCCGATACTTTCACAGAAAGATGCAATACAAAACTCGCTCTACAAACCAAGCCGAAGCTGTCCATGACCGTTTGAGAAAAAACCCAGTCAAGCCGACATGCAAACGCCATGCTCGTTCGTATATCGTATCGCGTGCTAACATCCACAAAACGCATCCTCCATCAAAACATCAAGTCACGTATGTCCATCACTATCCTAGGGTGTGTCGATAAGGTCCTCCAAGAACTCATCGAGTTCGATAATCGTGAACTGTTCCGCCCACTTGGACCTGAACTGGCGCTTCCGGTATCCACTGTTGATCTGCTGTCCCCAGCTAATCAACTCCACCTTCCAGCCTTTCTTCAGGGCCCGTTCAACGTGGGCAAGAAAGCCGTCCGACATCTCTGCAACAGCCCCATCTCCAGTCGCGAGAACCATGGTGCTCGGCACTTCGGTATCAATGATGCTCTGACACATCTTCAAGTGAAGAATCTCGTCGACACCCTGCTCAACCCATTTCGGGGCTGAAGGTGTCTTGGGAGCCGGCGGACCCGTTTCAGAGTCGCTGCCGCTCTCAGCACGCATTTGAGTAGCCTTGTGCCAGCCCATCTTCTTGACATCGTTGAAGAATTTCTTCTTGTCCGAGTCTTCGCGTACAATGAGTACCTGCTCTTGCATGATGCTGTCGTAACCGACGGCCTTGGATGTCTCAACCAACTTGGCCACATGTGGCAGAGGATTGGCTTCACGGTGCGACCCAGCAAAGAAACGCTTTGCGACAGGCCGGCGACGCTCCATCAGAAGCGCAAGACTGTCGAATGACATGTCGTACGCATCATGTCGCAATCCGTGGTTTCGGAGCATGTCCTTCAGCCCTATCATGATGTTCGAGGCATCAACAAAGACATGCAATCCATGCGCCGACTCTCGCTCACTGAGAAGTTGCATAGGCGATACTAGCCACTTTCGGTCTTCGGGGAAGGTGTTCAACAATTTGTTAAACAAATGGTAATGACGCTCTACTTGCGATCTAATCGCGAGCGATGGTCGCCGTCCACTGAGTGAGGCAACATTTGGCGTTGGGGTAGTGGGTGGCTGTTGAGCAACAGCAGGTTGGGAGCAAGTTCGTGGTAGAGTGACAGGTCGAACAGTGCGGGGAACAAGACCATGATGTACTGGTGTGATGGCACGGGGCAGTTGTTGAGCCTCGGCCAAAGTGTCCTGGCTTGGTGCAGGTGTGCCAAATGGCTTGTATTGGATCTGGGCGGGTGCGGGTGCAGTGGAAGGAACTACGACCGGCACTTGTTGAAGGGGTCGAGGGGTTGCTGGCTGGGCCACAGAAGGCCGCTTGAGTATGCTGGGGCGGGACTTGGGGGTCCTGGGCTGCTTTTGTTGCGTTTGAGGGGCTTCGGATGTATCCTGTGCTGCTACCGGGGTAGGAGTCGCAGGCCTGATCTTAGCGCCCACGTTGGATCGCGAGTGTGTTCGGGAGGTCTTGGATGGCGTTTCGGGCACATCAACGACCTTGGTATTAATGTCGGTATTATCGTTCAATTGCTTCCGCAATAACGCTTGTTGTGCTTGCTGCTTTCTTTGCTCGCGCTCCTCTGCAAGCTGAGCCAAGGTGTCTTGAACAGCCTGTTGACGATTTCGCTCTTCTTCCAGTTCCTTCTCGGCACGTCTGCGAGCCTTCTTCCGTTGGGTCTTGGTCAAACCCGTATTCTCTATGGGCTCCTCGTCTGGACTCTCGATATGCTTGGCAGGCGTCTTGGTGGACTCTAAAGTGGGGGATGGTAGTAACGCCTCATCAGAGTTGCTCAGTTCGGACTCAGGATCGAGTGGCGGCAGTGGCGCGGCGTCGGTATCGGCAAAGCCTAAGCTTTCGAATAGCTTGGAGAAGCTTCCTAGGCGTATTCCTCCATCTTTCAGCCCAGAAGCTTTGGGTGGCGCCGCAGGCCGAAGCGTTGGGCTGCTAACGTCTTGGGCTCCCGAGTCTATCAAGTTGATAACGGAGCTGAAGTCCCAGCCGGAGTCGGGCGGTTGTGAAGGCATTTGATCGTTTTCGGCGAGTGAAATGGGGTTTAGCTTTCGTGCGTGTTCGTCGTACGGACTTGGGTGCTATTGTGCAGATGACACTGGGCCATTATTAGTTATGTGGACGACGAACCATGGTTAGGGCGCTCAAGGCTACCACCCGCACCAGCGTATGGTACAGCCTGATAGAACCTCGACGAGCCAAGTACGGGCGCGCCTTCTGTATCGTAATAAATGCCAAACATACCGTGTAACTGATCTCGAAACAATGGCCTCAGTCGCACGCTCATGGTCTATCGCGACAGGTTAAAGACAGGAGTGTCGCCAGGCTGAACCGAGGGCTCCAGACACGAGTGAAGAGGAAGGAATAAGTAGTGACTGAACAATGAGAGTGGCGCGAGGGTAGAGGTAAGTAAGTGAGCTCTGGGTGGCGGCGGGGTGAGGGTGATCGGCACGTAGTCACTTGTGTCTCAGCCTCATAAGGTCAGTGCTCATGAATCATTCGGGTCGGGTCGACATGCCAACGCCACCACGAATGACACATACAAACCGAGTGCAGCTTATTGGGCTTCTTGCACGCCAATCTAGATCGTGCCACAAACCAGCCTGTACATCGAGTTTAATCATCGGAAAGACAGCAGGATGTCACGGTGTTCTTCACTTGTTGCTTATTCGTTGGTGCTGTCGAGCGCACGAACGACGTCAAGCGTCCCGTGAGAAACTGGATGGATCGCCAATAAAGTAAACATTATCTATGCAATCTACGATGCAGGGTACTCAGATTTATGTTTCCAGAATTACACTACAAGTACCCTCGATGGAACCCGGACCTAAATCAGCCTCTAATCCAAGGTAGTTCGTTGTCCATCAACATGCATAACAATGGATTGAGATGCCTAGGTAAAGAGCGTTCCTGGATACCCGCCGTTTGCGAGACGTCAATTACCAAGTTAGTAGCAATCAGAACAATTGCCAATTATACGCTATGTGCGCATCTTCAAGGCATCTGTTTACTATGACAATCTCTCTTACGATATGCCTCGGCATCCAAACCTCGTGCCCCACAACCCGCATCTCTCCAGCAACCCTTCCCCAAGTACCCCTCCAATCTGTCTCCTTCACAGCCCTTTGAAGAAAACCATGTCGGCGGATTTTTGGGCGGGCTACGTATCCGGCGCAGCAGGCATAATTATTGGCAACCCTCTTGACCTAATAAAGACGCGTCTGCAAGCTGGTAAATCAGCGCAAAATGTCGAAGCTACAATAGCGACAGGTGCGGTGACAGCATCACAGGGGTACAAGGGACAATTTGAAAATGCCGGGACGCTCGTAAGAGGTGAGTGAATATATCAAGCAAACAATCCCAAGATCACTAGGCTGACTTGACTTGTCCAGTATAGGCGCAACAGCACCCATTCTGACTTACGGCGCGCTCAACGCCCTTTTATTCATGACATACAATCGCACTCTCTCGCTCCTTAACGACTCTCCTGCCTCTCCTCAAAACTTCTCCAAAGTCTTTTTAGCAGGTGCAACAGGCGGCCTCGCATCCTTCGTGGTCAGCGCACCCACTGAACTCGTCAAGTGCCGTGCACAAGTTGCCACGAGCGCGACAACGACGTCATGGAGTGTAGCGAGAGATGTGTGGAAGGCGGAAGGCATCAGGGGCTTGTACTACGGGGGCGGAATTACTAGTGTGAGAGATGCAGTGGGATATGGTTTCTAGTCAGTATTTACCTGTTATTGCGATCGAACAACGACAAAGAACATTGACTGACCAATTACTTAGTTTCTGGTCTTACGAACTATCGAAACAAGCCTGGAGCTCACCAGACGATTCAGATAGGGAAACGGCTATGAAAGTGCTGCTGTGTGGAGGTCTGGCTGGAGTGATAACATGGGCATCCATATTTCCGCTGGATGTTATCAAGACTAGGGTACAAACGCAGGTACTACATGTACCCGTACAACACGGTGAACAGAGCTCGCTGTTAGGAGCAGAAACACCTAGGACGCGTTTGAGCTCTGTCGAGATTGCCAGGCAGGCCTACCGGACAGAAGGCGCAGGCGTTTTCTTCCGCGGCCTTGGGATATGCAGTATACGGGCGTTCGTGGTTAATGCCGTTCAGTGGGCTGTTTACGAGTGGATGATGAAGATGCTACAGCAATAACAAATAGCTTGGCCTACTGTTGCCAGATTCAAGAAAATGAGTGCATAGTGACAAATTGTGATTGCTGAAGGCCAGGGCTATGAAACCATTAGGTGACTATTCCATTTCGACACCAAGCCTTTTTGAGTAATGAGGAAATTTTGGTCCGCTACAAAAACATGCCCATGACCAAGACCAGGTAGCATAATCCCTTCAAAGCTCCGTCATGTGTGTACATGTGAGACTTGAGAGAAAAGTAGTTCCTAACATGACGATGCTCCTAACAGGAGCAGATAGGAATCCGTGTGCATCGAACCTCTGATGCTTGCGCTTTGAAGAAATACCGTACAAGACTGATCCCATTACATAATCTGATCCTGGGTCAATCCACCAGTATGCTCGGTACCCTCCATGGCATCGCCGTTACCCACGTTGGTGTACTTGACATAGGCCAAGCCAAGAGGCCTACCACCGTACTGGTATCCAGTGAATTTGGCTACATATGTGTTAGTAAGTAAAAAGCAATGAGCGTCAATGAGCTTACCAATAGAGGTCTCGGCATCTGCAGCTTGGGCAAACTCGACGACACCGGTTCCCCGGGAGCGACCATTGGGCTCGTACTGGATCTCAGCACGTTCGACCTTGCCAATTGTAGTGAAGAGCTCGACGAGGTCCTCGTTGCTGGTTGACCAGGGTAGGTTGCGGACGTAAATGGTGTTGCTGGGCTCTCCGCCTGCAGTAGCGTAGTCTGTGAATGGGTTTGGCGCGGGGGGAGCAGCGTTGGGGTCGAAGGCAGGGCCACCAGGAGCACCGCCGCCAAAGCCGCCACCGCCGTAGCCTCCACGACCTCCGAAGCCACCGCCAAAACCGCCACGGCCGCCAAATCCTCCACGGCCACCGAAGCCACCACCAAATCCACCACGGGCGCCGAATCCACCACGACCACCAAAGCCACCAGGAGCGCCAGCAAAGCGATCCTCACGAACCTCTAGGTTTCGGCCCTGCCAATCGTAGCCATTGAACTGAGTAATGGCGTTACGGGCATCCTCAGGTGTCTCAAAAGCGACAATACCGGAACCCTTGGGGCGGCCATCAGGTGCAATATGGACGTCAGCACGAAGCACTTGACCGTTGTTAGCGGCCTGGCGGAAGAGGTCCTTGAGGTCCTGCCATCCTACGTTATAGGGAAGCTAGATGGTAGGGTCAGTACAGGCTGTCGACGTAAGCATTGGGAGTATAAAAGGGGTACAAACATTGGCGACGTAGACCTGTCGTCCGGCACCGCCTCCAGCAGCTGGGCCGCCGAAGCCACCTCCATAGCCGCCGCGTCCGCCCATTCCGCCGCCAAAGTCTCCGCGTCCGCCGCCGCCGGGGGCGCTGAATCGAGGCTCGGCCTCTCGGTCTTCGCGAACGTATACGAGTCGGCCCATAAGGTTTTGGTTGCTGAGCGATGCAACAGCGTTCTGCGCCTGCTCCCGGGTGGCATATTCCACGATGCCACAGCCCTACACCCAAGCAAAAGCCAGTCAACCTCCATCCTTCTCACGATCAAGACAAGCCATCATCCATTACCTTTGACATTCCGTTCGGCAGCAGCAACACGTCTGCAAAGAGTACCTCTCCAGCTATTTCCGCATTAGTCCAGCTCTTGACGCGGCGCAACACATCCCGTACCTTGGCGCATGAAGTCCTTCAGATGGTGCCACTTGACATCGTAGGACAGGTTGCCGACGTAGACACGGCGGTCTTGTTGCGAAGAATCCCTAATACTCTGCATCATTTCCTTGTTTTCGACGGGTCGCGATGAAGCTCCTCGACCAGCACCGTAAGATTGATAACCTCCAGCACCTTGCGCACCACTGTTGGGGGACCGCGAGCGGCGTTCAGTGCGACGATAGTCCTCTCGGCTGCGCGAGCGGCTACGGGGGGAGTAGGAGCGTCTGGAGCGTCGCGGTGAGCGAGATCGTCGACGAGGTGAGCGGTCGCGCTGCTCATAGTTGTCAGTTTCGTACGACATGATTGCAAAATTGACGCAATGTGTCGAGGCGGGAGCGAGGTTGTTAAAGGTTAGGCGATGGCGAGCAGTTGCGGGCTCGCGTGGTTGATGGGGTTGAGGAGAGGTTGCGCGAGCAGGTGAGGGCTGGCAGCTCGGAGCTTGGTCAACGACAGGCCGCCCGGCGGCAGTTGCCAAAAGCGTAAATCACGTGACGGTCACGTGATAGCGATGGGCGATGGATTGAAAGGTGACGACTGCCTCGGAAAGGCTCAGAGGTAGGCATCATCAATGTCGTGATCGTCGCTCCCGCCTACTGCGCCGCGCAATGCGGCAGCCTTGCTATCCACCTGACCTGTGCCTGGAGGCAGGAAACGGAGATAAAGGGACTTGGGTACTTACTCGGTCGCTTGGACGATAGTTGTCTCCTGGAGAGTCTGGTAGGCAGAAGTCAGCAGGCAAAGTGTCAAGTTGTAAGAGGAAGCAGAACCGTGATGGCGCGGGAGATGGCAAAAGCGTTGAAAGGCCGCCAGGGAGGGGAAGTTACGGATGCGTATATAAGAGGGGCCCACTTACCCATCCTGTGTATGAGAAGTAGCTACCGGTGACACTTGCTTAAGGCCGGCTTCCCTGCCAGCTGAACGGCCAAGTGGTGCAGATATCACGCTGCAGAGAAATTGCCCTTCTTCCGTCCACGCCTCAACGATGACGCTGTATGGGTCCTCGACGGTACAAGTCTCCCCACGGCACGGCACCCAGCCAGCCAATCGCAATCCAGAAGCACCCACCGCGAGCCTGAGGGACGTCCCAGCAGTCTGGGTTGGTTGACGGAGGTTGAGGTTGCAAGACCGATCGGGAGCGTGTCGGTAAGCCTTGGATGTAGCTGAACCTGTCGTGAACTCACGGTTGGCGTCTACACGATGATTATTTCCGTAGTTGAGTATTTTCTCTTCCTTTTTCCGAGAGTCGTGCGGACGGCCAGCTTCCAGGCAAACACCCTGATGGTTGGTCGGACTGTGATGGAGGGCTGCGTGTGGGTCTGTGGAGTCGTTCGGTCGTTGTGCCTTCCCCCACCATTCTGGAGGCCGTGCGCCTTCTGCGGGAACGGGTTCCTTAGCCGCGGCTTCTGTCTGTCCACTATTTACTCCGCATGGCTTCTTTATTCGAACACTCAAGAACTCGGCATCACAGTCGTCAATTCAAATACAGGGCCGGTCTTGAGTCGCTGCGGGTATGGGATCCTAGCAAACACTGTCAAGCTGCCATAGTCTGGACCCTTATCCATGTGCACTGTTACATCGTCAGATCTCATCGTCGATTTAGCTAAAGTCGTAACACCAACACACACCCGTACTTGTATCACCAGTTCACCCAGTCTGTCCCTCCAGGCCTAGCCGCGCAACTATGGTCTAGACCTGAATCTTAACGGATATATTGCTTCTCGGTTGCTCGCATGCTCTAGATGTACCGAACTAAACATGTAAGCCGTTCGGTGCACTTTGTGCTATCAGGCGCTTGCTTGCTTCCGGAGACAGCAGTGCGTTTGTCATCGCAAAACCGTTCCCATGACGTTCTTAGACCAAAGGTCAACTGAAGCAACCGATTGCTTTAGAACGAGCTGGTTGCTGCTCGTAGATAGGTGCAGCAAACTTTTGCCTTCTACTTTTTAGCACCGATGAAGATGGTCGCGTCCTTTGACTATCTGATATTTTGCATACACTGACTCAAAGAGTTTGCCTGACAGTCCCGACAAATGTTCCAGAGGCTTCAGTCTACAATCCACGTATCTTGAGAAACCCAGAGCCGAATGCGTGGCTGGAACGTAAGATGTGAGTTGCTCACTCTTGTAACGGACTGCAAGGTCAATAAGTTAAGAAATCACAGCTCCATGGCTTCCAAGTGCTACAACTACACAATGGCGCTGTAAAAATGTTGTTGCCTCGAATCGCTCCAGTTTTCGTTTAGGGAGCTGAATATCGCCAGAGGCAGTATAGATGTTGCAATGCGATTCGGCAATAGGGCCAAAGGGTAGACGACGTCATGAGGCTCAAAGCCGAGGTTCCCCACAACCAAACGTCTCCATGCATCTCTAGTTCGCCCATAGACTAATATGCATGTTTACTCTACATCGCTATATGCGATATCCTATAGCTGTCTGAAAACTATCTTCCAGACGCAACCGTGTGCCTGTTACTCCTTTCTGCTGTCGAGTCCAAGATGCCTACCAAGTCGCCTTTTCCGGATGTAAAGATCCCGAGTGTCGACCTCTGGGGTCTGATGTTCGATCGCAAAGACCGCGACTTCTCCGACGACAAAGTCATATATCGCGCCATCAACTCTGACCGACGATACACGTTTGCTGATGTAAAGAGCCATGCGACGTTGTTTGGTGAAGGCCTGAGGAATCTCTGGGACTGGCAGAAAAACGACGTCCTCGCATTATATGCACCCAACGATGTCGATATACCGTCCGTCATCTATGGAACGTTCTTTGCCGGTGGCATCGTCACGCCTGCCAACCCAGGGTACTCCAAAGATGAGCTGGCTTACCAATTGGAGAACTCTGGAGCTAAGGCACTTGTCACAACCAAGGCCTTCTTGGATACCGCGTTGAAGGCCGCAGAGAAGGTTGGAATTCCAAGTGACAGAGTAATCTTATTGGGTACCGAGAAGGATGAGACACATCGATGCAAGCATTGGACTAGCATCCGAAAAACATCAGGTGCACTGCGCTATCGCAGGAGGAGGGCAGACCCTGAAGATTTGGCATTCCTTGCTTACAGTTCTGGAACCACGGGACTACCAAAGGGTGTTATGCTTAGCCATCGAAATATCGTCGCAGATCTACTCCTGGCACAGGGAGCAGTCGGAAACTGGTATTCGTCAGCAAACGACAAGTTTCTCGGAGTACTCCCGTTCTTCCACATATACGGTATGTTGCAAGTGCTTTCCGAAGTAGAATCTAACAAAGATAGGTCTTACCGGCTTGGTGCACCAAACATTACATCGCGGTATCGAGCTTGTAGTAATGCCTGCTTTTGACATGGAAATCTTTCTGCGAACGATACAAGAGCACAAAATCACGTTCATCTACGTTGCACCCCCAGTCATCGTGCGTTTATCTAGAGATAAGATGGTAGACAAGTACGACCTCTCGTCAGTCAAGATGATAACGAGCGGCGCGGCTCCACTGACCAAAGAGCTGGTCGACGCTGTGCACAAAAGGCTGAAGCTTAAGATCAACCAAGCTTATGGTCTGAGTGAAACAAGTCCAATGACACATACCCAGGTACGTTTGTCGTTGTATCGGAGAAGGGTAAACCGCTAATACCCAGCCAAAGCCATGGGATGAGTGGTACAGTTCTGTGGGAAGCGTAGGAAAGATGTTCCCAAACATGCAAGCAAAGTATATTTCAGCCGACGGCAAAGAACTCGGTCCCGGCGAAGCAGGCGAACTCTGGCTCAGCGGCCCCAACATCTTCAAAGGATATTGGAAGAACGAGTCGGCGACCAAAGAGGCTATCACATCTGATGGATTCTTCAAAACGGGTGACATCGGCTTTCAGGACGAACAGCATAATTTCTACATCACTGATCGAGTCAAAGAGTTGATCAAATACAAGGGCTTCCAAGTGCCACCCGCTGAACTCGAAGGAAAGCTTATGGAGAGCGAACTTGTAGATGACGCAGCGGTTATTGGGGTCAACGACGAGCAACAGCATACAGAAGTTCCCAGGGCGTATATCGTGGCCTCGCAGGCTAGCCACGCTGGTGCTGGAGAGGCCGAAGCTAGGGCTATAGTGGACTGGATGGACAAGAAGGTAGCGAACCACAAGCGACTAAGAGGTGGTATTGTGTTTATCCAAGAGATACCGAAGAGTGCGAGTGGGAAGATTTTGAGACGAGTACTCAAGGAGAGAAGCAAAGATGATGTACCCTTGGGTGTAGTCTCCAAGCCGAAGCTGTGAGATAGATGGACTTTCAGTAGAATTTTTTATACCCTTCTCCCAAGACAGAATCATTTAAACCTAGGATATTGGTCTTCAAGGCAGGTGTTCACTCCCCTCGGCACAGAGCCCTCTACAGATTCGTTTTAAAACGGATGAAGTCCTTTGATGGACTCCTGCGCACGTGCATGGCAGTAATCACAGTAGTTCCCACAAAATCCGTGAGTAAGAAATATCTAAATAGACGACCTATGAATCCACAATATTATTCGTCTTTGTAAGTCTCTTGATTAGATTCTAATGTAGGCTGCACATCAGGATCTAAGAAAAACCGGACAAATCCATCATACGTGGTATTGCACACATCTATTCATCAGTAGTCCTCTTATAAGGTATCAAGTATATATACATTTATCTAAGCTACCCATGCTGATTCATATCCGTCGTAAATACTCGTGCTCAGTAAACCTTGTCCACCACATTATCAGTAGAAGACCTGCGACCAGAAATTGTTGCAGTCTTATTGAACTCCGTTGTTCATGAAGACCATTTGAGAAAAAGAATACTCCAGTGAAAAGAAAAGTGGGGACGAGATGACACCCGTCATGTGTTACGCCAGCCATGTCCGCTCGACAGTGTTAAGCCAAAGCTAAGAGACTTTTTGTATATGCCGTGGAATATAGAGGGAGGGAGGAATCCGTGTGAAGGGGAACACACTCCGTATGCAACTCGCCAGAAACGCTGAAAGTTTTCCAACCCTTTTTTGTAGAAATAGGAAAGAATGCCTTGGTATAGGTGTCGTGAACATGTCGCTAAAAGAGCGAGCCGAGGGTTGAAATTAGGCAGATTCATCTTTGCCACATACTTGATGCGTCGACTCAAGCATTGCTACCCCAGGGTCCCGTTTCTTTTCCGAGTCCAGATGAGCCAGTAGTGCGATGGCCGCCGACAGGTGCAAGGTTCGGGCTGCCCTTGCCGCCACTGCCCCAGGATAGACCACTCAAACGTTTGTTGCTCGTACTGGAGGTAGTAGAGGCACCATCCCTGCTCTTGTTGAGGTCGTCCTCTTCTTCCATACTGAAAAGACCTTGCTCCTCCTCGATCCTCTCGCGGTTAATGCTGCTGCTGCTTACAGCACGATCGATACCAAGACGCCCACTGGAGCTACCAATGCTGGATGCCGAGGTAACGCGGTTGATTCCGGGATGGACGGGGTTGCTGGTGATGCCAGTCTCTTCACGAGATGATAGTCGAGTTCGCTGCAGTTGTTGGCTAATCATGCTCATGGAAGCTTGACGGGGAGGCGAAGCTAGGTAAGGGCTCATATCACCAGTAGTCGGTCGATTCATAGCGCGCAATGAAGGGCTGGCTCCCGGGTGGAGGCTTGAGTTGCGTAGTGGTGAGCCGACGTGTCCGAAAGCTGACTGACCTGGGAGGGAACCTGATTCAAACCCTTGCTCGTAGGTCGGTCCTCTCGGCTTGGCCCACATGGACTGGAAGCGCGAGGGTGAGGCGGTTGCGGCCGATGGGGATCCATATTTAAGGTCCGATGCTGTTGGCGATACACCAAACCTGGATTGTGAGGTGCGGTTATCGCTCTCGCCCTGGTCACGGGAGAAGCGGCGCATCTTTTCCTGGGGTGTGAGAAGATCGCTGAGCGAGTTTGGCAGTAGGTCTTCCTCGAATTTGCCAATCATGTCCGTCTCATCCCATTCTTCGTCCTTGTACGTCGGACGCGCGCCCACACTTGAAGACATGATACCCCGAGACCGATTAGCAGCAAGCTCGGAATGTAGCATCCTCCGCCCCACTGGCTGCTCGACGGATTCTGGCGGGGATGATCCCAATCCCGCAATGCCTCTCCGCAGACCATCTCCAAATGCAGAGTCGTGTAGGTTTCGGAGAGCAGGCGAGTCGGCTTGGTATGATGATGGCGGAGAGTTTGCAAGGAACTTGGCGGGTACAGAGGAGGCGATGGGGCCATATCGTGCCATGGTGGAGACACCCTGGCTGTCGAACGAGGCTGGGAGTCCTACATCCATGACACTCAAGCCCTTTTGGGTTGGCGATATTGGAAGTCGGCCGTTCTCGTTTGGCGGCGAGCCGTAGTTGGAACCTGGGTGGGAAGAGAAAGTGGTGTCAATGGTCGGAATCATGTCGTACTGGTTCTTCTGGTTCGCGTATTCGTCGGGCATGGCGTAAGGATAGCCGGGCTGCATACCGCCCATGTGTGCCTGCATGGTAAGCAGCGAGCTGTTCATAGGTAGCTCCTGGTGGTGTGGAATGTTCATGCGGCTGAAGTGGCCGCCGGCATTTCCGCGGTTCACGACATGGCCGTTGGGGAGGATGTGGGCGAGAGCACATTTCTGGCCGAACTTGCAGTTTCCCTGTTTGGGCAATCAGTAACAATCCATCGTCTCTTGCAATTGTCTCACCTTTGTGAAATACTTGCAGGGCGCTCGCTCTGTCAGCGGCTCATCGGAGTGCAAGAACGGACACGCCTTCCCAGCCTGACATGCGCCTTGCCGGTAGAACTTGCAGGGCACGTGTGAGGTATCTGCCCTTGTCAGCCGCTGTGTGCACACATTGGGCGTTGCCTCGACCTACTCTTGTTGTTTGGCGGACTGCGCGGGCCAGCAAAGCCCATGTCGCGCAAGTTTGCTCGATGCTCTTGGCCGTTGATGCGCCCGCCAGGCACTGCCATGGGTCCATGACCGTTTGCGCCCGCCATTGCGCCGTTGGAATGCTGGGGCCGGAGGTCGCGTGAAGCTCGTCGTGATATCTGCGGTGGATTCGACGTGTATGGCGCGGTTGGCGGGTTGAGCTGATGGGAGAAGGGTCCGTGTTGGAGATGCTGTGGTGGGGGCTCCTGGTGGGGTTTCTCGCCGACGTCTGAGGGAAAATTGGTAGGCGCAAAGGTAGCCATAGCTCTGAAAAATGGTAGCGGGCCTCGGGCCTGAATCGGCGGTCTACCTTCGGCGACAGTGAGAGATTTCTCCCAGAGACAAGGAAACCCGAGAAAGAGACTGCTATCACCCGTGAAGAGGGCAAGCTTGTCGGGCAAACGCTAGTATCTACGCGGTAAAGGCTGCAGAGCGGCAGGTCGCTTGTGGCGGACTACTGGAACGAGGACATGCGACAATCCCGCGCCAGCCACGGTGCAGTTGGGGACACTGGGGCCTGGGGACAAGACGAATAAGAGGTGCAGCGAGAAGTGGGAAAAGAGGAAACGGAAATGCAAGCAATGCTGGAGAATGATACGCCGGCTATATCGAATGCCCGTGGTGCTGCCGCCTCAGCGGTTCGCGCGTGATATGTTAATCGTCGCGGCCGCGTGACGCCATAAGAGGACCCTGGACGTGTGCATGGGGGACCTCGGAAGTCGCCATGGCATGCTTGCACCCACCCTACGCGTCGTTCCTGCCCTCCGCCCTCCGGAGTTGGCTGCCGACGCGTAGTTGACTCCCCTTCAGCTCACATGGCAGTTCCCGCCTGAAACACATCTCGGACGACCATTGCCGTGGAGTATGTCGCCGCCCAATCGAGCCTTTACGCCTCACTGCAACTCTCGCACCTAGCCGTCACCTGAGGCTGCCATCACGGTCATCTGCAGCAAGAGCGGCGCATTCGTTGCAGACCCATCTTTTCAATTCAGGTCTAGACACATCTCCTCCAAAAACTGCTATGCTAGTCTTGTTATCATCCTATCCTTCTTGAAGTCTTCCAACAGTATAACACATATCCAATGAGATAGTACGACTCCTCGCCACTCCATTGACACCCTAGACCAATACGCTAGCTGTGTCCGATGCGTAGTATACCAGCCGAACAGGTGTTGTTGTACCACTCCATCTGCAGATCGTCCACCATGTGCACTTGCGGTATGCCCAACAGGTATGTGTAGGCATTGAACTGAATCCCAGAAAGCGCCCGGAACTGGTCGTTGAAAAAGACCTGGGTAAGGTGGCAGTCGATGTACCCCCAGCATGCTGGAATCGTCGCATTCTGTTCTGCAACGAGCACCTCTTCTTTGAGGACAGGGTCATAGCGATAGCCAGACATCCGCAGTGTACAGGGCTCGAGACCGCTGAGAGCGCAACCAAAGTAGGCAGAGTACGCGTTGAACCAGTAGGCATCGACCGAAGCCCGTGGTCCGGCACCAAGCTCACCGGGAAGCATCATACCCGCAAATGGCGTGTTTGGAAGGAGGCGTCCGGTCAGAGGCAGGAACATTGCGATGTTTGGCTGCGAGATAGCGGGGTATGGCTCCCACATGTCAGGTATATATGTATATCCGTTGGCATAGAAGAGGTGGTGGTACGGGTTCGTCATGCCATTGGCAACAAGCAGTATGCTGTTGTCATCACCGACGACTGTGTCATCGAAAGTCAGTGTGAAGTTGCCCGACTCGCCACACGACGACGGTCCTGGGAGATCAGGAAGCGCCACGGTTGTCGTTGCAAGCATGGTTGTCTCCAAAGTTTGTGTAGGCTCGACCTCTGTGATGGGAATGTCCTGACGCCTCGCTAATGTTGACGTTCCTTCATCGCCTTCTTCGAATATCGTCGTCACCACCGTTTTAAAGCGCCTCGACCTGGATGAAAACACTTCAAAGGAAGGGAGAGCTGAGAGCGGTGCCTGCCGCTCAGTCCGTGTTGTCAACGATATGGTTTGCAAGTCCGATGGCATCGGCCCAGTTACTGTAGGGTATAGTCCTGTCCAGTATGACATTGTCGTCGTGATGTTGGGTGATGGGAAAACGAAGCTTACTGCAGCATCTCCGAACGAAATCACCTTGGTCACGGCCCGGAAGAGAGACGAGGACGTTGCGTTTAGGCCAGAAGGAGAAGGTGGAGTTACTACCGGAGAGGTACTTGTCGACGACGTCAATGTTGAAGTGAGGGTGCTTGGTGAGACAACACCGGAGCTCGCAAGAGACATCGATGCAGTAGTGTCGGTCTGGATGCTCATAGTGCCATCAAGCGAGGTTGAGCTGCCACGCAGAGAGCTAGAGCTGGGATTGGAGCTCGTTATGGTATTCGACACCAATAGTGCAGAGGAAGACGTTGAGTTTCTGACGATTGAAGACGAAAAGTTTGTACTAGGAAATAAAGTGGGAAATCCAGTCAAGGTATCTGAGACCAGCATGCTGGTCAAAGGCGTACTCAAGGACTGCAATGATGAAGTAGAGCTCGGTGTAAGAATTGAGTTGAGTGAAGAAGCAGACAGTGTAGAGAGTGACAAGGAAGATCCTGTCGGTAGTGTGATCGAGATGCTGTTTGCACTGCTGATCTGTGTTGGAGTTGAACTGATTGGAACCGAGTTACCCGATGTGATACCGGAGTTTGTACCTAGCAATGAGGTAAGAGTCCTTGATGATGTGCTTGAGGAACTCCCAGTACTGCTGGCCAGGCTAGGACTTGGATTAGGTAGGTTCGAGGTGCTTGAAGACGGGCCTGCAGGAGAAGATGTTTCCGAGGAAGGTCTTGGAAGAGACACAGTGAAGCCATCGCTCCGCGTGTAAGATGACACAGAGGACTCCAAAGAAGTCGTTATGCTAGTGGTAAGTGAAGTCAATTTACTTGATAGAACTGATGTCCATGTTGTAAGAACACTCGAAGTCAGCGGTAGACTGAGCCCTGATGTAGGCTGCGAAGACATGCCACTAAACGTGCTCGAAGGTAGGTTTGGATTCAGACCAGGCAGGCTGCTCGACGGGATGACGGATGGGAGACTAGAAATCGAGGGTGTGGAGAAGGTGGATGGCAAGACAAGTGTAGATAGCGTAGTGACGACAGTGGAGAGTCTGCTGCTGGTAGTGATAACGGTGGCAGATGTAGAAAACGACGGATATGGTCTCTGTGGTTGGTTGATCGGTCGAGTTAAGTCCGACGTCTCAGATGATGTTGGGCCCAACGGGGACAAACTCACAGACGATAAAGTCAACGAAGAAGTTAAGCGACTGCTTCCAAAGATACTAGTACCGACTGACGATCCAAATGTAAATTCAGAGGTCAATGACGACGTAAACGTTGCGCCTGATTCTGGGGTAGAAGGGTTGAATATGGACAGCGCAGATGTAGTCGCCGTCTGCGTTGATGATGCGGTGGCAGCACCGGAGGAAGATGTTCCTATTGTCGACAACGAAGAAACGATAGGTGTAATATCCGCAGTTCGGGTAACAAGGGTACTGAAACGACTGGGCGGTGAAATACTGTTGAGCCACTCTGTTGTGCCGTTGATGACGGAGAAGTAGTATGTACCTCTTGCAGGGTTTGTAGGCGATGCACCGATGAGCGAAACCGTAATGATCGGCCCAGGCACAGTGACATAGACGACGCTGCAGTTTCCATCCAAGCCTTGAGCGGCGACTCCAGGCAGTGCTCTGAGCAGAAAATCCAGTACCACGTAGAAGCCAGCGATAGCCAAGCCAATCAGAACTAATGTCAAGACAAGATCCTGGAGGGTCTGCCGATCGGTCCAGTGTATCCGAACCAAGGCCAGGAAAAAGTGGTATGTCCACTTCAAGGCACGGCATGGCCACCAGCCACCAGGCTTAAATCCCCACAAGAGCTGCTTCGGAGACTTCGTCTTGGGTTGGGAGTGCTGCTTTGGACCTTCCCATGTACTTGAGATGACCGAATCTCGTTTTTCTTGAGCACCCTTTATAC
>Ga0265797_10002569_pt1 | contig 30279 bp, 28 predicted proteins | sample P2T30metagenome_FD_192433 | JGI IMG/M metagenome (GOLD analysis project Ga0265797, IMG submission 192433) | Plant litter microbial communities from East Loma Ridge, Irvine, California - P2 T30 | ecosystem: Environmental > Terrestrial > Plant litter > Unclassified | place: USA: California...
GAGGAGAGGGAGGTTGGTGGGGATGGCGAGGGTGATGATGATGTTGGAAGTGGGAAGCGGGGTGGAGGATTAAGATCTACTTCCGACGGGAAGTGCGGTTGTAGGTGGGAGAGTGGGTGAGATGAGATGATGAGATGATGAGATCGAAAGGAAAGTGAAAAGTGAAATTGAAATGTGGCACTGAGCGGAGCAAAGTGAGAAAAAGAATGATTAGATAATGTTAATGATCAGACTTCCGACGTCTCTTTCTTGTACCCAATTTTTCTTATCAATCGCGGCGCTGTCAACCATAAACGGGAACCTCGTGTGGCGCGAAGAATTGCGATCTCGCCGGCGCGCCGTCTTTCTCGGCGAAGAGAGCCAGCAAGCTGTCGCGGACCTCGAACTCTTCAATCACGGCGCCGAAGCTGGGATGGGCGAGATTCGTCAGTATGTATGCGTTGGAGTGGAAGGATTGCAAGAGAGTACCCACCCGTAACAGCGCGTCTTGTCCAACAAGCTCGTCTTCAGCTTCTCAATGTCTTTCAGACTCAGCTCGCCCAGGCGCGGATCCGTCAGCACAGTCATCCAGGCCATCACGGGTGTGATCTCGCCGTCGCGGTCCATTGGAAGACGATTGCTCAGATGCAGCAGGTTCGCGAGAGCGCCAGTGCCCATGCCGGCTGGCATTTGGTGGGCATATTTCTCAGCAGGTTTGTGCATAATGTGCGAGTGTGGCGGAGCAGTGGCCATGAGTGCGTGGCCAGACATGTGCTCGTGGTCCGCGTCGTCGGCGGGCTCCAGCGGGTGGTGAAAAGGCTGGTTGGCAGCATTGTGCGAGCGGACGAGCAGATATTGCATGTGTTCCATACATGGGCGCTCGAGCCTGTGAGAGGGGGAAAGACGAGGGAGTCAGTGTGGATACTTGGGACGCTCGCGGGCGGCGTACCGGGAAGCGTTGTGTTTCTTCATCATCAGTGAGGCGAAGGCGAGGGATAGGCGCCTGCGCTGTTGGGGTCTTGGAAAATGGGGTTGCCTTGGGAGTCGTACGTCAGGACGAAGTCTATGCCGATTTGATCATAGTCAAAATCGTTGTTTGGCAGCGGCATGGTTTGGTTGATCGCTGTGCCCGCCTGGAGTGGTATTTGGCCATGGCCGTGAGGAGGGCTCAGGTTGGTGCTGGTGCTCTCGGAACGTGGCTGATAACTGCCGGCAGTGCTACCACCGGTGCTGCGGCCATAGGAGCTGCTATCCTCGCGGGAGAATTTCATCGGCACAGCTGCAAAGTCGTAGGAAATGCCATGGCTTGCGAGGAGATCCTTGAGTCGTTTATTTTCCTCGGCGATGGCGTCACGTTCTTTGGTCGTGGTAGTGAACATTTCTTTGAGGCGTAGCACTTCTTGCTCGAGAGCTTTGATGTACATTTCCTTTCGTTCGCGATGCGTCCTGTGGGTCTGTTAGGATGTAGAACTTGACGGCGGCGATGCTGATAATTGAGAATCGACGGACCTTTGTGCTTGTCTGTTCAACTCTTGTCGTCGAGTCAAAGCAGGTTTGCTGTCAGGCTTGGGCCCTCTTCTTTTGGGAGGCTGACCATCTTGGGTTTGTTAGTAAGAACGGTACTGTGTTTGGCATGCGCGACATACCTTTGGTCTGCTTCTTATCATTGCTCAGATTTTTGAGAAAGTTAAGCTGACTCAATGGACTTGCGGAATCTTTCTGAGGCGAAGCACTGCTGTCGTCTGTGACGGAGTTAGTGTGACATTCGAAGCTGAAACAAAAGCGGACGGACGTACGGTAGGCAGCGGCGAGGTCTGCATGATTGTTGCCGTGGTGGGGAGCATATGTAGACATGACTGGAAGGGTGTGATGATAATGGCGACGATGATGTTGTTGGCGGTGATGGAGGATTGCAAGGGTTTACTGAAGAGATGGGCGGTCAGTTCGGCGGTGTCTTTGGCGGCTGCAGACGAGTTATAATGTGTGTGGTGATAATGTAGACTGTAGGTGAGGTCGTTGACTAACTTGCGGGGGTTACGAGAGTCCAGACTGGAGATGGACCGTTCGCGAGTAGTGTTGGCAATTGGGATGGCGGGATTGGACAGCTGCATCGATGGAACTACTTACCCGGCAGTAGGGTTTGGTAGTGATGAGGACGACGAGTGGAATATGCCGGAGAGACCAGCGGAAGCAGTACCCGACAGTGCTAAGTGAGGTTGGTGCGTTTCTGTGTGCAGGCAAGCGCAAAGGCAAGAGTTGCAAGAACCAAGGCAGCGGTACAAAGTGTGGAATGGCGAATGGCATACAGGATAGGATAGCCAGATACCGGGAAGTCGGAAATCGGAGATGGCGATGTTGTGAGCGGCGGCAGTGGGGAGCACTAGGCACTTGGCATGGGGAGCGAACACTGCATAGCGGCAGCGAGAGAGAGCGAGCAGTAGTAGTGGAGAGAGTTTTGGAGTAGAGAGAGAGATGGATCTGGGAGATGTCGTTGCTGGTCTGGGTCTGGAGGTGGCTGATTTGGAATCACCTGGCAAGGACCCTCTACGCGCCGAAGCGGGTCGTGCGCGAGCGGCGATCTTGAATAAATGTGGGTGAGCGAGGTGAGGTCAGAGTCCAGCGTGAGAGACATTGGATGTTGACAGGGGTGGATACGTACGAATTATCATGAATGAAATGGACGAGTGGAACTACGCATCAGGAGTAGTACTAATTATGTCAGGCAGCAATATCGTTCATCACCTTTTTACAGCTTAGCCATGTACAGTAATGGAAATTGTTGATGATCCAAGGAACTTGGCATTGACATAGTTGCTGCAGGAAGGATTCCGACCGTTTCCAAACCATGAATTGATGGAGATCCCAAGGGGCTGGGCTGGAAGGATCATGGGAGGCTCATCATGCTTTCACACTTTTGGTCTTGTGGCGTATTTCTACCCCTACTACGCAACAATGGTCATGCACGAGATCGTGATGCCCCATGCCCCGTGCTAACCACCGTGCCATCTAACCACCTTTTGAGCCATCACACCTACCAATTGAGTCTACTCTCAACCGGTCTTCCCTGCGAGGCCGACTTGTAAGTCACGCGAGCCCGCGGCGAATACCATCGAGGCATAGACTGAGGTGAGGTTGAACTTGCATATCTTAAGGTACGATTACAACAAGAGAAGACACATCGTTGGTTGGAGTCATTCACGTGTGTAGGATATATATTACACATCAATCCAACACGACCCAATATGCAAAGTAATAATAATAATGTCAGTTGTAGCCAATTATTATGCAACAAAAAAACAGTATAAATAGCCTCGGCAATGACTGCATTGAACACTGGATTAATCATCATCATCCCGCCGCCGCCACTTCCAGTTGTGAGCCCATCAGCCTTTTTCCCAGAGCTTTCCCTGCATTTCATCACAATCAACTTGCTTTTGCTTGGCTTCCCAGACCTGAGCTTCTGCTCGTCTCACCTGTGCACCCTTGACGTGTGCGTGCCGTGTGCGGCACCTGCGTCCAAAACAAACAAAAACGCCATGCCATCATCGCCACAGGCATCACAGACATCACAGACACCGAACACCACCACCACCACCACCACCACCACCATCATCCTACTAATCCGCGCCGCAATCCACCTAATCCCCTGGCTCGTCCGCCTAACAATCGCAAACCTCCTCCTCACCCTCCTCCTACCCTTGACCCTCCTCCTCCCAACCCCAGCCTACAACCTCTCCTCCCTCATCGCGGCCTCAGTATGGACGCACATCCAAAACATCTTCACGCGCGCCAACGGCGCCCACATCTTCATAACAGGCGACGCCCTCCCCCAGCGTGAGTCGGCCATCGTGCTCAGCAACCACGTCGAATGGTCGGATTTCTACATGATCCAAGAGCTGGCGCTGCGCGCGGGCATGCTGGGCCGCTGCCGCTGGTTTGCGAAGCGGGAGCTGAAGTGGGTGCCTTTTCTCGGCTGGGGGTTGTGGGCCATGGGCATGCCGATGGTGAGCCGGCGGTGGATGCAGGACGAGCGCGAGCTGAGGCGCGTCTTTGACGGTGTCGCGAAGAGGGAGTGGCCTATTTGTACGTCTTTTGTCTTGTCTTGTCTTGTCTTTGCTGCGCTCGCATTCGTTTCTCCGAAAAAATATATCTTATTATCATTGTGTGCGTCGAAGCACGTTCTTCCCGCCTCCTGCCTCTTTTTTCTTTCTCTTTTGGGTCTTTCTTCTTCTCCAGGACCATCTACCTACCATCTATCAATCAGTCCCAACCCATCGAATCTAACAAATCCCCCCCCTCAACCCAAACTGCGCCATAACCAACCACCACACGTCCTCGCAAGAAACCCTCAAACTAACACCACCCCCACCACACCAGGGCTCATCTCCTTCTCCGAAGGCACGCGCCTCACCCCCCAAAAGCGCCTGCAAGCCGCAGCCCACGCCTCCAAAACCCACAAGCCCCTTCCCGAACACCTCCTGCTCCCGCGAACAAAAGGCTTCGCGGCCTGCGTTCAGCACCTCCGCACCGCGGCCCCGCATGTGAGAGCGGTCTACGACTTGACGGTGGCGTATGCGGATTTCCATGGAGCGGGTGGTGGACGGGGTGGAGATGGCACTGATAAGAAGAAGAAGGAGGAGGAGGAGGAGGAAGAGCAGAAGTTGAAGGAGAAGAGGCGGCGAGTTGGCGTGAACGGTAACGGAAACGGATTCGGAAATGGGCACGGAAACGGCCACACCAAACACCCGACCTCCCAATCGCATCCCGCTTCCACTGACTTCACTTTCCAATCCCCGCCCACATTCCTCCAATCCCTCTTCTACCCCGACATCGCCTCTCGCTGGCGGACGTTGGTCCACGTGCGGCGGTTTGAGATTGCGAGTCTGCCCCAGGGGGAAGCGGAGTTGAAGGCTTGGTTGGAGGAGAGGTGGGTTGAGAAGGGCGAGGTTTTGGAGGGGTTGAGGGGGAGGTTGGAGAGGGGGGAGGGGTGGGGGGAGGAGGTGGATAGGAAGAAGGGGGAGTGAGGGAGGGTGCGGTTGTCGTGAAATAGTTGTGGTGTGATTGTGGGTCGAGGTTGGCCCGGCTTTTGAGAAGAATGGGTGGGTGGATGTAATGCTTGTGTACGAAGAAACGCGGAGACGGGTCGTTTTGCTTCGGTGGACTGCGCAAGGCTGGATACCTTAGGTATTTGACCAGGTGGCCGGAGCAGAAGTAATGGAATGGATTGGGATTGAGTTGTTCGGGTCTGACTTTGCGGGCCTCGCAAGGCAGACCTGACGTCTTGTTCGTACTCATTCCTTAGTCACACTAATGGATTCTGACCCTACGCAATGCTGATGAGAGGGCATGCAATGAGTTCTACAGCAGCGTCAACCTACGACCTCCCAAGTACCACTCTTTGTGATATGAAAGTCTCTTTTGCGAATTCGAGAATTCTCGGTGTCGGACAGTCGACAAGTCTGTCACGCGAATGTCGAGGTTCTGCGTGCTGCCAATGCCAAATCTGGAAGCTTGTATCATTATCGATGACTTGACAGCCGGGCCGTCTTCGTATACGCAACTCTAGATTTGCGAGAGTGTAAGCAAGATGTGTAGTGATGCTTGACCTCAGGTGGTGAGAGGGCAGCTGGCGCTTATTGGAGCATTTCTTCGCCGCATACCTGTCGCATTCGGAGCTTCTTGGCGGTTCCGCGACGAAGGCATCTCCTGTCGTGGTAGTGCCGATAAATCCTAGAACTTTGTTGATAGAATTGACTTTAGCAAGACCGCCAGACACCTGGTGGTTTCTCCCCGGGGTATTTTATAGTCATTCTGGATGGTGAGTAGAACACTGGACGAGCCGTGTTATTGCTCATGCAGTAGGCACGACGCAAACACGATCTCCAGCTTCATGCTGGGCATTCAGATCTCAGCCGCCTGAAACTCCATTCATTGCATGCCCTGCTGTCTGGCGTTGGTCTTTGCCATCATCTCAGCAATTCTCTTAAACATCTCGAGGTTCATTTTATGGGTTTCATGCTGCATCGCACGCTGATGCTCACGCTCCTCACGCAGATTTTCGCGCTCCTTTTCACGTTCGGCACGATCTCTCTCGCGTTCCCTCTCACGCTCTTCGCGCTCCTCTTGATCACGCTCCAGTCGCCGACGAAGCTCCTCCTGCCGCAGCGCTCGATCTTCTTCCAGACTGGTAACCAAATCTGCTATAATGTCTTCTCGCGGCCTTTTACGACTCTGCTGCAAGCCACTGCTGCGGCCGCGGCTTGCTGCTGAAGGCTCGCGACTTTGATTGTACCGAGGTGTCGAGCTCATCCGCAGAGCTTGTGAAAGTGGCATAGAATCTGACATCGTGACGTGGCCAGTATCGCCGTCATCCTCGCTGACTGCGTCCACTTCGTCGCCTGTGCGAGGATCAGTGAGGCCAGACACAGGACTCTCTTGGTCCACGTAGCGCTTCAACACGGCTCTCCTGGCTTGGCGTTCCGCCTCGTAGTCCAGCTCCCCATCCTCCTCGTCCTCGAATTGTTCTTGTGTCCGCCTTGGACCAGTACCTTTGCGCCCACTGAAGCTGGCCTCCTCAGCATTAGCATCCGTCAGAGCCTGCATGACCCGTCTCAGCTCTGTGGTGAGCGGCGATTCCGACCGCGTTCCATTGACAGACTCTCCCAGAATCGTTCCGTTCTCGCGATACTCCTTCATCGCGCGATGCACCTTCTTGCGGGTCGTCGCAAACGGCCGGCCAAGCACGCGGATGAAATCCTTCTCCACGTGATCGAAGAATTCCGCGCAGCTACGAGTGCGAATGTCCCAGTGGGCCAGCGCCAGTTTCATGAGGGAAAGCGTCTCTTCGTCGGTCAAGCGCTGGGCTCTGGGGATCACAGGTCTGGGGCTTTTTCCTGCGGGGCCCTTTCCTTTGCGGAATTGTGTTCTTTGCGAGGTTGATGGTGCGTTATTTGCCTCTGAAGAGTATGGTACTAGTGGTGGCGGCATTGCTGAAGACGATGATTGTTGGGTGCGATTCGGGGCTGTTGGAGGTGGTGGGTTTTGAGGCGCTGCCAGAGACCAGACTGCCTCGTATGGCGATGGCGGCATTGTCTCGTAAGACGCCGGTGACAACCAGTTGTGGTTGTTACTCATGGCTGGTCGTTGCCGGTAGCGTATAGCTATGTCGGTAAGGCAAGATACCTTACAGACGCGACAGTACAAGGGTTAGTAGAAGCCGCCAAAATCTTATCGATACCAGTCTCGAAGATCGACATGCGCTATGACGGCATTGGACTTCGCGCACATGCACATGCATGTCTTGTCGAATTGCTTGCACCTTCCAGTAGTGGTGGACATGGATGTTTGATATGTGACAAAAATTGAGCATATCCTCCAAAAGCACAATCTAACAGTAGCACGTAGTAGCTCCTAGAATATCCAAACGTGAACTGATTCTAGTCGTAGGATGTCGCGCAAATAGTTCGTGGTTTTTTCTTAGCGCCGGCGGTCCCTCAGCCAATCAGCATGACCGGAACGACTTTGAGAATGTACGACTCCGTTCTAAAGACGTACATCCCAAGGAAGCCTCCGTAACTCATTTACTTCCAAGGGTTCTCTGTCTTGAAAGTCCCACTGAAACAATGGCAGGAACACATGTACAACATCACCACCCTTGCCACTACTGATCCCACTTGGGCTTGTCAGGATTCAGCCCGATGAGACAAGTAACAGTGGCATTCCCACTACCACCATCATTAATCAAGTCCCCTCTAGGATACTTCCACTGGCCCGTCAACTTGGTGTAGCTGTCCAAAGCGGAAGCAATAGTCTTGCCGATCTCGATGGCCTTGTACAAGCGGCTGTGAGAGTAGTACGTGAGTAACTCCTGCGCTTTCTCGCGCTCGTCATTGTCGATGAGCACCTGCGCGCCACGCTCCACCCACGACTCGATTTCTGCGAAACTCTGGTTTTCGAAGCCAACGAGCATGTCTGTGACGATGGGGTGGTATTGCTTGGGGTTGCTGCACATGTAGTAGAGGACGCGTTTGAATATGCGGAAGATGAACTCGCTGGCTTCTTGGTGTTGGTAGTCGGTGTTTAGGAACTCGCTCGATGCTTGGTCGTACAGGTATCGGTGGAGGCCCGCCTCAGGAGGGATCGATTGCACGCCGATCCACCAGGGCGTGAAAGGCGCTGCGACCGCGCCTGTCGAGGCAACCCATAGCCGGAGCATGTCGGGGTCCATGCCGTCACGAAGAGAGAGTACCTGGCCGTATCCGGACTGGTCATCTTTGCTGGGTGTTAGCAAGTTTTCTCAGCCATCGTTTGTGGGATGCAACAGTACGAACCTGCGATGCGAATGTCTCGGTGGCGTTCCATCAGCGCCTTCTCAGTCACGGGGACCATAGCGCGAGTAGCATCTTCGAGCTCAGCCTGAGACATGTACTTGTAACCGCCGTTGCGAGCAGTAGCATTGCCACTCGTATCGCCGTAGACTTCCCAGATGTTGAAAGGCTTGTCACCCTCAGGATTCCACCAACCTTGCTGGATTGCAAAGTCGACAAGATGAGGCGCACCCATGTAGTTGGAGCTGTTCGCAAAGTTGACCGGGAAATCTTCGATGTAGCCAGGATAAAGGACGCGGATATCGTTTTCTCCCAGACGCTCGGCGGCCCAAAGTTTCTTGCCGCCGGCAAACTCCCATACAACCCAGCCTTCGTCTTTGTCTGCGATGAGATGGGTGTTGCCTCCGTAAGTCGCTTCGCCATAGTCATCCATCAACTGACCGATGATCTCCACTCCTTCGCGTGCGGTGTGAGCTCGCTCCATTACAAGACGGGCTAGTTCGCCGTAGTTGACACCCGTCTGGGGATTCGGTGTCATGTCGACGAGTTCCTCGCGGTTCTGGGCCCAGACGTCGCGGACAGCGACGCCGTGTTCATTGAGGCCGCCGTTGGTCAAAGGCGCAGGAAAGCCTTCAAAGTCCGAGTACTCCATGGAAATATATCTGGAAGTGTTCCTGACTTGGGGAATCTCAATGCGTTTTCCAGGCAGAGCGGCGTCCTCGGTGACACCGACGGATAGAGTCGCATTGGGAGGGTGAGACCTGGCAGGGAAGAGCTGTAACCAGTGGCCTGAGACTTCCTCTCCTGTCCCTGCTACCATGACCGAGCCATCGACTGTGAGGTTTTTGCCGACATAAAAGCAGTAGCTGGCTTGTGCTGGGGTCGAGAGAATAGCAATTGCCGACAAAGATGTCAGTTGCAAAAGGAATTGATTCCACATCGCGAGCAGAGTGTCACACCACGGCTTTGAGCATGTGTTCTTTGCGATATGTTGACGAAGGAGTGAGAAACGCGAGGTGCCATTGGAGTTAACGGATGGTGGAGACCGCCAAGTGCCCAAGCCCTGTCTTTCAAAATAAGGTTATCGTCACTAGCATGGGTGTAGCGAATTGATCCGATTCTCTCGCAGTAGAAGTTGCGATAGTGTCAAATGCGTGCCGTAAGAGATTTGGGGATAACGAAACCTTACTGACCCAGTACAAATTAGGCCAATTGTGAACGAAACCACCAGTCTTTATATTGGCTAACAACAGTACCTCACCTATCTTTCCAACGATAATAATCGTTCTCCTTCGCCAACTTCATTATCCCGTCCAATGTCGACTTATCTCGTGCTGTGAAGTCTTTAGCCTCAGCCGCTTCCAAGCAAACCACGTTGGCTGCATGAATTTGCCATGCATCGGTCTTCGGCTTTCTGCCCTCTTCAGGCTTCTCTTCCAAGTAGACGTCGAACTGCTGCCATTCATGCAAATCGTCCTTGGTCATCGAGATCCATCCGTTGAACCAGATCGGTTTGCCGGTACGGTCGAAGTGGATGAGCTGCGGTGAGCAAATCATGGGACCGTCTACCGCCACCGGTACATCTTCTGGGGCATCGGGATCGGTAGGATGGAAAGATGTTAGCTTGCCCATAGTTCCGGCCACGCCATCGTGGAAGACATAGTCAAGATCTCCAGCCATTTCGAAGCTCAGCCAGAAAGTCTCCTTATCGCCGTACATCATGTCATACACACCCTTTTTTCCCTTCGCCTCGTCGCTGTCTCGGTCAGGACCATTCAATCTTGTGGTGAGTAAAAGTGGTACGAAGTGACGGTGCTTGTCAACGACGATGACACCTGATTCTTGCTGGTGCCCACTTTCGCCAGTCCACATTCTGTTTTGCTTTACGTTGGTTGAGATTGGCGTGGGGAGGATTGACTTGATCCAGGCCCGTTTGTTCTCCGGGGACACGTTGCGATCTTTGAAGAAGAGTGCACCCTTTTCACGGTAGCTTTTGTCGTCAAAGAGAGAGGCTGGATCGACGAAGAAAAATGAGTCGGCGTCGATGAAGATGACTTCCCGGAAAGAGGACATCAATATGGCGAACGGTTTTGCTGCCCATCCTGTGACGATCTGTTAGCTCGTAAGTCATGTCTTGCTCACGCGAATCAACATACCTGCCAGGTGCCATCCATCGTCATCAATCATGAGCCTCAAGTCTCGAGTGACAACACCATCGAGCTTCTCCAGCTCATCCCGCATTTCTTCGTCGAGATCCTCATCACCAAGATACATGATTTCAACAGGAAGCTCGCATCCCAATTGGCGCAGACTAGGGATTACTGTCAGAAGCTGTCCAGCTTGATGGTTTCCTGCAGTGAAGACAATGCCGCGACCGCCGGTGTAGAAGCTTGCATGCAAAGACATGTGGTCGGGGTGAGATAGCATTGTCCATGGGAATAATCGCTTGGCAAATGTGTTGACGAAGTGCCGCAGCTTATCGTAGTTGCGAATCGCCTCTGCAATCAACTGCGATGATCGAGCCATGGCTCGGATGCGTGGGACGACTGGTAATTGTCGGAGGTCATCTGGAGAAGGTCAGAATGGCACGCCAAATGGAACATCGCTGCGAGTCTACTCACCACTGCTCATGCTGAAGTGAAGATCTTCCCATGTCTTTAGGATGGATCCGTAGGCTCTTATGCGGTGAGCAAGGTCACGCAGCAGAGGCTCTCCAGTCTCAGTGATTGGAGCGAGTAGAGCTTTCAAGCGGTACTCGTCTTCAAACAAAGCTTCAATACGATTCGCCGCTGCATCCCAGTCCTGTTCCGAGATGGCAGAGACGTGCTCTTTGGGACCAGCCTGTTTTGACGGTTTGACATCGTCCTTTCGCTGGGGCAGTGTTGGCTCATGTGCAACGGTCGGTCGCGCTGGAATCTCGCTAGGGCTGGGAGTGAGAACCTCTTGCGAATCTTGCACATCCCTCCGAGGGAGTTGTGGGCCTTCTGCGCTCACTGCTGGGGGCCAAGTACTGCCAAAGCAGAAAATTGCTGTAACGAGAGCAACAGCCAGTACAACTCGCAGAATTAGTCGTTGGTATGACCGAGAGCAACGCGTTATGCTTCCCATGGTGATGGATGACAATGTTACAACGGCATTCTTGAAGCACAACCCACCAAGAGCAGGGCTACATGTACTTGACTTAATCTATGGTCGCAAGGCCAGCCCTAGCTAAGCGAATGGCTAAGCATATGATCTCCGTACTGGATCTGGACAAGTCGGAAGCCCGATAGTCTGACCTACTACCGTTTTCCTCAGCTCCTGGCTAATACAGCCACGGGTTCCAGACGCGGCCGACCCTGCGCGGTGGCTTTTCAGGCTGAGGTCATATCGTACCCCTCTGGCTGTAGCAGTGCTACTTAAGCATGAGCGCAATCGCCGAGAGCATCAAAGATCGTGCAGTGCTGGCACAAGTGTTTCCATGGCTGGAAGGACGGTGCGTCGCGCCTCGCAGACTGCTGTCAATTTTCTTTGTACGGCGAAGAAAGCGCCCAGACTTCCAGACTGTCCAACTCCGCACTGGGCTGAAGCATACCACGGATGTACTTCTCACGGCTGTTTTTGACTTTGAGTGGCGGAAATAGTCGAGCGCAGCATGTACTAGCTCGAGGCCGTAACGACCCTGTCGAAAGCCTGCAACTTTGAGTAATAATATTGCAAGGACGCGGAATCAGTCGAACCGGACTGAGAGAGGTGGAAGAAGAGGAGAAAGACGGGCCAAGGCAAAATGGCCAAGGGCCTTCCAGCTCGAAATTCGGCGTTTGAATTCCGAGCAATTCAGGTCTAGCGTCGGAGCTCCTAGGCGACTATATGTAGGCGACGGTGTCGTTCTTAACGTGTAATTCACATCTTCTTTCTTGACATACATGTGTACTTCAGCCAGCCGCTCGGCTCGAAAAACTCTATGTTGAACTCAGTCCATCTCGATGGTCTTTTTTGAAACCTTCCTGCTCACGTGGCACACGGTCCTATTATGAGTAGAGGGCATTTCATTGAGACTCAGATAACCTCAGCCGTGGCTCGTCATCCTGCGACGGTATCTGCCAAGTCATCCTACTTCTGTGTTGGGCCGCTTATGTTCTCAAGGGCAAGAATTCGCTATGCTCGAATGATACTGGCCGTTGCGGGCGTAATGCCGCAACAAAACCCACTGACTCCATTGACATCAGCCTGTCTCTTCCATCAGCTCACTCAAGGGGGTACTGGGGCCATGCCAACTCCACTGGACCAAAAATCCCGTATCACCGTCCAGCGAGATGCTCACTGATCCTGATTTCCACTGCCACTCTCACGTGCCTCACCCAGAGCATCCAACATCGCCATGACCAACTGCTCAAGCCTAGAGTAGCGCTCATCAACATCCCAAAATGTCTCCTGCAGCATGCCCTCGAGATAGGTCTTCTCCAGGGTCAAGAGCCCGACTTCAGCCTTGAGCTTGTTGCGAGTCTTGCCACCTGAAGTCTTCAGCGTATCAATCGTTTCCTGGTGCTCGGTGTTTTGCTTCTTCAAAGCGAAGACCTCTTGTCTGAGGTTGCGGTAGTTGGCCATCACGTCGCCGGCGCGCTCGATCTGGAGGTTCATGATTGCGTGCTGGCGCTCGAGGCCTTGATTGACTTCCCTCATGTGGGCGAGGGCGTGTCTTGTGCCGAGGAGCTGACGGTGCCAGTTTTCGGCGAGGATGAGGAGGTCCGAGTAGCGACGGGGAATGGCGGGCTCGTTCTCGCCGATGTTGGCCTTTTGTAAAGAAACATTAGCATGTATCCCAATTAATTGCTGTCGCTGGGACTTACATGATAATCCTGGTCCGAAGCGGAGACGTGAGTGCAGTGAACGAAAGTGCCCTCAATCGGAGAGCCAATCTGGAGGATATCGTCTTTCTTATTGTTCTTGCTGAAGTGAAGCTTCTTCATGACCTTGGTGGCGGTGTTGTAGAAGATCGCCATGTTGACTGTTCGGTGAGGCTGTTGGTTGGAGGTGGGTGACGTCTGAACGGTTGCGTGGTCTGCAGAGTAATATAGACTAGCTGAATGTTGAAGCAAACTGATGCCAAGCTGAAACATGCGTATGTGCATCGATTGTTGCATTGTTGCGGACAAGCAAAGTCAAGTGAGGTGAGGATGAGACCTGCAGCTTGCACATGCAAGCGCGCAAGCAAGTCGCGGCAACGGCACAAGCAACCATGTGACATTGAGGTATGGTTGCCTGAGGGCTTGCCTTGTTCCCATCATGTGATTGTGAGCAGATTGAATAGAGAGTGAAATGACGACGATGCCGCCAAAGCCGAGGAGAATGAGGTAAGCAGCTAGGTAAACGCCGTTTCTGAGCGCAATAATACTACGGTATCAAGGTCAGTTGTCGTGGATAGGCTGCCACTATCAGTGTGTCATTTCGTTTTCTGCGCCCATCCAAAGTCCATGACAACAGGTGGCAGTGTTCTCGCCCTTCTTACGTTGTTTACCCGTCGCATTGCGAAGAGCATTCTACTCTCTGCCCCGAGCCACATCGTCGCCTTTTGCTTTTCGCTGCTAAGTTGATCATGCGTCTCAGCTTCTACTGCTGGTAACGTATCCATGATCTCGCGGACCATCTGTCGGTCAGATGAGATTCCTTGCTGCGTCGGTAGCGCCTTGAGTCCTGCGTACGTCGGTATGCAACCTTGGGCGACGTTGATGAAACTTAGATTCTTCCATGTATCTGTAAACACAGACAGAGCCGTCGAACCCTGAGTCGACCACTCGTCGCTGGTATTGGCATTGGCAGGCAACTGTGGGATCGAGGCGAGTAACGCTAATGCTGGTGCCCAGTGCATGCAGCCTTCAAGATCTAGCCACTGTAGTCGCAACAAATTTACGCTCATTTGACGGAGCAATGAAGCGGGTTCGCTTAGATCTTGGTCCAACGTGGAGTATAAATGCGAACCACCTGCGATAATGTCCGGACTGTGTTGACTTGACACTGTAGTGGTGGAAAGATTCGGCGTCAAGGTCGGTCGTGGCCAGTAAGCCAGTGATAAGTGTGTGAGCTGAGGCGTGTGCTTTGTGAAAGCCAATAGGTCGCGCCATAATATCGTTGGAGGAGGGTGTGAAAGCGATAGGTGCGTAAGATTAGAGAATCTCGATGGCGAAAGCCCGGTATCCAGAAGCCCTGAAGAAGCATCAACATCCTCCCAAGAGTCCGCAACATCGAGGCTTGCAGCCGAAACCGCCTTTGACTGCTCTGGTCGAAATCTTTTGGTGAGGCGTGGCAAGGTCAGCGTTCCATGGCCGACAAGACCGGACAGGTCTAAGTGTGTGACTTTGTCCGAGCCCTGAGTCAGAGCTTCAAAAGCCTCGATGTTGATCCCTGGCCCGTGAACGCACATGTAGGATAGCATCTGCAGTCGCAGATGTAATGTAAACTCCGCCAAGGCCGGGTAGTCTTCCTCGTCGAGCATATCCCACTGCACCACCACCGTCTTCAGAGCGTAGTGCAGCAAGGTCCCAGCTCCACGGTGTTGGCTGAGGTCATTCTCTGATTCTGTCAGACGGGCAAATCTACCCACTGCTTGAGGTTTGAACCTTTCAGCCGGACCACGCGCAATTTTGCCACCTTTACGCCTCCCTCGAAAGGCCAGCGTTGGCATCCATCTACCGCTACCCAATGCAGTCCAAGATCTCGGTGGTGCTGGTCCTGGTGTTCTGAGCCTGTCTCGAGTCCGAAAGCCAGGGCGAGCTCTGGGTGGTGCACTTTCGGGCACGCCCAGAATACCACGCAACTCTGGTGGCACGGATCTTTGGCCAACCAGATCGGCTATTTCACGCTTCTTCGCTGCGGCATCAGGACCTTCGATCTTGCGAAGCTCACTGAGCTTCTCGTTCACAGAAGATGCAAGGCCTTCGTGATTGGTGACATTTTTCGGGTTTGGCGATGATGGGCCTTGATGCTGCTTGAAATTGAAGTTTCGCTTTTTGGGCATCCAGGTGGTCGGTGAGCGAGGTTTCTGATCAAAAAGCAAATGAACGGAAGGAGTTAGGTAGTCGCTCAGGTATATACTGTGGTGGCGGATGACATGAGATGAGTCGCTTTGGGAATGCGAGACTTCAATTGGCCCGAGAGAGTGGGGCCATTCCGCTGTGAGGGAAGCTGCGTTGCTGTCTTCGAGATCGTGAACTACTAAACCGTACCTCACCTTTGGAACCAGTCAAAGAGACTCACCGCACCACAATTATGGCCGCACCACCTCCTCCGCCCCAATGGGTCCTCGACCTCAACTCCACGCCGCCCAGTAAATCGCGCAGCGGCGCCTTTGTCGATCCGCCAGGCTTCACATCCACCACCGCTCTACAAGGACAGCCCAAAGGCGGCAAAGGCAAAGCCGTAACACCGCGCACCAAGCCCTCGCCCCAAGAGATGGAGACCTTGAAGCTCAAGAAAGCGTGGGAAGTGGCGATTGCGCCGGCCAAACAGCTGCCAATGAACGCCATCGGCATGTACATGTCCGGCAACAGCCTGCAAATGTTCAGCATCATGATGGTGTTCATGCTGTTCAAGGCGCCTATCCAAGCGCTGCTGAACATCAACCAGACTTTCGCGCGCTTTGAAACGGATGGCAAGAGGCAGGAATTGTTGATGGTAAAGGCGGCGTTTGTGGGCTGCAATCTGCTGGCGTTGGCATTGGGAACTTGGAAGGTCAATCAAATGGGATTGTTGCCGTGAGTATCTTGCCGCCACTTCTTGGGGAAGAAACAATTCACTAACGTTGTTGGCAGGACTACGAGATCAGATTGGCTTGCGTGGGAAATGCCGAGGGAGCCATTGGAACGAGCATACTTTGTGCCATCTTGAGTGGCAGCATACATGGACGATAGATCGCATTGAAGTTTTTGAGACCCATATTTTTCTCACGACCGTAGCCAAGCCCTGATCATGCATCCTTGAACTAGAGTTCATCTAGGCAACATGTACTTAAAGCACGCCGAATGCTTAGTGGGTGCACAACTTAGCGTTCACCAATACGTCGTGGTAAATTGTGAAGTCCTGCTTCACTTGTCCCGCGACATGGACTGACAGCGCTGGGTTAACAGCATAGATGTATAAAATAGCTGCGTCTGAAATGTTTGGTGCCCAAGAAAAATGCGCGTTGGCTGGTATCTATTACATATGTACAAAGCAGCGCCCGGCTGGAGTAGCATCCGTATATGCTCGCCAAAGCTGTGTACATCTAAGCCGCCTGTGTCGTGGGAACGTGGGTGCCACGCTCGAAGTATGTCCACTGGCCTTCCGTGGGCTTCTCCTCGAGGTCCTCCCAGCTGCATGCTTCGTTAGTAACATCTCAAACCAATCGTACCCAAGCAATACTTACACCTTGCTCTTGGCGAGAGTGTCCACAAGCGCGTTTTCACCCTCAGCCACCTGGATAATCTCCTCGAGCAGACCGGAAGAGATCTGGTTCTCAATTTCTGAGACCTGCTCAATTGTGAGGGCAGGCTCAGGCTCGATGCGAGGGATCTTGGCGTTCTCTGCCCGCAGGTCCTTCTGCATGTGCTTGTCCATGTCCTTCTTCATGTCCTCGTCCGTAGGGCCCTCGGGGAAAGGCTTCTTGGGCACGTACTCATCGTCCCATTCTTGAGTCTGCATGCCCTCAAGCGCCTGAGGTCTCCATACGATGTTGAATGACTTCTCGCCGGAAGGGGTCGAAATAGGGATCTTGCGGAAAGCCTCGGGGTGTCCGTCAATGATCTTCTCGACGCGGGTTTGCCATTCCTCCAGACCGGCGGGCTTGACGGACTCGATGACGCTCAGGCGCTGCCTTGTGAGCGCTTCGGTGGATTGGCGGTAGACGCTGTGCTCGGGGAAGAACTTGAGCTTCTCCAGGGTGTTGTTGTAGACGTAGAGCAGGGTGGAGCGCGGGCTGGCGTGTGTGCGGAGACCAGCGAGACCTGTGGGCGCGCCAGGCTCGAGGTACTTTGCCTTTTGCACGGCGGCGAAGAGACGAGTGGCGGGTCTCATGGTTGCGACGGGTGTGGAGGATCAATGGGTGGTGGTATCAATCGCAGGCGATATGGAAGCTCGATGTCGTAGTCAGATATGCGCGCTGGCTTACTGGCTCGCTTGTGCGGAGCTACCCGTATGAACGAGAGACTGAAAGTGGAACAAGGGTAACTCCTGGCTTCGCTGGGGGGCTGGCCATCAATACGTTTGTTAGCAGCGGCTGGCAAGGACGATTAACAACCTCGCGACACGCTCTCTCAACATATTTACTTATCCCTCTAACCCGAGTCGCTCGCTACGCTACCGCTCACAGCAAGCAAGCATCCTTCGAGGCAGCTTGAGCACCACGATCGCAACGCTCATCCAAGATTGCTTGTAGGGGCCACGCAAGCACGCGAACATTGAATTGTCCACCTTCGACGAACAACGGGCTTTTGCCCATCAACACCACCAACCATGCGGTTACAATCCCTCTTCTCCCTGGCGCTGCCACTTCTCTCGTCCGTGGTCACGGCACAGCAAGATCGCGCATCAATAGAGCAGCATGCCGACTCCTTGGCCATACCACAGCGGCAACGGCGAGATGAGCCTGTTGCTGCTCAGGGTGCTATGGAGGGACACGATGGTAAGACAAGAACAGACGGCGGAGCTGGAGAGGGCACAGTCTTCAACGGCAAGAAGGTGCCTCCCCCACAGGAAATCGCCGGAGACGATCTGGACGAGACTATCAAATCGGGATACTGGATGGTCGAGTTCTTCAGCCCATATTGTGGACACTGCAAGCATTTCGCGCCGACGTGGCAGACAATGTACGAGTTCTACTATACCGACGACCCAGTACCGCAATCGGAAGGCACAGAGGACGATCTGAACGGATTCACGAAATACTACGACTTCCACTTCGCCAAGGTAGACTGCGTAGCAAACGGAGACGCTTGCGCAGCCGCCAGCATTGGCTCTTTCCCGACCGTTGTGTTGTTCAAGGATGGCGTCAAGGTCAGCACGAACACTGGCGCACAAAGTCTAGCATTCATGAGCGCCTGGGTGGAAGAGACACTTGAGACAATCAAGCCTGGGAGCAGGATCAAGGGTGGCCCGAAGCTTCCTGCGGTTGGAGATCACGCAGTGGACAAGACTTTGCCGGAGCCTGCAGCCCTGGAGAAGACAAGCACATCGGTCGCAGCGACGTCGACCAAGTCTACAATCAAAGCCACTAAAGTCGCTAAACCCGTTCCCAATGCTGCTGGCAAGAGTCAGGACTTGACGGCAGAAAGCTTCCAGCGCCTGGTGACCATGACACACGACCCTTGGTTTATCAAGTTCTATGCGCCTTGGTGCCCCCATTGTCAGCATCTGGCTCCCAACTGGCAGGGTATGGCCAGAAAGATGGAAGGCCAAGTCAATATCGGTGAGGTCAACTGCGACATCGAGAAGCGACTGTGTCGTGACGTCAAGGTCAAGGGATACCCTACCATTCTGTTCTTCCGCGGAGGCGAGCGCATCGAGTACGATGGACTTCGTGGCTTGGGTGACTTGATTCTCTTTGCTCAGCGAACCATGGCAGTCGAGGAAGGTGTGCGTGATGTGACAGCGGCCGAGTTCGAGGAGCTTGAAGAGAAGGAGGAAGTCATCTTCCTCTACTGCTACGACCAGGCCACGACCTCTGAAGACTTCACCGCGCTCGAGCGCCTGGTCATGTCTCTGATCGGCCACGCAAAACTGGTGAAGAGCTCTGACCCAGCTTTGTCGCAACGCTTCAAGATTAGCACATGGCCTCGCCTACTCGTCAGCCGCGACGGCAAGCCTTCGTATTATGAGGCTCTCTCGCCTCAGACTATGCGCGACTACCGCCGCGTGCTCGATTGGATGCAGTCTGTCTGGCTGCCCATTGTTCCCGAACTTACCGCTTCGAACGCACGCGAGATCATGGACAACAAGCTCGTCGTCCTGGGTATCCTGTCGCGAGACCGCCCGGAAGAGTTTGCCAGCGCGAAGCGCGAGATCAAGAATGCCGCTCTGGAATGGATCGACAAGCAGACACAGCAGTTCCAGCTCGCAAGACAGGAGCTCAGAGACGCCAAGCAGCTTCGCATCGAAGAGGCCGAGGACCGCAACAATGAGCGCGCTCTGAGAAACGCCAAGGGTATTCGGATCAACATGGCAGATATTGAGCGCAAGGAAGTCGGTTTCGCTTGGGTTGATGGTGTGTTCTGGGAACGATGGATCAGGACCACCTATGGCATTTCCATCCGTGACGGCGAGCGCGTCGTCATCAATGACGAGGCCAACAAGCGCTACTGGGACAACACCGTGACGGGCAACTCCATCGTCCCTTCGAGAACGTCAATCTTGGAGACACTTTCCCGCGTTGTCTCCAATCCCACAAACCTCCCTCCCAAGTCCACAACGACGCCGCTCGGACATATTTGGTGGGTCATTAGTGGTGGCTTCCTATCTCATCCGCTTGTGAGCGCTATCATCCTCCTCGTCTTCTTTGTTGGCGGTACCATCTACGCACGAAACTACGTCAAGAAGACCGGTGGCTACATCAAGCTATCGGAGAAGGGCGGCCCCATGGATGGTCTCCTGGGTGGCAACAGCGGCAGCCAGAGCCAGGGCAAAGTTGACTAGTCCGTCTGTTGAAGTGACATCTACTATTGGGTGAAAACGGCGTTTGGCAAGGGAAATCTTTTCTTGTATGGATAGAACGGAACGGGGGTGTTTGTATGGCGGTGACAGCGTAGCCGAGCGAATATGAACTTACATCTGATTATGCCAACACTACACTAATCTTGCTGTCTACTGCCATTCAAGGATCACTACACCAGCCGCCATCGACAACGTAACTGCTGCCAGTGACCGCGCTCGCCTCGTCGCTCGCCAAAAAAACTATTACCTTCGCCACCTCCATCGGCTCCAAATCCCTTTTCAGGCTCTGCGCCGCCATCACTTCCGCCCGATACTCTTCAGTCAAGACCTCCTTGATCTGCCTCTCCGTGGCAATCGCCCCGGGCATCACGCTATTGACCCTAATCCCCCATGGCCCAAATTCCTTGCTATGCGTCCGCGTCAGCCCCATAATGGCCGCCTTGACAGCAGTGTACGCCGGCAATCCCACGGCCGGGATCCGCCATGTGATGCTACCCATGTTGACGATACTGCCGCCACCAGCGGCTTGCATGGCCGGCACAAATGCCTGCGTCAGGAAGAATACGTGCCGCAGGTTGACGTTCATGTTGAACTCCCAGCTCTCCGGCGTCATGGACATGGTGTCTTTGCGCGCAAGATGGCCGCCCGTGGCTGCATTGTTGACGAGGACGTGGATTGTCTTGTGGGTTTGAAGGACTTCTTGTGCGAGAGATTGCAGGTGTGGCAGGTCGGCGACGTCGCTTTGGTGGAAGATTGGGGTCGGTACTGGGTTGCCGCTTGCGTCGTTCAGTGGTTTGACCCTGGCGATCAAACTTTCGGCGGATGAGGCAGATATGTCGAGGATTATTACTTGGGCTCCCTGGAGAGCGAAGAGCTCGACTGCGGCGGCGCCTATGCCTTCGGCGCCGCCTGTGATTAGGACATTTTTGCCGCGGAGAGATGGGTAGATGGCGTGTTGAGTTGTCATTGTGGCCGTGGATTTGTACTTGGGGTGTGGTAGTTGCCTTGGGGCGTTTGGACTGCTTTTGAGTGCAACTTGGGAGTTGGGAATAGAGATGTACTGTGTAAGATAGAGCTACGAGTATTGACGACTGCAGCTGACGTTGCATCAATATGTCACTTTACTTGAGCAGCTGCGGTGTCCCAGTGGAGTCCTGGAGGATGAGGGGCTGATGGCATCAATGTGGATCGTAAGTTACCGTAAGGATGTATTCGGGACCGGGTTTGGTGAAGTCCGTTGCCGACAAACGCCGCTGCTTTGGCGACACGATGATCGGGCATAGTAGACACGACAACATGGAACGAAGATGGAAAACCAATGGACTATCAAAGTACAGATTGGCTTCGATATACATATGTTCGAGAATGATGCAAGACGTAATGTATACGAGCTCTGCACACGTGTGTTTACACATCCAGTCGCAATAGACAGAAGGGCTTACTTCACTAATAGGTCTTGGACCCGTCCAATCATCAAACACTACTCTTAGTACAATGCAACAGGGCGACGGTATAAAGCATCGGCCATCTTCGCGACCTGAGCCATCTCCTTGACATCGTGCACACGTACTATGTCTGCACCACCCTGAATGGAGGCTGCAACTGCGACTGCTGTCCCCCACACCCTGTCTTTTGGCTCCGTCACGCCAGTGATCTTGCCTATGAAACCTTTGCGACTACTGCCAACCAGCCAAGGCATGCCTCGCGTGCGACGTGGTAAATTTGTCCGGGATCTGCGACCAAGATCTAAAAGGGCGAGGTTTTGTTCTTGCGTTTTTGCAAATCCAACACCGGGATCGAGAATGATTCTCCACTTTCGGACGCCAGCCTTCATGGCATCGCTGATTCGGTGGTACAGCTCAAGGTGTATGGTTTTCCAGAGTCCGCCTGGGTATTTACAGTTTTCCGGATTCTGCATAGTGGCAGGAGTCCCACGCATGTGCATCATGATGTAAGTACAGCCGAGTCGCGCGACGGTCGGCAGCATCTGCGGGTCCATCATGCCCGCCGAGATGTCATTGACAATGTCGGCACCAGCGTTGACGGCTGCCTCTGCAACAGCCGCACGGTATGTGTCGACTGAGATTGCGATACCTTTGGCTTCTGGAAGAGACTTGATGGCCGCAATTGCCGGAAGCACCCTGTCGATCTCCTCCTCGGCACTGACGTCCGGTGCATTTGGGCGGGACGATTGGCCTCCCACGTCGATGATGGTCGCTCCCGCCGCAATATGAGCAGCCGCCGTCTCTCTGAGGCTTTGGATATCCAGAGCGTTCGAGCCGCCGTCAGAGAAAGAGTCGGGCGTCGTGTTCAGTATTGACATGATCTGCGTTTGGCGTGTGGGAATCGAGGCTTGCGCAGAGTTCCCTGCAGCGAGTGTTGTCGTCGTGTAGATTTCATCCTGTGAAGTGTTTCGGACTTGTGAGTGCATGGAAACTAGCCGCTGATTGGTACGTGGATTCCTCCATTCTTTCATCGCCTCAAGACTGCGAATTTTGTTAGCATGTGCGCAAATTACAACGAGCATTCCACCGAAGACATACTCCATAATGGGCCTGAGGACGAATTCTCGCTCGTGCATCAACATGTGGGGTATGGTCAGACGTTCTGAGTCCACCACCTCATCACGAAAGATGGCAATGTCCAAGTCGATGTTCCGAGGACCCTTGTCAATAAGCTTGACCCGGCCGTGGTCTTGTTCGATTGCTTGTAGTCGATCCAGCAGTTCCATCGGGCTGAGTGAAGTCTCAATCTGGGACCGATTAGCGAACATTGTTTATCACGGCCATGGTTGCAGATCACCCCTTGGAATTCCACTTACCTCACAAGCACCATTCATGAACCGCTCTTGGTCTTCGACGTACATCGGTTTGGTTTCGTACAGGAAGCTTGTCTCGACAATCCGCATGTCCGGGTCCGCATCGATAGCGCGGCAGGCCTTCTCGATCTCCTCGATCTTATTGCCAACATTGCTGCCCAGTGCCACAACAACACCACCCCGCATCCTGCTCCCAGATGGTGCGGTGTTATCAAGGGGCGAATTATGAGGGCTCATGCTTGTTGATGTTGTTTGTTCCAGGGGAGAAGTTGAGAACAACGACAACTGGTCGTCCAATTCTTGCATCAGGTCTTTAAGCGTCGTCGCCTGCATGCTCCCATCAGGCACGGTGGACGAAGCCCCAGTCTGAAGGCCATGATGGGCGTTGTCGGTATTGCCGGTTGACATGTCCACAGGCGAAGTGCCTCGTGCATCCAAATCGTGTTCGTTGAAGTCGTCCAAGGAAAGTTCATGCTTCTCGCCCATTCCTGTCGTCGCATCGCCATCCTGATCTGACATTATGGGGGAATCTTCGGCGCTCATTTTTGTTTCGACTCGCACTTTCTCCACGATGAGATGCTCCGCAAAGTCGTGCTTTGCAGAGTATATTGCATCAGCAGCGAGTTGTGCTAAGTCGTTATAACCATCCACCAAAGTACCTTGGATGCTGGGGCTGAGCCTCGACATAAGTTTTGCCACCATATCGTTGACTTGTTGTCGAGCACACAGGAGTTGATCGTCCTGTTGAGTCGGAGTGCCCCATAGCAATATTTTGAAGACTACAGGAGTGATTCCGCCTTGATTTAAGGTCCGAACCCGTGCAGAAAGGCCTCTGAGAATAATTTGGCAACGAACATTACTGTCCGAGGAGAACCGGATCTCGCTAGAATGGGTCCGGCAGTCAGAGATTTGCAGGCTTGATACTTTGCTGCTGGGCAACTCCTCTATCACTGCGCGAGTGAGAGCTTGCAAATTAAATAGATCACTAGCTGGAAGAGCGTCCCAGGCAGCCTCGAGTGTTTCAATGGGCTTGCATGCGCGTTGGCCGTGTTCATACTCGACATTTGGACACAACGTGATGATCGCATGCACTTCTGAGTATCCTGTTTCACGGACGTCTTCGTTCAAGCTAAGCACTGTCAGTTGTCTTGGCCTTTCCTTGGGCATCGACTCGTTATGACTCACTTCTTGGTCGACCAGATTTTTGAGTGCTTGATCTCCGATGTGCTGTGAAGTGGAAGTTCCACATGCACACAGGGGATTGCATGTAGTCCAGGCTGACGAGCGCTTTCCAAAGCCGCTTGCTGTTCCGACGCAATGGTTGTAGTGATGACCACAGGATCATCACCTATGACAAGGCTCAGAGTGACCTGCTCTAGCTTTAACGATGCCGTGAGGGGCTGAACAACCCGGGTTAACGCTTCGGCAAGCATGTTTGGGACGGCCGTAACATCATCAAAACGTACACGGTCGCATATTGTCCCCAATGTTGTCAGTGCGCGTGTTTTCAAGTGCTCGGCTTCCTGCTCCAGCCCGCCTGCAACAGCTCGTGCTGTCGAGGGCACGTCTACCGAAGCCATCTCAAACACAATTTGCCGTAATTGCACGGGACGGTCATCCCAAGCGGCTGTATCAAAGCGAATATTGAGAGTTTCTTGAATCCGTACGGCGATTGAGACCATGACACGATTAGTCAAGACGTTCTTCTTCAACTCAATGCTACGCAGTGGCGGTGTCGCAAACTGGTTGGGGTTTTGAGTGTCCACATCATTTTCTGGGTCCTCTCGTTGAACAGCACGGACGATTAAAGAGTCCAGACATTCGGGAGCAGTGTCTCGTAGGGCTGCGTCAAATCCTTCTACGAAGGAAGACAATCCCCCAAGGGCACGTTTTTCGCACTTTTCTTCCAGGCGATGAGCAATCACCGACAGGTCGGTGGCTTCGGAGCCGGATACTGTTACGCTCGTATTGTTATGGCTAAAGATTCCTTGGCTTGCGTGAACCCTGCTGATAATTAGCTGCTGCTCAAGCTCTGACCCCAACATACAGACTGACGTTAAATGCTTCGAATTTACAGTTGTCGGAGACGAAGTCGAGGTGGGAGTTACGTTTTGATGAGCTCGCTTGTGAAGCCATTCAACGCGTGAGCCGTTGATGTGGTGGTGGAATCTGAGAGTAGTATCGACACATTGGATCTTGGTGTACTTGGCGAAACTGGAAGAGTAGAAGTTTCGTTCGAGAGACTGTGCGGCGGCTTCGATCAACGAAGTATTGGAGGTGAACGTACATCGGAGGAGATCGCTTCGAGTTGCGCTCATTAGCTCGTCCACTGCAGTTTCCATCGTCTTGCGATCCGTCGGCTGGGCGACCTCGTGTTCCATGAAGCTGGCTTTTGGTCGCAAAAGGAGGCAAAACGACAATGTTATCCCCGTGTTTTCCACCTTTGAAAAGCGTGGCCCTACCTTACGGTAATATGCTGATATTGGGACCTTAACATCTGTATGCAGAAGGAAGTCTGGAGCTCTCGGGGGGTCGCTGCGAGTAAGAACGCACTTCAGTCTCCAGGTTGTAGCGTATCCCGCCCTATCGACCGTGCCAACGAGGCCGGTGATTGTGGTGTCAATAGATGGCCATACTACAGCCATCTGCTTCATCAAGAGATGCAAGTAGTGAAACAAAGACAAAGCATCGCCAGCGGGCTTCTTTGTTCGCGCAAGTATCTCGGACCATGGCGGTCCCAAGAAAGATCGTAGGCCTGGTGTTTTGGTGAGTACTACCACTCTTTGGTTCCATGGGTCGCCAGCGCTACTACAATCGTGTCAGTATCTTTTCTACCGTAATCATCTAGGAGATCACGAGACGTACATGATCGTGCGTTTTGACGCGTCCAGGTCATGTTCTCCAATCGGTGATGCGTCTCCAGGCCGAATTGCGAGTCCCAGGGCTTGCGTAACGTGTGACCTTGTTCCAAGTTTCAACCGTATGGTACTACTAGGCGCCTTCGACAGCCAAGTATGCCGCATGGCAACTGTGATCAGCGAAGGTGTATAGTAGTCAAGAGTGATCAGTTATGTTGAGTCTCTACGGACAATCAACAACTAAGAGAAAGCATGCGTCCCTTCGCTTGGGGACAACGAAATTGTTGGTGGAAGATGGGGACGAGGTTTGTCACGTGCTGAAGTGAAGTAGATGTCCGCGATTTCACAGATTGAGGAGCGGTTGGCTGGAGAGTCTTTGACTTCGACCAAGTGGAAGGGAACGAGCGGAACCGTAACGGCCCGGCGGGTAAGCGCTCATATCACGTGTCACCAGCAGATTACATAAGGCAGCAGGCACATAAGTTACGGCAAAATGTAGCTCTCAACTCACTTCCATCACACATCTGTGCATCAGCCGGCGAATGGGATTCTGGAGTTCTATTCTAAGCGTGTGCCAAGCCGGTTTAGCACCGGATCAAGCACAGAAGTGTCGATTCGAGCAGCACCAGCTTGTCCAACACGTCGGTCGAACTTGGCGAGCACAAAAACGTGAAAATCCATTCGGTGAACCTCCAATAACTCCAAGGGGCGACTACACGTAACAATGGACGAATTCGCAGCAGCATCACCACACAACACGCTCCCAAGATTTCTCGCCTACGAACAAGACATTGCACAACCTTCAGTATCTCATCATGTCTCCTCTTGGCCCATTCAAGATCATCACTGTGTTGCCTGCAAGGGCGTTAGCGACCAGGGACGGCCTGCTACACCTGACTGCGCGTTGAATCCTTCAAGAGGCAGTGCATACTCAAACTTAGCAAACGTCACGCTCTTTGTCTCCACTCGCCGAGTTTCTTACAGCCATAAGTAAATGCGGGTGCGGTCTTTGTAGAATCTATACGCCACTCTTTTCGAACTTCATCTTCCAACATTCACCGACATTCACCAAGATGAACATTCGCAACTGGGAATCACGCAGAACTCACCAGGCATGGGGCACTGGCTCTGGCAACCCCGTCTTCATGCTGCTCGCCTGTTTGGTTGCCAATATCATTGCTTTGATCGTGGCGATTGTGATCTGTGTCGTTGAGATCAACGATGGACCAAATGACTACGGCGAAGGGTAAGTATCACAGACCGTAGCAAGGTGCAGATGCTGATTGCCATATGTCACGTAGGACTGGCGAAACCTTGTGGCTTCCTGCCCCATCTGCGGGCATCATCTGGACTCTTGTTGATGTCGCAGTATGCCACTATTCTGTTCTTCCTCCGGTCTATTACTTGTCAGAATCCGTCATACTTTTCTGCTTGAACTTCAGCTTCGCTTTGCCGGGTTTGCTTATCTACAGTCCTCCAAGTGGAAGATATATGAGGCAGGCCCTCCCAACAGACATACACATCGGTCAGACACTGATATCTCTTCTTTAGCGGAGGACAAGGTCTATCTTTCCTACCAGGCGTGTTTCTCTGCATTTCTGCGGGCGTGTACGTATGGCCCCTGATTCTCTCATGGCACCTCACTTACCCCGAGTCGCAGCTACATCTACATCATGGTAGTATCCTCTATCAAGGTCCATAAGGAAAGGACCCGTCCCCGAAGCAGCGGTATCGCTTGAAGGTGTGGAAGACAGGAGTGTAGGAGTGATGAAGGAGAAGCACAGGTACTCGGCAGGCAGGTGCTTGCAAACGCAGAGGATAATGTCTAATGTTTTGCCTCGAGGCAAGATCCGCACACTCGTTACCAGGAAGAGCACGGGAGATCGCAAAGGGCTATATGATAATGATTAATACACACTCGAAGACTTGAAGCGCAATCAAAGGAGCTGGGCTTGCACGTGTCCATGGTCGAGTGATGGGCTGTGAGACGTGATCACTATTTGACAAAACGTACTGTAGGTTTGTCGCAATGGTGAAACACCACAGTGTCATCCTTAAACAACTCGTACAAAACGAGCGTATGTACTGTCACGCGCCTTGAAGAGGCCGCTAAAGCACGGTGAAACTACGCAAACGCCCAGACAATCATCGCGCCAGGCGTCCCATGTTGTGCCTCGGCCCCGAGGCAGTTGAAGGCGGAGATCACCAACTGTTACATATCTTACCGTACATGCTGTACACCACCTTGATATACCATCTCCCCGTCGCGCCTTTAATCCACATCCTGCTCGAACGTGCACGAGACAAGTGAACACCTTGAGCCTTCTCATACGCCGCCTCACACACATACCGCAATCATGACTTCCCCTCGTACGCCGCTTCTCCTTCAAGCATAAACAACCAGACAAACTGCTTACACCTCTCCAGAACAGATCCGCACGGTCACCACCGACCTGCTCAAGATCACCCACCCCATCATGCTCGCTGGCATGAACGTCGCTGCCGGCCCTAAGCTCGCAGCAGCCGTTACCAACGCCGGTGGCATCGGTGTGATCGGTGGCGTGGGCTACACCCCAGACATGCTCAGAGAACAAATCGCAGAACTCAAGAGCTTCCTCAACGACAAGAACGCTCCTTTCGGTGTCGACCTCTTGATCCCCCAGGTTGGCGGCAGCGCCAGAAAGACCAAGTAAGCCACCGATGCTCTCGTCATTTGCTTGCAAGTTGCCAACGCCAACAATGCTAACGTGACCTCGCAACAGCTACGACTACACCAAGGGCAAGCTCGACGAGCTCGTGACCATCATCATCGACTCTGGCGCCCGCCTCTTCGTATCCGCCGTCGGCGTTCCCCCCAAGTCCGCCGTCGACCGTCTCCACAAGGCCGGCATCCTCTACATGAACATGATCGGCCACCCCAAGCACGTGCCCAAGTGCCTAGCCCTGGGCGCCGACATGATCTGCGCGCAGGGTGGTGAAGGTGGTGGACACACCGGAGACGTTCCCACGACCGTCCTCATCCCAACTGTAGCCGCAATGTGCAAGGGCAAAAAGGGTGGATTGGGCGCAGACGTGCAGGTCATCGCAGCCGGCGGCCTGTTCAACGGCCAGAGTCTGGCAGCCGCCATGGCGCTGGGTGCCAGCGCCGTCTGGGTCGGCACCCGCTTCATCTTGTCCGAGGAGGCTGGCGCACCCAAGGCTCACCAAGAAGCAGTCCGTACCGCCGGCTTCGACGACAACATCCGCACAATCATCTTCACTGGCCGCCCTCTGCGTGTGCGCAACAACCCGTACATCGACAACTGGGAGACCAACCGCGCCGCGGAGATCAAGGAGCTGACGTCCAAGGGTTCCATTCCTGTGGAGCACGACTTGGAGCGCATGGGTGACGATGTTGACGACGACACCATGGACAACGCCAGGCCTTTCCTGATGGGCAAGGCCAGTGCTGTGGTCAACGAGCGCTTGTCGGCGAAGCAGATCGTTGACGACATGGTGCAGGGCGCGGTTGACGAGATCAGGAAGAGCAGCTCGGCCGTCGTGTCCAAGAGCAAGCTCTAGATTTTTGATTTCATGGCACGAAGGAATGTTTGTATGTAAGCGGTTTGCTTCTCTGAATTTGTGCTCAATTAGTATGAAATTGGCTCGCCTCCCGTTCTTTCTCTTCACGGTCTTTTATTCGACTGTATCTCAGAAGGTATTTGCATGTCATGCCTGGCTTCAACACGTACATGAATCTCTTCCACATCCACCAAGTATCCGCCACCCCATCGGCTGTAGGGAAACCCAAAACTTCAAAAGACGTGTATCATTCGAATCTAAAAGTCGTAAGGGTAAACACTTTTTTCTGAACATGCCGAATGCCTTCAATACGCCGGCTAAACCCTCCATGTCATACCTCAAACATAGCCGCCCAACGTCATAGCCTATTTGGGCTTGTCGTCGGCCTTCTTCGCAAACTCTACTCTCAGAATCAAGTGACCGAAACCGTAGCCGTCCACGCGCTCGCACGCCCGAGCAGCATCTGTGCGGTCTGCGTAAGAAACGAAAGCAAAGCCCTTGGCGCGACCGGTCTCGCGGTCCTTGGCCAAGAAGACACGAGTGACGCGACCGTGGCGCTCGAAGATCTCGCGGAGGTCGTTTTCTTCGGCGAATTCGGAAACCTGGGAAGTAGGATGTTAACTTGTGTATTTTGCAATGTACTCTCACATTGTAGACATACGTTTGTGACACGGAGAGTAGCAAGGTCGTCGCGCTCGAATTTGCCGCCCATCCTCTCGCCTGTAGTGCCCGCACCGCCCTTTCGCAGATGCGGTGGGACGTAACCTCCACTTGCACCACCAAGACCTCCAGCAGCCTCTGCACCACCCTCGGCGGCGGCCATGTCTGCGGGCGCAGCGTCCTCGCCGGCGGGCGCCATGGTGTCCTTGAAGGGACACTTGGTGGTGAAATGGTCTCCGGAACAGATACGACACTTGATTTGCATCTTCTTGAGCGCATCGGCCTTCTTGTCCTCCTCGGGTGCCTTCTCCTGGGCGCCACCGGCCTTGAAGCCGACCGCAGGCTTGAACATGATGTTCTCACCGAGCGTGGTGGTGTCTCCAGGGCCTGCGGGCTTGCCGGCCTCCTCGCCAATCTT
>Ga0265797_10002570_pt1 | contig 30269 bp, 29 predicted proteins | sample P2T30metagenome_FD_192433 | JGI IMG/M metagenome (GOLD analysis project Ga0265797, IMG submission 192433) | Plant litter microbial communities from East Loma Ridge, Irvine, California - P2 T30 | ecosystem: Environmental > Terrestrial > Plant litter > Unclassified | place: USA: California...
GCAATGCGGCCCCTATCCGGACTTGATCCTGGATCTTGCGTTTGAAGCTGTAGTTGTATTTCTTCTTTGCATACTCTTGCATACTGTTTGACATAATCGAACATCTCCTCGACTTGACTATCCAACACTCAGAGGTACTTGTTATCCTTCAACCACTACATCATCAGCTTGCGCCCGCCTGTAGTAAAAAATGGAGCTCACCTGTTCGACATCCTTCTGGTCCCTGTCAAGCCAATTGGCCGAAGCCTCGATTGCTTCATAAGTTTGCGACACGGCAAGGGTGAATTTACGGGTGTCTATGTTCGTTAGCACCATCCTCCTATTTCGTGGTGGCACATACCCTTGTCCTTGAAGAAAGCCTTGACCCGTTCGAGATCATCAAGGCTGGTGAGCGAGTTGAACCCGGCTTTGACGACTACATTGTCAGTTCCGCTACATGACAAAGCGAAGGCAGACGTACGGTAAGGAAGCATGGATCCATCAGCGTATCGCTTGGTCAACTGTCCCATTAGTAGGCGCTTCAATGTGTTGCAATGAACATACCTTGTCAAAGTTCTCCATGAACCACTCTCCGATCCTCTTTCGCGAAGCTCGGTTACCAGCGAAGCTGGCAAAGAAAAGGTACAAGTCCTGGTCCTTGACCGATCCGTCGTCCATCATCTTAAATGTCTTTTCCAAGCATTCCTCGTCCTTGGTCTGACACAGACTGTAGATGGCATCGACCTTGGTCGAGGGGTTGGGTGGCTTGGAGTATACCTCCCTGATCTTGTTCCATTCGGCTTTACCACCGTGCTTGACAGAGTTTGTGAATACGGATCGCTGGATATCACCGTGAATGAGGGAATCGTCGTTCTTCTCCAAGAATGGTGCGAAGCGACGTTTGATCTCGGCCAAGACATCCTTGTCACCGGCAGAAGCACATGAAGAGACGGCAAGAGTTCGTAGTTCCTTGACATCGGGGGCATCCTTAGCACCGTGGTCGTATCCGAGCTTCTCGACAATTGGCTTGAATAGGTCGATTCTAATCTGATCGACGGCGTTTCGGACAGCCTCGGGTTGTTCCCACCATACCTGAACAATCTTGCCGACAGCAGTAGCGATTTGAGACCAGGGTAGGTACTCGGTCTCGGTCTTGCCCAAAGCAGTGATGAGCGAGAGGGAGCCAGAGGTCTTACCGTAACCCGCTCTGGCCAAGCTCGAGGCATCGGAGACGAGTCCGACTCGGTCCTCGACGGAAAAGTTGGCTGCTTGCTGACCAAGCTTGGCGAGTCGTTCGGGGGAATAGTTGACTCGGTAAACACCAATAGAGTCGGAGTTGATCTTGAACTCGTCTGTGGATCCGACATCATAAGTAGATGATCGTTCCGATAAGGTAGCCTTGGAATCAACGGTGGATTTGCCGCCTGATGTAGTCTTGACCTCGAGAGGGATCCACCACAAAGTCTCGTCCTCTTCAGGCTTGACATCTCCACTTGCCAAAAATCGGTTTTGGGTAAGCTTGAGCTTGCCATCTCCCTTTTCTTCGACGGTGATGACGGGGTATCCAATTTTCAAGGTCCAGTTGGCCATGAATTTGGAAACATCCATCCCGGAAGCTTCGGAAATACCAGCCCAGAGATCCTTGGTCTCGGCATTACCGTAGAGGTGTTTCTTGAGGTAGATCGAGACTCCCTTCAAGAACTTGTCCTCACCGACGACACCGGCCAACATCCTCAAGACTGAGGCACCTTTGGAGTAACTGATGGCATCGAAGATTTGGGAGATCTGGTTGGCATCGGGGCAGTCGACTTCGATAGGATGCGAGGCTCGACGAGCATCGAGGTCCAGAGCGCTCTGCAAGTGGCCCTCAACGAACTCCTGTCGGGGTTTCCATTCGGGCCAGATTCGGTCGGGAATGACCAATTCTCCCATGAGGGTAGCGAAAGCCTCGTTGAGCCACAGATTATCCCACCACTTCATGGTGACGATATCACCAAACCACATGTGGGCAAGCTCGTGGCACTGAACAGTTGCGACTCGCTTCTTGGCTGCCAAAGAACTCTTCTCTGGGTCATAGATGTATGCAGTAGTTCGTCCGGTGATCAAACCCCAATTCTCCATAGCTCCCGCGTCAAAGTCGTGTGCGACAAGCGTGTCGAGTTTGGGCAGAGCGTAGGGGATATCGAAGACTTCTTCATAGACCGGCAAAGCCCATTTCTTGATGTCAAGACCGAATTGAGCGTGCTTGATGAGATCGGGAGTGGCGAAGATCTTGAGAGGAACAGTCTTGCCGGTGAGTTTGGAGTGATGTTCGCTCTCAAGGCTGGCAAATTGACCGCAAGCAAAGGCAACAAGGTAGGTTGACATGAGGGGGGTAGTCTCGAATTTGGTAATCTTCCAGTTGTCCGAAGTAGAGGACTCGGTCTTGGCCGCGTCACTCTGGCCTTCAGTCTTGCCGACCGTGTTGACCTGGTCGAGATGGGATCCGAGTTCATAGTTGTCGGCAAAGACTTGTTCGACTGACACATTGCTGGGAGCTTTCCAGGGCTTGGAAGATACGTCCGGCATGTTGGCGAGAACAGTCTCGTCGTCTCGGGCAATTAAGGAGACAGCGAATGTCGACTTGACGAGGGGCTCATCCCAGCATCTACAATCAGCATGCAGTTTCCAGAGCACGCTGTATAATCAGTCACTAACGGGAAAGCCTTCCTAGCAGCAGTAGCCTCGAATTGAGTCAAGGCGTATCTGAATGTCAATATAGCCCTTCATTTCAGAAGCACACGTACACTGGCTTCTTTCCATCCTCTCCAGCGTCTCCTTCCGATTTGTAGTACCCGGCCATAGATCCAGTCAACTCAGCCTCGAACCTTACCCAAAGCTTGGCATCGGCTCCAGCCCTCAATTCCTGTCCACCCGCCTTCTTGAGATCGATCGTGGCCCTCTCCTTGTCCTCATCGAAACTGAGTGACTCGAGTGGGAGCGCGGAGGAGGAAGACGATTTGAGCTCGGAAGTGTGTAGGGCGAGATGGGTAACGTCTACGTTCTTGCTGAGGTGGAACTCGATGGACGAAGTGGAGGCCTTGGCAGTGAGGTCGATGAGGACTTCTCCAGCGAATCTGAGCGTTCTGAGATCCGTCTTTATGGCTAGAGCGTAGTGCTACTGTTAGCTATACTAGTTAGGGAAACATACCTTTGGGTAGACGTCGGTGGGTAGACGGTACTCGTCCTGGTTCTTTCCACCGCTAGAAACAGACCCGGCGGGTCCACCTGCGGACGCAATATCACTCATGTTGGAGGTAGTAGCGTGACAGAAGCAGAGATTACGTCGAATGGGTTGGAAGTTGCGCTTATTCACAGATGTACAAGTGGGGGCTTTGATGAAGGGTTGTAACTAAACGACGAGTAAGCTTCCATCCTGACGCGATACTGATCGAAGCTCTGCTCACCTGGCTGATTTGTCGATACTGTCTTGTTACTAGACTGGCTGTTATTCTACGTCGTGATGCGTTAAGCACTGTAGGTCTCAGGAGCATCAAGTAGAATCCAAGGGAATCAGGTAGAGTATACCCCACCTGACACCATAGCCAATCGTGGCGCTTATCCGCGCTTACCGGCGGATCTTGTCCTGTTTGGTCAATCATCGCATGGGCAAGGGCTATATATAATACATTCACCAAACGGATTGGCTGCTAGACGATGTGCTATACATGCAGATACAACAAGGGTACAGTTGCTATTGGTCAACCATAGCTATTTCTCCGCCTCCATCTCCTGCAACAACACGGTCACCAGCTCGGCAGCTGGCACAGTCCGACTTCGAGCTGCTTGTGTTCCCGCCCATCTAGCTTCATAACCATCTACTCCAGCCTTCTTTGCATGTGCGGATAGCGCTTTGGTCATTTTGTACCCGATGGGGAAGTCAGGTATCTTTGTATCGCCCAATTCCTGTTCCAGCTCGGTATATCGATTCTTGAGTCCTCTTGCGGGTCTACCCGATACCAGTCGCGTGAAGACAGTATCCTCTGGACGAGTCTCCTTGAGAGCTTGACGGAACCCATCATCGGCAGTAGACTCGGGACATGGTATGAAAGCTGTGCCAAGCTGAGCAGCAACAGCACCTGCTTCGAGAGCGGTGTTGATATCGCGGCCATCCATGATTCCGCCAGCAGCAATGATGGGCAGTGATGTGTGTTTGGCGAATAGACGAACGAGATCGAGGGTCGAAAGTAGCTCATCCGGTCCATTAGGATCAAAGACACCTCGATGTCCACCTGCCTCTTGCCCTTGAGCGATGACCGCGTCCAAGCTTGCTTCTTCTACTTTGCGCAATTCGTCAAGGCTAGTCGCTGAGGCCATCAATACGATTCCGAGCTCCTTGAACCGTCGTATTGTATCGGGAGGAGGCAATCCAAAGTGGAAGCTGACAACTGGGGGCTTTGTTTCGAGCAAGAGATCCAGCAGCGGTTGATCATCTAGAAAGCTCAGAGCGGGTTCGGGCAATTCATCCGGGCTCTCCATCTTTGCAGCCTGGTGTAGCGGTTTCAGCGCCTCGAGGAATGCTGACCCCAGCTTGGCATCCAACTTGCACGGTGTTTGGTGGACAAAGAGGTTGACATTGTATGCTTTGGAGGTGAGTTGCTGAGTTTCGGTAATCATCTTGCGGGCAGCCTCGACTCCGGCTGTTCCGACACCGAGGCCGCCTAGACCACCTGCATTCGATACTGCTGCAGCCAACGCGGGAGTCGCCACACCAGCCATCGGGGCTTGAAATATGGGAGCGGTCAGCTTCAAGCGGGTGAGGAGGGACATTGTGCTAGATTGTAATGCAAAGGTAGAATGCGTCCAAGTGACCGACAGCTAATATGTACCCGGGTTGATGGTGCCTTGAGTTGCCGACTTTCCGGCGGAGTAATCGGTCGAAATCGTCTTTTGCGTCGACCCTTTTACTGCTGCTTGTACTTGCGTCTAGAACACACATCATGTCTCTATCGCTGCCTCATTCAGCTCGCCAGCTAGTGCGAATCGCAAGGCAGTCGCACACGAGAGTCATCGCTACTGCTTCATATCCGACTAGCCTAGCTGGCCCTAGCTCCCTCACGAGACCCATCTCGACCTCATCACCAACATGGAAGAAGGCCACCAAGACTTCAGGCTCAAAAGCAGCGAAGGCTGTCTCTCGTCAGGAAGTCGAGAATATAGATTATGAGGATGCAGACCTGGACAAGACGTTATCGAAAGTCGCAGCACAGATGGAGAAAGCTGTAAATTGGGCGAAGTCTGTGGTCTATGAGAGTGTCGAAAGGGGGCGAGGAAGGGTTTCACCTTGTGCGTCCTTGCTTTACATCAGTCTTTGGGATCCGAGCTGATTCCAAGCACTGCTTGATTCAGTCAAGGTCTCTATCCCAGATCAGGGCACGATACCATTGAATGCGGTCGCATCAGTCACTGTAAAGCAAAGTACTCTGTTCGTGGAGGTATGGGACACAGACGTGAGTGACCAAACCTCTGTTTGATCACTCACACTGATATCCAGGCTTCCAAGCACGTCGAATCGGCGATACACAAAGCTAATATACCTGGTATAACCCCACAAAAGATGGGCGCAAATACCCTCAAAATCCCTGTTCCCAGGTAAGTCCTCTCGCCCTCGACATCAACACGACTGAGCATGCAGACCTACGGCAGATCACCGGGCCGCATTGGGCAAAACCATCGCCACTACAGTGGAGACTGCTAAGCAACAGGTTCGACTCGCTAGGACGGACGGGCTGAAATCGGTGGGAGGAAAAGGGACGACTGGGGCTAGTGAAGTACAAGAATTGGCGGATAAGTGGGGGGGAGAGCTGGACACACTCGTCGCCAGTGCCAAGAAAGAGCTGGACAAGGCGTGATCACCTAACTCTGAAGTCAGAAGGAGAAGTCCGGATTGGGTGACTAAACAGCTAGGACACCCTGTCTTGAGGAACTTCCGGACCAAGGGTCATTGCATGCAATGGATCACAAACAAAGCGAATCAAAGGATGAGTACTATCCACATCAGACATTGGATATACTTGGGCGAACGGCCTTTCATCATTTTACCTTACCTGGAGTGAAAAGAGGTCAAGGGAAAGCTGACACAGCCCTGACAAGCAGTCTCTCATCTGTCCTTTAACCCAAGTACCCGCTACACTCCCGATGGGGTGGGATCAGAGTGGAGTGGACCCGATCGTTATAGCGCACATCCCCCGCTGCAATGTCTCCTTTCTGCCAGTGGAGCGTTTTTTGACAAAGGTCGTTCAAGGTGATACAGACAGAGGTGTGACATCCTTAGTAGCCCTTGGATGGTGATATTGAGGGAAACAAAGGCTTTGTATATCCTTTCACTGGATATACCACTAGTGGACTGGCCAGAAGGCCCCGACAGTAGTCATAAGTAGCCTCACACAACCTCTTCTCATTGCTATTACTTTCTTTTCAGATACTAACATACCACCCCAATATTCCGAAACTTCATACACACCATGCGAGCATCCGCTTTGACCGCCTCCCTCCTGACTCCGTCACTCGCGGAAACAGCGCACCTCAACAATCCGACATGCCTTTCCGCCGTCGATGATTCACACGCCGGACCTGCTGACCGAATCTTCAATCGAGGAGGGAGCAGGGGAGGTCGTAAGACAACTACAGCGCAGGCTGCAACCACCCAAGGAATCTTTACCAGCGCTTCTGTCAGTGTAACTCCGACGACCACTACCAAGGCTCACCAGTCGACCAGCTCGGCCGTACCCTATGCCTCGCTAGCCGCCGATACCTTCAACCAGATTGCCTCGAACAAAAGTGCTCCTGGCTGTGACTCGGTCCAGCACATCAGAGGCAACGCTTCTGATTTGATCGGATTGATCAGCGAGTCCGATAAGGATCCGGATCTATTCGTCCAGGTGGGGAACTGGATGATCGCCAGTGCCGACACCCGTGACTGTCCTGATGACCTGAACGTGTCAGGCGGGAGGCGTTCCGCACTTTCGCAGGCAGCGACAGAGTTGAAGTCAGGAAACGAGACCACAATGGAGTAAGCTCAGCGTTTCATACAATCATCAGTGTTCTAACCACTACTAGCATTGTACAGAAGATTTGGGAAGAGAGGAGTCAGACCATGACAGACGGCGCTTCACGAGGGTCTGATGCATCTATCGTGGGGCCCTTGGGAGCGGGTATAGCTTTCTCTCTCGCAGCCATGTTTGTGTGATGTCGCGTTATCAGCTGGTTGTCTTCGTTTGGGCGGACTGGAGTGTGGAGTATGATTTGTGTACTTTCAGTGTATGTATATCATTGTGTTCTCGATAATATGTCCACCCTGATATTCCCGGCGTGAACCATGCTAGCTCTGATCCTGCAGCAGCTGTCATGAGGCTGGTACTGTGCTATACGAGTGGTCCCAGCTGCATGGCAGTGCTATAGGATTGTTGCACCACGAGGACAATGGCAACATGAAGGATTCGATCAACTTCACCTGGTCTTCCTATTGTCCGTGAGAACGCGACCATACAGCAACTGAAAGAGAGATGGGCTACAAGAGGGTCACCGTGATATCGTAACTTGCCTGGCCACATCCCTTGGACCTCGATCTACGAATATGAAGGGAGACACATACCGAGCAAAAATAGGCTCGACACGATATATGCTCTAGAATAAGGGATCCTTCCGACATTGCCTTCCTCCTACCTTCTACACCGGGATATCATGGGAATAAAGGTGGTCATCCCGTTGTTCTCAACGTTGTGTAGTACGCCTCGAAAGGAAACGATGGTAATTTATCTGATCTTTTAGATATGCCCCGGCAATGGAGCGGGACGAAGAGACAGTACAGAGGTCGAGCGATGGAGCGATAAAACCATGGAGCAGCGACATTTTTCAATCGAGACCCTGGTAGATCCATTCATGTACCGAAGGCGATTCCCGGATCACCTCGCTCATCTGCTCCACTTCGATCCCGTCGACCTTTGATGAACGCTTCTCGTCTCGATCACATCAATGCTATGTACTCCACTTGGCTTCCAATGGCGACACCGCTCCACCGAGTCAGGACCGATAAGATTGTGGTATATAGAGGGGCACTTCTGCTAATCGACTTTCTTCTCAATCCCAGACCCACTTACCAACTCTCAGCTTTCGCCTGCTGACGCTTTTCATCTCTCAATCATTCTTGATTCATTGATACGTCATCATGACTTCCCTCACTCCTTCCACCTTCACCTCCATGGGTCAAGACAATCTGGGAGTACCATATGATCCCCAAGGATCGATCGTCAAGGGTCTACCCGACGAGCTACATGAAATCGCGACGCTGTTGAAAACTGTCGAGGGGTTCCCTACCGACCTGCATTCATTGTCGCAAGAACAAAGTAAAGTCGTCGAGGATCTACTCGCATCACTTGTCTCACCCAAGGTTCAATCCCTTTTCGACCAAGATGAAGACCAGGAGACGGCAGACGAGTCAGTTCTATGAGTCGATCTGTCCAGGCTTGTGACTGACGTACGAGATCAAACCATTCGGAATCTGGATCCTATTGGGATTATCTGAATGCCCCTAGGGATATGTGGAACAGTCTTCCCTCCTGGGCTCAACAGGTGGTATCGCACGGCATCAGTGGGAATCTCAGTATTTACGCTCACATCAAGCTATTATCTGCTCTCAAGGAACGAAGGAAGAGCAAGAGGCTGGCTGCAAGCTCCACACGAGGGACAGGAGCAGGTGAAGCTGCTACCAAGCAGTCCATCGTGAATTTTTTCTTCGAGCAAGGAAAGGAGCGAGTCGAAACTTTACTCGAGCTTGCAAATAATGCTGGTCAAGCGACCAAGAAGAAACCATCGATAGTTGATCCGTCGATTGGGCGATCAGAGGACGAAGAGTGATCGGAGCAGTTGTCACCAGTGACTGGACAAGACCTTCTACCCATCTGTTCACCTGTACTTACCCTACATTCGTTATTTGTACATATGACCGAAGAATTATTTGTGTATGTGATGCTGTAACGCTGTGATATTCGTATTGTCTTCCGTCGGTTTCGTTTGATTGCTGAGCATATAGTATCAATCGGCTGAGGTGATCAGTCAAGCAGTCAGTGAAGACTTGGTTGAAGGTGATAGGCCATGCCAGTTCATCCCACAAATCGCCGATCTCGCCGCGTCTCAATGTTCACCAGGACTTGCAGGCCGAGATGGTGAGGGATCCATGAGCCTTCCGTAGGCGCCGAGGCAATCGATGCAAATAGCAATCTCGGGGCTGCTCTCGTGTCGACGGTCAGCGTTTGAACCGCCTCAGATGCACGGCGACGCGCGACGAGGTCGTCTCTCTGAAGGCATTCGCGTACTCCAGGCCAACCGGTTTCAACGTTTCTCAGCGGACTCAAAAAGCCTGAGCGGCATATTCTTCGCATCCGATTTCATCGTAGCCAGAGACCGCGCCATCAGAGCGAGATAGGGCTGGAGATCGTACTTCTTCGACGTCGAGCTTTGTATCTCCGATGGTCGCTGGAATTGAACTGGACCTTTCCATATCGTCATCATGCGAACGGTACGTCCGTGTACGATCCCGGATGGTGTTGAATATCGCCCGAATGCTTCATGTCCGAAAGCTGAGCTATTTCATGATCGCAGACTCTGCCTCTCGACCCTGTGTGAAATTCCAGCCTGGTAGCTTAACCCATTTGTGATTAGTGCCGAGCCGATCGAGCAAGGTCGAGCAAATAGCAGGAAGATGGTAAATGTATACATGCCTCTACCCTCCTCACTACATCCCTATAACCTAATGACCTCCATGCTCAGCGGCCATAGCGTGATGTCCCTCTTTCGAGTTGTAGTATGCGTACCTGCTGTCAGCTTGACCTTTATTTAAAGGAGGGAGGAGCTCACTTCTGGGCACCCCAGGTGTAAGTTGCGTAACCTGTCGATCAGCTCTGACCTGTGTTGCACTCCACTTCGTTCGGATCCCGACAATCAAACAAAGCGACTTCGCTGGTCCACTGCGTTCCGTCGTTAGGGAGCACATCCTCTTTTCCCTCCCCGGCCTCTTCTTTTCCTGATCCGACTATCGAATTGTTCCAGCGAGATGATCGAGACTTACCGATTGAGACAGGGATGATGAAGTATGGAACGTGGTGCATGAATCGACTGAAACCAGCGAAAACGTATCCGTGCAACATGCCGGAAAGTGCCTTTTGACGGTATGGCGATAGAGCTATTTATCAGTCGTGTCCTCTTCCAATCCTTGTCTTCGACTCCATCCCCGCTAGTTTCTGCGGGTTCAAATATGATCCGTGACTGGACATACTGTATTGGACAACACCCTTCTGCTTAGGACCGCCCATCTCTCCCCACCAACCCATCTGAAATATTAGTACTATCCCCGCCCATTTCACATTAGACATACGAAGGTTTTACCTGGATATCAGCTTTAGACGATACGCTGGTAGAATTAGCTTACCCGCTGGCATACCGCTCTTTACTGGTGCTGATGGTCTCATTGTTGATTATATGTATATGGTGGATGTCACTTCTTTACTCGTCGTCGATGTGAGTGTCGGAGTGTAACGGCACGGAAGTATTTCTATTTGACACGCCTATCTACATTCAGCCAATGAGGATTAGGGTTTAAGAAACTCATCTCAGCGCGCCTACCCCATCGACCATTCAAGTATCATCTACCAACCTATACATACTACATCCCACAACCACATCACACCCATAATGTCATTAATCAGTAGTGTCATCGGCTTTGGTGCATTCGGTTTCGGAGCAAGATGTTTTCAACTAGGATTGCAGAAGAGAAATATGTTTGATGGTAAGCTAGCTCTACATTGAGAACCAAGCTGATGGAAAGCACCACTGGGACACGTCGCAGCAACAGCAGCATTTGGACTATTAGGTTACGGAGTCTTTGAGATGGAGAAGAGGCAGTGAGTTACAATTTTCGCTATAGGAGGAGAGGAGTGCAGGATAAACTATGTCTTAAGAGTCCGAATTGACGTACAGGGAATTCCTGCTAGCAGACAAGAAGAAGAGGTTAACGGAAATTCGAGAAAAGGAGAACCAGGAATACCAGGCAAAGAGAGCGACCATATAGTGAGGCTGAATGGGATTGTGTTGGACTCAGGGCGAAGGGAGACAGGATGTACATCATTGGCCGGACATGCAGCATTACGACAGGACAAAAGGACAGAGAATGAGGTTCGAAGAATGCTCATCTAATCTCGGGCAGCGGGGCTACGGGGTGAGGTGAAATGCGCCATAGTGCCAGACCATATCGAGCCCGAATCGGACGGCCCGCTATCTTGCATCAAGAAGGTGTGGTGAAGGCCGGAATGTGAATTGCCGACCTCTACGTGAACGATTCACTTCACCATAATCCTTGAAGCTACGCTGCGAGTCGATCTTGCTGTTGGCAGAGCAGCGCAATACAGTCTCGAGAGAATATGCTGATCCATGCGATGTATGATGGTGTGTGTATGCTAATGTCCCAAGTGGCTAATGTACAACTTCGACCTCCAAGGCCATTAAGCAGGCGTCGATTTCTCACTCTTGCTATCTCCCCCATCGTCCTCCTGACTCCGCCTTGCATTGATGACATCCGATAGCTTCGGTGCAATGGTGATGATAGTTCCGATCAATGCGGCTATCGCACAGAATATAGCGGCATACGTGAACCGGTTATTCCCCTGAGTGACCAATGCTAGCCATGAGCTACTCTGCTTCAAAGAAGTAGACTTGGACTTACCACCACAGATGACTGGTCCAAAAGTCTGCAAGAGAGCAGTACATGACCATAACATCCCCAACCTCATTCCGAATTCCCTAGTAGGACTGATGGTAGCGCAACTAGCAGCTACTAGAGCTATCCAAGCTCCACTGGCTATTCCATAGGTGAAGATTCCAATCACCACTACGGCGTCTGGAAGAGGTACACCCGTCCAAAATGCCAGAAGAGTGATAGTGAGGGATAGGCCGGAAGCGATGAATACGTTCCATACACCGAAAGCATCTGCCAAAAAGCCAGAAGCGCCTCTACCGATGAACGAGCCAGCTTGGACGAACGCTACCGAATAATAGGTGATCGTCGGGGAGGAGTTGTTGGAGGTCGTATACAGTGGGACGTTGAAGTATGGTGAGAACAAGCTGATGATCAGCTTCCCATCGCGAAAGCAAAGTTGAAAGCTTACATCATCATGTTCAAGCATGATCCAATCACCAAGCAGACGTATCGCGGTTCCTGCCAAGGTCTCTTCAAGCTCTGCCATGGAGGTGGAGTCCTAGGTGGAAGTCTGGCCTTCATGAAGAACCAAGAAGGTACCATGAGTACCGCATTCATTCCGGCAATGATTAATAACGTATTTCGGAAACCTACCATCAGCTTGTGCTTAGATCTCGTGAATGAACAGAGAGGAGAGACTCACCGACTTGATCAAACAGCCTCCTGAGTGCGATCGGGTAGATTACACCTCCCAAGCCACTCCCGCATACCACAATCCCGACTGCAGTACTCCTCTTGCGTAAAAACCAATGTCCACTAACAGCTGTAGCTGGTGAATAGAGGAATGATCCAGACAACCCAAATAGTAAATGAGCAAGCATGAATTGATAGTATTCCTTGCAGAATGCAATGGCGACCAAGGCGGAAATGGAGATGATAGTTCCGGTGATGGTGAGTGCTCGAGCTCCGTGAGAATCGAAATATCGTCCGGCAGAGAGTGAGCCTGCGAATACGGCAAATGAGGACACTGAAGAGATCCATCTTTGGGATTATTAGCATTGATCTACCTAGGATATGGGGGACATACGCAACATCCGATTTGGTATGATCGCTTAGTTGGTTTTCGAGGTAATATTCCTGTAGAGTTCCAAACGAAGTGACTACCATCAGCCCCTTTCTCTCTTCATCGCGTATCGGAGAGCAGGTGAGACTCACAGAATCCAAAGAAAGTAAATAACAGAAAGAAAGCAGCAGCCACACAACTCCAAGCTTCCCGACCACCCTCTGGCGGTGGTCCGATTTCATCATTATCCATCTGCCCTACGATCGCAGGATCGGTAGTCAATCTCCGTTCCAATTCTACCGGATCGTGCGGTAAAGGCGGTGGATAATTGTCGTAACCATCATCACGCAGATTTCGATTCGTCGAGAAATGCGAGAGGATCGGCGCGAGTGGTGGGAAAGGCGATACGGGTCGATGTAGTGGTGTCGTTGTCTGAGGCGACATTATGATTGATGTCGGTGCGAATGCGAAATTATGTATTATACGTGTAGTCTATTATCTATGATCTATAAATCCATGCTCACGACTCGGAAACTAGTTATATGTACAGGTTAACGGACAGCCGCATTGGAAAGTGAGTCTGTATATGGTGCATGAATTGGAAAACCTGATAAGACGGATCAACGGAGTAAAGGCAACTCCAATCCTCGGCCGAGTCGTTCCTGTCTAACTCCGGGTCGATCTTCATTATTACCGGTAAAGTAGCGTCAAGCGATCTCGTGAGTACTCGTGATTAAACGAGCAACAATGATGATACATGAGCAAGGCAACATGAACTACATATGGGTGGTGACCACGCAGCTAGTACAACCTTAAATCAGGTTGAGGACCTAACGAAGCGGCCGTAATCTCCTCCCTCAAACTCTGGAATACACTCAACATGACCCCACTTGAAGTCATCAGATTATGCCCTTCCCCCTCCAAAACAAGCAACTCGACACCAGCCACCATAGTCTTTTCCATCCACCTCACACTCTTTTCACTGATTTTATCATCATCCTGACCCCAATAGATCTTGACTGGTAAGCTGAAATCGGCATAATTGAGAGCATATTGCCAAGGGCGATTCGCATGTTGACGACCTAAGACTATTGATAATAGATCAGAGGTCGTCCCAGGCTCGCATTCAGCATGAGAAGCTTGCTGAATCGCGACACCGAACGAGGGACCTGGAGGCCGGGTTGGCGAATCGGGCCGTTGGGTCGCCTTACTGCTTGAAGCAGTCGGCGAGCGGGAATAGGAATAAGAGTATGAATAGGAATAAGCGGTAAATCCCTTTTTCTTCGGTGTGGAGCTATTTGTCGCACCGAGTGGTTTTGGGATCATGTCGGAAGGGAATCTATCGAACCCCTCACTCAAGGCAAAATCGAGTTGACGAGGCGTATTTGCCGAAGATGACGGCATGCGATTTATAGATACACTCGAACTATTTCTCGAGGACGATTTCCATGGATTATGAATATCAATATTACTTCCTGGAGGTTGTAATCTCGTCAAATCCTTTTTATCCACCTTTGCAACTTCGTGCCCAATCCCTCTCCAATTCTTCGGATGTGTAGAAGAAAGTGGTCGCATCGGTAATATGCCCGATTGGACTTCAGTCAATTCTGATAAATTGACATACTCTGGTTCAGGGATGTTGAGGTTGTTGATCTTGGTCCGTAAGACTATACTAGAGGCTCGATGGAGAAGACTTGGTTTCCGGGTGTTTCCCGATACTGACAACATCGAGGCGTTACGAGCAGAGCCAAGGGGAAGATATGTTGATGAAGAGTCGGTTTGGGGGGTGTAGCCAATTGGACTGTATGTGAGAGGCGGGGGTTTACCGAGAAAGTAAGATTGCAGTTTCCACTCGGCCGCTGTTGCTGACTTGATAATTCCATTCGGCACCCACTTGAGCCACTTGTAGCCTGCTTTTTCGCTTGACCTACCCCAAGCAGAACAAAAGAAAGAGACATACTGTTGTCTACATCGGTCCCCACCCATGGAGCGAGTAGATGGATCCTCCCGACAACTCTCTTCTTCATCCTATTTGCGGCTGCCAAAGCGTACGGACACCCAGCACTATGTGCCAAGACCGAGAATTGCTTGAGCTTCATCTCATCCACCACCCTCTCCACAATGGCCGCCCATTCCCTTAGTCCCCTCTTACTCTCATCGACCATATCCGTCTTGCCATATCCCCACCGATCAATACAGATCAATCGTAGCTCCAGCGCCTTGGCCAGATCATCGAACAATGCAGTCAGGTATCGAACACATCCCAGACCGAGAAACATGAGAACAGGTGCTCCAGTCAGGGACCCGACTTCGGCGACAGAGACTCGAAGTGGTGGATCAGGGGATTGGCGCGGGAAACTGAAATACCGGTTCAGATTTGGTGCCCGTAGATATAAAGCGACTGCTAGTGCTTCTTGTTCCTCATCCTCTTTTATTGATGCCGAGGTCTGACCATCTCGAGGGGGTGTCATGGACGGCCGTTCTTTCCGCAGGCGAGATGGTGATCGATCCTCCTGAAAGCTGACTTTGCGACTGCACCTCGACATTGGCCTATCGTTCAATTCTAGCTGCTCGAGTGCTGCTTGAGCCAAGGCGGCATCACGGATAACACTGCCTGTGCCCGTGGTGATGGATGGTGTATCGGTGGTCGTAGACCGATTGTCGGAGATCGACCGAGCGAGCTCTAGTGAGACGACATCGGTCTTGCTTGATGTTCTAGGCGGAACAACTCCGACGACAGCATCAGGCGTACTACTAGTCCTAGCCGGAATGGTTGGCATCTCGCCCCGTCGTCTGGCAAGGGGCGTATCGGAAGATTTCTTGCTGGATCTAGCCGACTCCACAGATGCAGGTGGTTTGGCGTGAGCGAGTCCCAACTCCTTTCTCGCTCGATCTTTGACTGCAGTAGTCGGCTTAGCCATCGCGTCTTTATGCCGATTCACCAATTCAGCAATCGACACGATCGTTTCCTTAGGCTTCACCACAGGTCCAACCACCTCCGACTCCTGCGCTGGTACAGTCTCGGCTTTTATCGATTCGTTCTTCTTCAAAGCAGCTGCTTTCCTTGCTGCAATCTTGAATCGCTTTTCCCTTTGATCTCTCTCCCTCGCCATAATTCTTTGACCAAGCTCTGCAGGGGTCATTTTGGTTGGATCTGATTCGGAGTCAGATGTCGTCGAGTTGATACTAGCGGATAAAGCGCTAGAGGTACGACGAACGCGTCGAGCGAGTTTGTAGGTCGTGTAATCGCACGACGAGCGTGAGCTCCGGCCGGACGACGGACCCAGCTCGGCTGGTTGTTCTAGTGCTATGTGTCAGTCACATTCTACAACCGAAAGACATGAAGGATACGCACACACTGAGCTTGGCCGACGGGTGGGCTCCTGACTAGGAGGCTTCAATAACCTGTCCCCATCATCTCCCTCTTGTCCATGCACCTGAGTCTGAGCCCATGACTTGGTCCTTTCCTGCTCCCCAATCCGCCTCATACTCCGTGTGCTGACCGCTTCCTCTTTGATATCGCTCCGGGACGAAACGCGTATCATCTCATGTAAGTTCTCGCTAGAAGCGAGGGGGGTTGAGATGATTGCTGAAGTAGAGCGTGAAGAGGATGATTCGCGTCGATAGTCTGGTGCTTTTATAGTGTCGATTCCGGTGTCGGTGGATCTGTCGAAGGCGAGTCCGTGTCCATCTACTTGGATGCGTGGTTGAGTTTGCTTTCTCTCGATGGTGGAAGGCATGCTGCGCGTTATGAAGGGTGAAGATGTAGATGTAGATGTAAAGGTAAATGGAGTAAAGGAATGTAGTATAAGACTCAGATAGAAGAGCTGTGATGTGAATTGACCTAGTACACGATGAGATTAAGCTTTGAATCTCATCCAATGTGACATAGGCGATTGTTGATTGAAACCGAGTCGGATATCGTTGATATCTTTGATAGGTAACTAGTGAAGAAGTATAGTGTACGAAGTGGTAGAACAATGGGCAGATGAAGAAAGTCAAAGTAGAAAATACGAGGAGAAGAGGATAAAGGATGATGAGATGAGCATCGACCTAGCTTTGATACTTAATGAATCCCCTTTAGATTTAGATTCAATACACACACAACGCCCCTCCCGTTTTCGGCTTGATGACATTATTTCACCCGAATCATCCTAGAGACAATATGCAGTCACGCTGGTACTCCTCGTCTGTAGTTCGGGACTACCTACATACTTGATGCTTGCGAGTGCTCAACTGTGCATACTCCTCCCACATCCTTCAGATTTACAGCTTGTCGTCAGTGTTCCGGAGACATGACTTACGTAACACGCGTTGCTTCTTCTATGTCCTAATGAGTGAATCTCTGGTCCTCATTGTTCAATACAACACTCACCATGGGTAAACGTAAATCATCATCGAAACCAGCAGCAAAGAAGAGGGCGGATCCTCTAGGTAAGCTTGACCCTTCGCAATGAGGAAGAAGCTGATGAGTTAGCAACGACGTTCAAATGTGTATTCTGTCATCGAGACCGTTCAGTATCTGTCAAGATGTACGTCCAATGTGTTTCACTCGGCAATGAGCCAAATGTATGCATAGGGAGGAGACTGATGTCAGGGATAAGCAGGAGATGTATGGACACTTAACATGCAAAGAGTGTGGACAGAGGTTCTCGAGCCCGATCAACAGTATGCTATCCTATCCTTTCTGAGCAGAGCTGGACGCGACTGACAAATAGATCTTTCAGCAGCAGTAGATGTTTATTGCGAGTAAGCTTTCATGGTCAGCTTGACCCGATGAAGCTGACATATAAGTTGGAAAGACGCTTGTGAAGAGATCAGGCTTAAACAAGACTCTCGAACAAAGTATGTACCCTTCGTCGACCTTTTCTACATGCCATTCGAAGGAGAACTAACGACAGACCAATTCGACCACCTAACGGAATCGCACATGGGGTAGGCGGTGGAGCAGCTTTCTCTGCAGGTGGTCGAACGACCGAAAAAGATGCAGATGGCGATGCAGAGAGTGATGAGGAAGGAGGTAGGAAAGTTGGGTATCTAGATGATGAGGAGGAAGGGGAGGATGAGGATGAAGCTGAGAGAGAAGCTGCTGAGACTGTCAAGAGAAAGGAGAAGAAGAGGCAGAAGAGGGTTGAGGTTGATAGTGAGGAGGATGAGGATTAGGTGGGTGAATGGTACCCCTTAGGAGACACCTCAGGTATGGTGATGAGGGAAGGGACTACAAGTATGGCATGTTACGAATCTATGTATGACAGTACAACAGCAGTACAACAAGCAAGCATTAAATATAAACGACAACGGCAATACCGAGAATGTCTACGATATCACCTGGATATCCCCTTCCTGGTCTTCCACGACCTCAGCCTGTTCCCTTGTTTCACGTTTCGGCTTAACACCAAAAGCACCAAGAAGGCTGTTTTGTGTCTATAATCTCAGTCTTTACCATTCAACAAGTATCGCGGAATCGACCTACAGGATCTTTAATGACTCCATAACCAGCTTCCGAAACTCTTTTCCCATTGGCTACACTATCCAATATCCCTACCTCATTAGCCTATTATCTTTCGGAAGTGACATTACTTACAATCAGTAGTAACGACTTTCATCCGCTTTGCCAATCCCCTAGACCCTTGTCCATCAATCCATTTTTGCGTTTTCGTACCGGACAACCCCCCATTCGCGATGATATGGGTACATGATCCACTTTGCATTGGACTACCTATTAGCTATTCTTGTGCCTATAGGGAGGTTGGCGCGTTGGTGCGCTGAGGAGGACTCACACGAATGATCCACCGTTACTTGTGATTATATTTTGTAATTGTAGATTCGAGATTTTGGGACCGGTAGATCCGTTAAGGTAGAATATACATCCTGCCAGTATTGCCGTTTTCTGATCATCAGCAGGTGACCTTCTTGTGACTCGTTCCTTAAGACGGCGTGTTGTGGAAACGAGGCGATGCGACGCGAATGCGAGAGGATGTAAAGGAGCATCATGGGCAGGCATGGGGTAAGACTTACACCTTCACGAGCTTGTTCCGCCATTTTAGCTTTACGTACTTCCCAATAAGTCCCCTGGCCTGCACTTCCACCACCTGAGTTTGACTGTTGATGTCCCGTCGCAGATGATACAAAGTGGTCTGTCCTATTTCATCAGCTCACTACCGGGCTTGCTAGGGGTAATGAGAGGCCATATGATTAGTGAGAGACGTACCGTGTGTAGAGGTCTGAATTCGTTATTGGGTTTGACCCCTTTCCCAATGTAGACATCTAGATATCAGTAGATGTCGGTGAGTGACGAGAGGGGTAGACGTACCATTCTCTGAGTTGTCCTCTCCCTATTCCCCTCTCCATCTGTACCGCTCAACAACCTCTTTCGTTCCCTCTCAATCTCCTCCTCCCTCTCTTTCCTCTTTCCCTTCCCTTTATCGCTCGATCCCCGCTTGTCTCTTTGAAGAAATTTGGAAGGATCACCAGGAGTAGGTACATGTCCAATCTGTTGTAGATATTTATCCGCTTTCACATGTTCCACTATCTTTCCTCTCAGTTCACTATTTGGCTGAAAAGTATGTGGCGTAGGAAGAGTCGTCGTACTTGTGCTTGAGCCAGGTATTGGAGTAGGTCGAGATGAAGAAGCATAATTTGACATATGAGAGATCGTCTTTGATTGTGATGGTTCGATCGGTTTTCGTAATGGTAATGATACAGCTTTGATTGGTATTGGCTTAATTGGGTCATCGCGCTGAGGCTTGAGGTATGTCGGAGGGGAGATGGCTACGATCTCCTGTGAGGAAGTCGGAGTCAATGGTTTAGGCATACCTGCCTTGAAGTGTTGTAGGAGAAATGGGGAAAGTTGATTCCAGTTGACCGGATGATCGGCGGATTATCTTGGCGCGTCGTTGATGTTCCATTCGGTCATGTTGCGGTCTTCCTCCTTCCTCACTGTTTTATGACGCGACAACTCCCACGGCCTGAGTTCCCAAAGGCTCATAACAATATCAGTCTGGCTTACGAAATGAAACGGTAAAACCCACCACACTATTGGCCTGAGCACAAGAGTCGTATTCCTTGATGGCATTGCGCTGTTTACGCGTCGGAATAGAGCGATGGAGTACATAATGAAGTATTATAAGATACATCCGTTGATACAGCTCGATGTCCTCGATACTCTACAGAAAGAGTACCGTATAAAATGTCCTGTTTGATCGATCTACAGTCCAAATCCACCAACAGGCAATTCTACCAACCTAGTGATTCTCTTCTCTGCCCTCCTCGCCCCGACGCCCAATCCTGGTCCAGCCAGAACTGAAGAGATATGCCTTTCGCAATACCTCTTACTTCCCACTTCGTAGTACTCATCCATTTTCGCTCTACATCCGATTTTGTCACAATTCAAGTGGCCGGGGTGATATCTGCGGTCTTGAGTTAGAAGGCAAGGACCTTCTATCGGTTGTTTACATGATGCTGATGCGCATAATGTGCCACTGGCCATCAGCTCTCGGTACAGAAAAATAGGAAAAAACGGTAAAACTCACTTTTCCTCGTGGTAATGGTGCTGACACCAAGGTTTCCCAGCTAAGACATAGAAACTATCCCCCTCGAAAGGCATACTGCACTTTGTACAATTAAAGCACTCTTTATGCCATTTCCCCTTCAGTTGTCCATCAGAGCTCGAGACTGCTGATTTCTCAATCGGAAGCTGGCATTTACGACAACTTGGAAGATATAATGCTTTCCAGTCTTTTTCGCAGAGGACAATCCCATCTCGTTCAACGAATCGACGTGTCCCGCCGACTATTTCTAGACAGTTTTGACATTGTTTCGTACGTTTACTGCCGCTTCTCTGTCCTAAGGAGGGACGGGGTTGAGGGGCAGTCTGAGATCTGACATGAGGCGGAGGAGCAGGATCGCGAGCATGAGTGTGGGAGTGGGTGTCTTTGGCGGTAGGTGAAGGATCGCGTCGGGACATTGATGTGGAAGGTCGGTATGTGGAATTAGGGTGTAAACCAGTATTGAAGACCACTCGATCCCCCTCATCTTCTTCCTCCTCTCCAATCTTTTCCAGCTCCCTATCTCCATGCACCTTCCTAGCCAGTCCATCGACTCGATCACCAAGACTACCCTCCCAGCTCTGGGATGGAGTGACCACCTCCTCTGACTCGGGGCCCGATCCTCCATTCCGGCCAGATCTGGAGGAAGAGGATGAATGTCCAGAAGAGCTATCGAGCGTATGTTGACGAGAGTGTATCTGAGATGTAGAGCGTGGTGCGAGAGCTGGTCTGGCGGTAGGAACCTGTGGAACAGCTGGTGAAGCATTCGGAGTGGCTTGCATCCAGGGTAATGCTGATTCCTCCTCGTCCTCATCTTCATCCTCAATCCTCAGAGTAGCATGCTCGGGACTAGTCGTAACCTTATCCGCTTGACCCAGTGATAGTATTGGCGAGTTCCTTCCATCGGCATCAGCGACCAATTGTTTATATTTCTCAAAGAAAGCAGGTTTCTTTTCCTGTCCTGGATCGGCCCTCGCCCGAAGTAATTGAGAGATTGAGTCGTCCCTACTTCCAGATGAAGAAGTTGATTCTGCTCGTCGATGAGCCTGGGGAATCGGGGCGGTGACTGATCGTTGTGACATTGCTGATGCCGTACGTTCGTGCGAAGGTACGTGGGTCGAGGCGGATGACATACTGGGGTTCCGGGAGTATGCAGGTCGATTGGCGAGTGGTGCGCGTGGTCGGTTCTCCTCGCCCGTTACCTGTGGGATCGGCATCGATACATTTCCGTTGAATGGTCCGTTACCGAATGGTGATCGTGCTCTAGATTCCGCTGGTCTCGAAGGAGGCTCAAGAGGGATATGCGATGTTGTTGGCGAGCTCGAAGAACCATATGCCTGGGATTGGGATTGAGCAGGGAACGTCTGTTCCACAGGTGATATCCTCTGAGCGCCCGCATTCGCCATTGCCACGCCCGGCCTCACTCCCCAGGCGGCAGCTGCGAATGCCCTCCGTCCCACTCCTGCCATCCCTGCTGCGCCATCCTGTAGTCCAGGTCCATTCATCCCAGCAGGTAACGGTCGATCCGTAGGGTATGGGCCTTCCCGCCTACTACTTCCTCCGACACCCAACCCTAGACCATGAACGACGACTCCATCGCCTTCGCCGTGGTGCGGGAAGAATGGGTTGGTTGGTGATGGTGTACGCGAAGAGGAGGCGATAGGTTCTGCGAGGTATTTACCACCACCAGATAATGGGCTGGGTGCACGTGCGGACGAGTCTCTTGGTGGGATCTCGAGAGCTGGAGGAGCTTGTCGTGTCCTAGTTGCCGAGCCGGATCCACTTCCCGATGAGACACTGGACGGACCAGCAAAAGGCCGACTACTGCTACTCGCGCTTGAGCTTGAGCTCGGCTCCGACATGCCTAGAGGCGACGATCCAGCTAACGGTGATCGAGCTGTCGGTCTCGAAGAGGGTATAGAGAGTTGAGAAGGGCGAGGAACGGCTCGAGAACCAGTCGCGCGACTTGGGGGTAGGCAGACGTGGTCGCCAAGGGAATTCAGAGGGATGGGTGCGGAGCACGATGAACATGTAACGGTGGGGAGCATGACGGATGCGCGTTCGGCGGCTGGGCGGGGAATAGCAAGTGACATGCTGGGTTACTGATTTGGTTGGGATAAACTAAAGGGTATCAGTATATGTTGGATTGACCGGCAACGGCAAAGAGAAAAGAGTAGGAGAAGGCAAAGGTACAGATAAGGTGGACAAGGTGGATAAGGTGGTCCGAGATTGGGGTGTTGAATCAGATTAGTCACTGATCACGCAGTACTGATACATGATGCGAGACCAATTGTCACACCAAGCCGATAGATGAACTCTCGGCAGGACGGCAGGATGATTGTGCCAAGGATAGATGGATGATGGGAGGGAAACATGAATGTCTCGGTTGAAGTTGTAGATTGTGACGCAAGATGAGCAAAGGGGAATCTGTACTCACCTTGTAAATGTAGCAATGGATGGAAGAACAATGTATGTGTCGGTAGATCACACTCTTCCTCTTCGATCCACTTCTGTTCTTTCCAGTACTATGCTAAGCAAATGCCTAGACCACCTTCTCCGCGTTGTTGTGTTGTGTGATGTTATGTCTCGGGTGCTTTGTCTTGCTTTGACCGCAAGAGAGTGGGGTAGTTGTGTGTGTTTGCGATTGATGATCCGAGCGTATCCTATTTCTTGTCGGTCCAGCTCGTTACAGAGTCCGAGCTGAATTGTAGGGGGGAATGGGGAACAAAGGAGTGTAGTCCAAGGGGCTTTGACTCTGATTTATCTTTTGGCTGCGAAGGGGTGGATGGGAAAGGGTGCCGAAGGTCCGAGTCGGGGTAGATTGTCGCTATGCCTCTTCAAATGTGATGGTCGTGTGAGGTGTAGACTATGGTTTCCAAAGTCTATATAATCCTATGCTATTCCTTCCTATGCTGATTCAAGTTCTGCCCATCTATATCTCTATTGTCTAAATCCTTTGGTGCGCAACGGTATCCCAACTGTGGTCGAAAAGTCTGTGCGCGAAAGGAGGTCCTATGAACGCCTCTGTTTCCGATTGAAGGATAGTTATTGTTGTATTGGTTCTTTGTTGTGTCGACCTTTTTCTTGGGAATTCAATACTTCGTCGTGATCGTCGAATACTCCGTTCTCACCGTTCTCCTCTCTTAGTCATACGCTAGAAGTAGACTTCGTTCATGCGAAGATCCGATGGTAAGTTTACGGATGGAAATGAGCGATCGACGCGGTATGATCCTGGATTGACCATCCGACGCGTCTTTCTATGCACTAAATGCCGGCTCTAAGATGTACAAACCCTGAAGTGGCGTCACGGTCCTCAACTGCTCAAAAGGAGATCCCGGTTTCATGGCTTGTCACATGACACATCTATCCAGAAATACGTATCGTGCATGAGAATAGCTGATGTATGTGGTGATGAGGAACTAAAAGACGAAATCCTCAACTTTCCATTTCCCAATCTTTGCTTCTCCCATTCCTTTCGTCTCTTGCTTGCCTTTTGGTTTCCTACCAAATGCGCCATGCATCAACTCGCTCTTTCGTTGTCGTTCCGCTTGATCCCTCTCTGATCGTTTCGAGAGGGTCAAGACAGCTTCTAGAGGAGCTCGGAGGGCTCGATACTCTGCTTGCATGAGCAGCAGGGGTTCTAGAGATGCTTGCATCCGGGTGAGAAGTGGGTGTGATGGCGGATGAGAGAGGAAGAGCGGTAGATGGGAATCGAGGAGGAGGGATGAATGGGTGATGACCTGCTTGTCAACTCTGATACTACAAACGATCTCAAGCTTACAGCTTCCAAGGGAGGGATGGAGGTTTCTTCCTCATTCAGCTGAGATTGGTCCATATCCCATTTCAAACCCTTAGCATTACTCAACACCCAAGCTTCTGCCCACTGGGTAAGGATCTCGAGTACGGAAGTAGCGTCCTCGACTCCTAAGCCACGCTTGAGCTCGACCCTGTAGGTAGGTGCGGGGGATGGAAGGGATACGATTGCCTCTAGTGTCTTTTCGATCGAGGACGAGCCAGCAGTAGACGATAGGGCAGCTTTGATGATAGCGACGATAGTTGATGAGGGGATGGTGCGTAAGATTGGCAGAGCAATGAAGATGTTTTCCTGTTCGTCAGCTAAGTATCTCTCGGTAGTATGGCAGACGTACCCAATCGGCCAAGGGAAGAAGACCAGCCGCAACGACACCACCGCTGAGCATCTCGTCATTGACAAAGCCCTTTTGCAGAAGAGTTCTCATCAAGGTCGAAGCGTATGTACCTCGTTTCTTGCTTTCGCCTTCCTTGCCAAAGTCCGGAAGGGCAGTCTCAAAGATGACCTTGATCAATGACTTGACAAATGATCCTGGGAGGGTGATTTCCTGGTTGCTTAATAAATCGTTAAGACGGGCATTCGCGGTCTTGATGTCGCCCTTCGATAGCGATTTCTTGATCTCGGCCATGGTCTTTCCTCTCACTTCCTCTTCTTGATCCACTTTGCCATTGGCTTCTGTAGTGGATGGGAGCGAAATGTATTCCTCTGTGCGAGCCTGACTGCCCAGCAGTGCGTTGAGCCCGATACCTTTCTCGGGGATGGTGATTTCGCAAGTGTAAACTACACTTCTTCCGCCATCATCGCTCTCGTGGTGTAACACTATACCGACCATGAGGACATGCGATGAAGTCTGGCCAAGTAGAGCGAGGTGGCTGATGGCAGTTTTCGTACTCGCCGACGAGACAGATGTTGATGACAGTAAAGCGGGAATGCTGGAGGATGCTATTGATAACAGGATCGAAGGAGTAGGGTGAAGTGTAGGGAGGACAATTAAGGGTTTACCGAATGTTGAAAGAGAGAGGGACAAGGGCGTTGGGTTGGGGTGTAATAGAGTAGGATATGAGGTCGAGACAGGGTCATTGATATGTTTCGAGATTATCTGGTTGTTCGAATCTGAATGTCAGTGACTGTTTGCAAACATTGCGAGTTGGTTTACCAGTTGCAGTGATTACACCGTCCTTGCTGATACTAGCAAATCCGAATTTCCTCTTGTCCCCCTCATCGACCAGCCGACCATCCTTCTGCTTCTCCGCTTTTCCATTCTCAATAGCGACTAGTGTCCAATGACCCGTGATGTCAAGGACAAGGCATCTCGTATGTTCTGCCGTCGAGAAAATGACTTGACTAGCTAGAACCTCCTTTGCAGGAGATTTGTCGGATACAAGGTGGAGTGCCTCGGTACCGGATTGAGGGATCAAGGAGAATGAACTGGCAGAATGGACTGCTAAAATTGGGTACTGTTGATTGGCAGTGCGGTGTAATTCACTGATTTGGTCTTTTGCCTGGTTGTCAGTTTGATCCCTCACCTCAATGTGAACGTACAGTAAAGACACGACGAGCCTCTTCATCACCAGTCCATGCCCAGATGACTTTCCTTCTCGTATCTTTCGTCACACCCTCTCCCTTTTCCAGTGCAATGGCAGTGATCCTCTCGGGGCCTGACATAGATTCATCTACATCCATCCCGTTCGCTTTTCCCTTGGCCTTTCCACAGTACGTGGAGACGGGTGCCGAAGAGAAGATTGTACTAGGTGGGACAGTGAATGAGTTCAGAGGTCTCATGGTCCGCAACTACTATCAGCGCAATAAATCATGAGCTACATACATCATATGTCCAGACACCATCGCCTTGAACGGCAGCCACTGCCAGACTTGCATTTCCTTCTCCTCCCTCGACAGGACTTAGAGTGACATGGGGTAATTTTGAGGTCGAAGCGTGAGGTTGTGGGAATGTCGCTAGAGAAGCTGGGGTGCTTATTGAGGTCGACATGCTGTATGTAATAGCTACAATGCAGTAGGATCGGAACAGACGAGCATTCAACTTTTGTGGACGAGTTAGACGGAGATTGAGTAAACTCCGGGCGATGACAACGCGCGGTCAACCAACCTCTGTCAGCTACAGCTATTACACACATTCACCTTATATCATTCACGGCTATACACAATGGACGAGATCGGTATTGACCTAAAGATACAGGTAAGATAGCACCAACGCAAAGTCACAGCTAGCTGACAGTTACAGGATCCCTCTATCGAGCAGCAGATCAATGAGAAGCAGACTCTGTTCAAGACATTACCTTCAGGAGACGAGGAGTCGTATACCAATTGGAAGAAGCTCGAAGCTCATCTAGAGTTCTTGAATGTCCAAGAGGTAAGTTATTCGTTCCGCCATTCATGTTATGGACCAAAGCTGAGAGACAGGAATATATCCGAGATGAGACACTCAACCTGCGTCATGAGTTGATCAGGGCACAGGAGGAAGTCAAGCGTATTCAATCTGTTCCTCTCGTTATCGGTCAATTCCTCGAAGCTGTCGATGAGAAGAGAGGTATCGTAGGTTCAACCACGGGTATGTTCCCTCTTCAGCTGTACCTGAAACACGAAGATCTGTAAAAGCTGACGAATAGGATCCAACTATGTCGTTCGAATCCTATCAACCTTAGATCGAGAACTACTCAAACCATCCTCATCAGTCGCCCTGCATCGACATTCCAATGCTCTAGTTGATATTCTACCTCCGGAGGCTGATTCATCGATTGCGATGCTCGGAGCCGATGAGAAACCGGATATCAAGTATTCTGATGTTGGTGGATTAGATTCTCAGAAGCAGGAGATCAGAGAGGCTGTTGAATTGCCTATGGAGCAGGTGAGCTGGGTCATTCATATAATATGCTCAAAAGCTGATGACAGATGGAACTTTATACCAAGATTGGTATCGATCCTCCTCGTGGTGTTTTGCTTTATGGTCCACCAGGTCAGCCGCCATTCATATGCTTGGCGAGCCTAGCTGACGTACAGGTACCGGAAAGACAATGTTGGTCAAGGCTGTTGCGAACGCAACCAAAGCATCTTTCATTCGAGTGGTAGGATCCGAGTTTGTTCAGAAGTACTTGGGAGAGGTGAGATACTCAATTGCCTATCTACGACCGCGCTCGTGCTCATCAGCAGGGACCAAGAATGGTTCGAGATGTTTTCCGACTCGCACGTGAGAATTCGCCTTGTATCATCTTTATCGATGAAGTCGATGCTATCGCAACGAAACGATTCGATGCTCAGACAGGATCAGATCGAGAGGTTCAGCGTATTCTACTAGAATTGCTCAATCAAATGGACGGTTTCGATCAGCAAACCTCTGTCAAGGTAATCTCACGCACTGATTCGGCCAGAGCGGAGCTGATGTACAGGTTATCATGGCTACCAATCGACAAGATACGCTTGATCCCGCTTTACTTCGACCTGGACGATTGGACCGGAAGATTGAATTCCCAATGCCTTCCAGGAGAGAGAGGCGATTGATTTTCCAGACTGTGACCGGACCTATGAACCTCGGTCCTGATGTTGATCTCGAGGACTGTAAGTTGGCGCATCCCTGTTGTCAGGGCCGTAGCTGACGCAACAGATATCTCACGACCTGACCGTTTGAGTTCAGCAGAAATCGCCTCCATTTGTCAAGCTGCTGGTTTACAGGGTAAGCTAATCACATGCATATCAACGGGCTCTAGCTGACCCACAGCCGTGAGAAAGAACCGTTATGTGATTCTACCGGTCGATTTTGAGGAGTCTTGGAAGGTGAGTCTAAATTCAGTAAAAGTGCCACACCCATGTTTTATCGATTAATTTCCGCCAATCCCGCCTTTACTACAGTCCAAATTAATGCTGATGTTGTACAGTCTGTTGTCAAGAGGAGTGAAGAGACTCATGAGTTCTGTAAGCTCTTCCACCCTTCCATTGCCATGGACAAGCTGAAATCGCAGACCGATAGACTGGCTCCGTATCACAAGACAGTAAGTCACTTTATTGCTTTATCGGTATCGAGCTGACATACAGTGTACATGCATTCAACATTATGAAATTTCCCTACTAAACTTTTCCTCTAATCACCAAACACGCTACTGGACCCACTTGAGCTCACCCTCAACTCGGTGATGCTTATGAGGTCTACCAGCGAAGAACGAGTGCGAGGAATTTTCGGATTTCTCGCCAGGGCGTTTTTTGCTATCCGACTCAGATCATCACAGTCGTATACTTCACAGGCGCTGAACATAGTTACATCCAACCCTTGTCTTCGACTTTGGGTCGATATGCGAATCATACCGAGATCGACACTAGGTATGGATCGTCTATCGCTCCGAGTGACGGATCATAGACTGGGTAGCCGAGAGGGGACGCTTCAATAGCGTGGAGAGCTATCAGCAAGAGGAGGAAGCAGGAAGAGTAGAAGGAAGAGGAATACCAACGGTGTCTAACACTCTGCGGACGACTGTACCCCGTGTCGTTTTGCGATTTTCATGTCACCAAGAATAAAATAGTCTTATACTCACCCACTGGGCTTTTATACGTGCGCAGGAGAGGTCCATCATCCGGACGACATCATACTTTGTTATGCATTATTTATTTGTTTATTTGGTTTGCAGTTTCGGTTGATTGTTGCACGAGGTGGACATGTGAGGAACGTGTGAAGAGTGAGGTGGAGGCGAGTCATGTTGGCGGATCCGAATTGACTTGATCACTCTGTATATCCTGATTCTACACCTTCTGTATATACTTCAATTAGCCGAGCATATCTCTACCTGAGTTCCGAGAGTATCATCGATCTCCGCCCATCAATTGTCTACCGGAACATCAACAGTTTGTAACTCAAGACCTTGCCGCCGGCTCGATTCCAGATCTCACAGAACGATCCCCTCGAGGTAGATCGACAGGACCAATCCGATACACCGAGGCCATCTTCCTCGGCGGCAATCGGTCGTCCAAATTCAGTCACAGTGACTATACTATAGTCGCTGTAACTGAACCTTTAACGTGTTATGCCAAACCTACACGCACATTACTATCTTGGAAATGTCAAGCAATTCCGACAGGAATTGGATACTTCCACATCCTCCTCGTCTAAACATGGACATGGACATGGGCAGGCACATATCGGGAGTGCAGGACGGAGCTGGGGAGCTTCGGTTGAGATGAGAGGAGGTGTGGGTGGGGGCAAGACTGATCCGAATGAAAGGGATTCATATGGGCGAACGTATGTTCTTTCCTGTTTCTGGTTTGGAGTAGACCGAGGAGCTGACAGAAAGTGTTCTACATCTGGCAGCATCTAGTATGGCTCCTATTGCCTACTCGTTCTTCTCGACCTTGTTACGGAATCCGAATATCTCGGTCAACCTGCAAGACTACGAATCGGGATATACCGCATTACACAGGGCTTTATATGTTGGGAACATCAAAGCTGCGAGAGATTTGTTGATGCGGCACGATATAGATCTGGGGATTAAGGATATAGAGGGATTGACTGCTTTTGATCTTTATAACGGCACTGTTGACGGTGTAAGCTTTTCCTACGACTCTTACAGTGAATCCTCGAATGCTGATGGTAGACAAATCCACCTCACGATATCGATGGATCTGACCTTTATGTCTGGGGAGTGAACCGCAATTTCGCTCTTGGGACTGGCGATACGGCAGATAAGGCTTTTGCGGATCGAGTCAACCTTCTGACTCAGAACCAAGCGGGTGGGAAACCAGATCCAATGCAGAGGTTCTTCCACATTGGAGTGAAAGATGTCGTCATGGCGAAACTTCATACGGGGGTCATCACGAATGAGGCAAAGGGGAATCTGAGTTTGTGTGGATTTGGATCTAATGGAAGGTATGTCCCTGTCACCGAGAGCCATAGCACTGGGCGGAGCTGATGAATAGACTTGGTCGAACTGTTCATTCTCAGCTTGCCCTTACTCCCATGCCGGATTTCCCACATTCCATTGTTTCTGTCGCTTTAGGCCAAGATCATACCCTAGCCCTTACGTCCGGAGGATACATCCTATCATGGGGTCATAATCGGTTCTCTCAACTTGGTTATCCAATCGAACAACCTGAAAATTCAAGGGGCAAGGAAGAGTTGGAAATTCAAGTATCGCCAAAAAG
>Ga0265797_10002571_pt1 | contig 30224 bp, 23 predicted proteins | sample P2T30metagenome_FD_192433 | JGI IMG/M metagenome (GOLD analysis project Ga0265797, IMG submission 192433) | Plant litter microbial communities from East Loma Ridge, Irvine, California - P2 T30 | ecosystem: Environmental > Terrestrial > Plant litter > Unclassified | place: USA: California...
TGACACCGAGGAAGACGAGTACGTCTTCGAAGTAGAACTCTACGGTGAAGATTCATCCAAGCAACCCGTAAAGGACCTTGTGCGTGCACAAATCACCCCGCTCGTCCGTCAGAAGCTCATGAAGATCGCACCGACTCTTATCGAGAAGCACGGCAAGGATCTTCAGCACGCTCCTGGCAGCAACCCTTCGTCGGGCTTCAGCACACCGCGCACCCTGCAGCACTCTTCCGTCAACAAGTCCGATGAGTCGAAAACTTCCACCTCGACTGCCACCTCTGGCAACTCACATGTCAACGTGACCTCTCTCAGCGACCAGCAGGAGTTCCGTACCGATGCCGATCAGCTCTTCCAGACCTTCACCGACCCCCAGAGAATCGCCGCTTTCACCCGCGCGCCTCCCAAGGTCTTCGACGGCGCAAAGGAGGGTGGCAAGTTCGAGATCTTCGGTGGTAACGTCTCTGGCGAGTTCACCAAGCTCGAGAAGCCCACCTACATCGAGCAGAAGTGGCGTCTGGCGCAGTGGCCCGCTGGCCACTTCAGTACCATGAAGATCAAGTTCGAGCAGAACGACGTCGACGCTGTCACTATCATGCGCGTCGACTGGGTTGGCGTGCCCATTGGCCAGGAGGAGCCTACTAAGCGCAACTGGGAGGAGTACTACGTGCGTTCCATCAAGACTACTTTCGGCTTCGGAACTATCTTGTAGAAGATGGATTGGGGAAGTTTGCATATAATAAGATGAGGATGACCGGTACGAAGCAGAAGCATGAATGACGCAAGTGATACAAAGCCACCAATACATCAATGATACCATGTCATCAGGATTTCTGTGCCGTGCCTTGAAAGTTGTATATACTTGGTGCCGCTGTCCATATTGTATTCATCTCGTGCCGATACGTGTTCTGCTGATTTTCGATGACGCTCATTCGGTGCCGCGATGCGACCAGACATACACCAAGCGCAACGATCATGGCCATGGGAAACTTTGAGATGCCTTTTGCGATCCATTTGGTAGAACTGCGTGACCTTAAATGCAGTCCATGTTGCTGCGTATCTCTTCATCTCTTCATGACCTGAAGAAAGCGAGTGGCTCGGCTTGGTGGGGCAGGGTCCTCTCTGGCTTCGTCAACCTTGAGGATTTTCGATCGCGAACTTCTTAAGCCGAGTCCATCTTACTCTCGAAGGACACAACCAGTCAAAATGACCGCCGTACCTCCCGAGAACGGCATCGCCAATCTCGACATCTCTGACAAAGATGCGCCAGCCAAAACCAACGACGCAAACGCCAACAACGACGTAGAAAACGACAACTCCGACGACGACGAGGCAGAGGAGGGCGGCGAGGGCGCTGGCGAAGGCGCCGCTAAGAAAAAGAAGAAGAGAAAGCCGCGCAAGAAGAAAAAGGCTGGCGGAGGAGCTGCTGCACAATCGAGTCCGCCGCGTACAGAGGTCTCGAAGCTCTTCCCTAATGGCTCGTACCCGATCGGCGAGGAGGTCGACTACCTCAATGACAACTCATACCGTACCACCAACGAGGAGAAGAGGGCGATGGACCGCGACAACATGGAGTTCCTCACCGAGTATCGCCAGGCCGCCGAGGTGCACAGGGAAGTCCGCAAGTACGCCCAGCAGAACATCAAGCCCGGCATGAGCTTGACTGAGATCGCTGAGATGATCGAGAACGGCACACGCGCTCTGACCGGCCACCAAGGCCTCGAGGAAGGCGACAACCTTCTTGGAGGTGTTGCTTTCCCCACCGGTCTCAGTATCAACCACTGCGCTGCACACTACACGCCCAACGCAGGCAACAAGATGACCCTCAAGCAAGAGGACGTCATGAAAGTCGACTTCGGCGTGCACGTCAACGGCCGCATCGTCGACAGCGCCTTCACCGTGGCTTTCGAGCCCAGATACGACCCTCTCCTCGCCGCCGTCAAAGACGCCACCAACACCGGCATCCGCCTGGCGGGTATCGACGCCCGCCTCGGCGAAATCGGCGAGGGCATCCAAGAAGCCATGGAATCCTACGAAGTCGAGCTCGACGGCAAAGTGCACCCCGTGAAGTGCATCCGCAACCTCAACGGCCACACTATTAGCCAGTACAGCATCCACGGCGGCAGCGCCGGCAAGAGCGTACCCATCGTGAAATCTGCGACCACCGAGAAAATGGAAGAAGGCGAAGTCTACGCCATCGAGACCTTCGGCAGCACCGGCAAGGGCTACGTCCACGAGGACATGGAGTGCTCGCACTACGCTAAGATCGACGACGCTCCTAAAGTCGCCTTGCGCGTCCAGAGCGCGAAGACCCTGCTGCGTACCATCGAGAAGAACTTTGGAACTCTGCCTTTCTGCCGCCGCTACTTGGATCGTTTGGGTCATGACAAGTACTTGCTTGGTTTGAACAACCTTGTGCAGAGTGGAATTGTGCAGGACTACCCCCCGCTTGTGGACGTTAAGGGCAGTTACACGGCGCAGTACGAGCACACTATTCTGCTGAGGCCGAATGTGAAGGAGGTTGTTTCGCGCGGTGACGATTACTAGAGTTGGACTTGCATATAAGACTGCTTCTTTCTCGTGCTTGGACGCGATGAGGCTCGTCGACTAAAAATTGAATAACGATACCATGATCGGACGTAATCATTTGCTTGCTAGCTAGCATCTCTGTGGGTGCGTGGGTAGCATTTCGCTTGTGCTGGAAGCTATCGTTGATTGCAGACACAAGTTATTTGACTTCAATCAGCTTCTTTCGGCGGACATTTACGTAGAAGGCCTCAGTCGACTGCTTCCTGCAATTGTACGTGCGTGTTGCATAGAAATGATCGTCACGAACCATGTCGTTCGATGCTCTTACTTTCTCTGCATTAGAGCGGTGTGCAAGCGTGCTCCCTTCTAGCGTTTCTTCTCTTTTTCTTTCTTTCTTGCAAATGTGTTCACACCCCAACGCCATGCGATTTAAGACAAATTCCATCCAGATATAAACTTCTCCATAGTTCCCCATCAGCTTATGCGCCGGGTCGCTCATGAGTTCTCTCCGACCGTTTGCTGCAAAAATCTCGGTTAGTGAATTGTTCAGCCTCGCACGAAAATGACCTTCAAGAACTCACCACAAGCCAATCCATCCCCTCATTCACACCCCTCCCGTCCACCGCACTACAAGCCATAATACTCCAATTCCGATCCTTCAGCTCGCCCAATCTCAACGCCTCGCTGATCTCCCCCGCGCCCTTCGCGCCCGGCTGATCCTGCTTATTCGCAAACACCAACAGCGCCGCATCCCTCAGCTCCTCCTCCCCAAGCATCGCGCTCAGCTCCTCCGCCGCCGTCCCCAAGCGGTCGATATCCGTGCTATCAACCACGAATACTACGGCGGCGGTGTTGGAGTAGTAGCAGCGCCAGTACGGGCGAATGGAGGTCTGGCCGCCGAGGTCCCAGACGTTGAAGTTGAGGTTTTTGTAGGTTACGGATTCGACGTTGAAGCCTATTGTCGGGATTGTGGTTACGACTTCGCCGATTTTGAGGCGGTAGAGGAGGGTCGTTTTGCCGGCGTTGTCGAGGCCGAGGATCAGGATGCGGATTTCTTTGGAGGACCAGAGGAGGCGGGAGAAGAGGGAGAGGGCGCCGCCCATTTTGGATGTGGTGGTTGTTTTGTGGTTTTGTTTGGAGGGTAGGTGGGGCGCGCGCGCTAGGGGATGGCTGGTTGGATGTGGTTTGGAGTGTCTCGAGGGTTGGCGTGCTTCTGGAGTTGGGATTCGGTTGGTTGATTGCTGGGTGGTGCTCGGAGGTCGAGTCAAGGGTGACGATGATGTAAGCCAGACCTTGGTATTCCAGTTCCTCAAGCAAATCCAGATGTATGAAGTAAGAAAGACAGCTTGTGCGGCGTGATTAAATCAAAAGATGATTCTCCTTTGGTTAGTGTTGACAAGTCGTCGGATCAGCTGCACTGGCCTTGCTTAGAAACCGTCCATGCTCTCACGCCGTCCAAGGGTCTCCTTGATCTCGGCTCATCCTCTCTCGTAACGAAGTCCAGTACCGCCAAGCCTCTCTTCCGTCTCTCCGCTCCGCTAGCAAGCGAAGCTATTTCTTCTGCCTTCGCATCTGCGCAGCATTCTTTCCATATACACAACCCGTCACAACTCGACAAACCACATGGCAACGACCAGCATCAAACCTGATCTGGCGCTGCCGTGCACTGCGCCGACCTCGTCTAATACGAATTGCCAGGTCGGCGCGCCTACAGCAAAGGTACGTACGCTTTGCGCCATCCTCTTTACTACCCACCACCCACGCAAGCCAAGTCTTTGGTGATGACTACATAACCAGCTACTGCTGAGGATTTATTCAATGAGGTCCAAAAAATACTTTTAGTCAAGTTCAACAGTCTGATATTGACAAAGACTACTTGCGTGTTTTTCACATACACTCGCATCATGAATTTGTGAAAGCATATTTGCTAACGGATTCTAAAGACAGGTACTTTGTCAAGCTCATACTGAGTGGTTTCAAGGACGTTCGGTTCTTATTTCTCGAGTGCTTTTACGGTCTAGATATTTGGTTGGGTCTAGTCTACTCGTGTTCTCGTCTGGCTGTAGGTGCCATATCGTGCCGTTCATATATCTTCTCAATCAACACTTCTTTACGCACCAACCGCCTGCAAACTCTTCACGGTGTCCTTGATGCTCTCCTCCAGCGACTTGAACTTAACGCCCAGCACCTCAGTCACGCGCTTGTTGTTGTACTTGTACACGCCCTCCTCGGGGTAATCGCCACCGGGCGTGCTCGCACTCGGCAAGCCCTCCTTGTACTGCGGGTAGTTCTTCTCAACAATCTGCGCAATCTCCTTGTTCGAGAAGTAGCCTGCGGTGACGAAGAAGCGCTTGTTGGCCGCCTCGTCCTTCTCAATCGCCGCGACGTGGCACTCGGCGAGATCGCGCACGTCGACCCAGATGAACGTTCCGGTCGGCGGGATCTCGTCCTTGGCTTTACCAAGAATGATATCGCGGATGCGCTGGTTGGAAGTGTTGAGGCCGTCCAGGCTGTTCAGGTAGTGCACGATGGGACCCAGTACGAGAGGAGGGCACATGGTGGCGATGGTGAAGTTGGGCTTCTCCTTCTCGAGGAAGTCCCATGCTGCACGCTCGGCGAAGGTCTTGCTGGCGCGGTAGCCGTTGGCCGGGTTCTCGATTGCCTGTTCGGTGTTGATGGGGTTCCAGTCTTCTTCGCTGTAGGTGTGCTCTGGCCAGTTGCCTTTGAAGGGGTTGACGATAGAGGCGAAGGAGGAGGTGATGACTACGCGCTTGACGGAGGGGGCGGATTTCTTGATTGATTTCAGGATGCCTGTGGTGCCGATGACGGCTGGGTCGAGGAGTTCCTTTGGGATTATTAGTTTGGTTGTGATTGTGAGGTTTACATTCAGCGTACCTTCTGCACATCAGTCACGTTGAAGTGGAACGGACTGGCAGTGTGAATGACAGCCTCGAACGGCGGGTCCGAGACGACGGCCTTGTCGAAAGCATTCTCCTGGGCAATGTCTTCGACAATGGCGAAGTCAAGCTTATCCGACTTGAAGCTGGAGTGAGCCTGCTTGATCTTGTCGGCCTTTGCCTGTGAGCGAACAGTGGTGACGACACTGTGGCCACGCTTGAGGAGGATGTCGAGGACGTGGGCGGCGATGAAGCCAGAGCCTCCAGTGAGAAGTACGCGAGTCATTGTGAGTTTGTGTTGGTTGATTCTTGGTATGTGGTATTGTGAGAGGATAGGAGTCTTGGTATCAACGGTGATTGTTATATACCTTACGTGTGCTTATCACATAGTGAGATCGCTTCGATTGCGTGTACCATCAATGTGGATAAAGTTGAGGATGATGCAATGCAACTGCCGAAGTCGCCGTGTGAGGGTCCAATGCTGGCCGGAGAAGGAAGTTGAGATGCTGCTTTCGCACAAATGATCCTGCGATCTGTCTACCGTACCACAACCAACGCAACATGCGCCATTCCTTATGCCCATCTTGAAATCGCGCGCCGTCACGCCTCGTCTGTTTAAGCAGCTCGCCACATCCTCGCAGAGATGCTTCCATGCAAAAACACGATGCCTTCATGAGACTGCTGCCGCAGACTCTGTCCAAGGCCAGTCCGATCTCGAGCAACATGTGAACGATTATGAGCCGCCATTACGAGCCCGAAAGCATGGCTTCAAGCCTCTGCCTATGTCGCCTCTCATGCGTGAGGGATACGCGAAGGGACGTCCAAGGCCAAACGAACAGCAACAAGATGCTTTGAAGGACTTCCAAAAGGAGGTCGCCATGAATCCCTATGGTACGCATGTGCCGCGCTCATACTTTTCGCGCCAGATACTAATACTCCCTCCCAGCACAAGCGCTAGCAACTCCAATTCGCCTCTGCGCTCTCACGCTCGCGCGCCTACCTTCGCACTTCCTCCTTCCCTTCGCAACAACCATCGAGAAACTACCGGCTGCCACGAACGCTCAATTCCCCAAATTAAAAGCCCGCATACAGCCTGGCCGCCCTGTCGACTTTACCGAAAATACACTTGCGCAGACGAGCTATGTCTTGAACCGGAAAGACACGGTCCGCCACTTATCGCGGCAAAAGCACTGGATCAATCTCATATCTGAGAGGCAGAAAGAGAAGTTTGCGAGTATGGCGCATCGGAGCGCTAGCTCGAACGGGCTGATCAAAGACAATTGGGTTTGGGAGGATCAGGTGGGTGCTGCGACTGGTATGCTGGAGAAGGAGGTTGTGGATGCTATTAAGCGTGCGGTGAAGGTGCGAGATCAGGACAAATGTTCGTCTGCATCAGCTACTGGGAAGAGCGCTTTCGCCCTAGTATTCGTTCGCGATGATGTGGGCGATGCTGGTGTTGTAGAGCAAGCTACGACTGGCTGCCAGGCTTACAGGCTGGCAGCACTGCTATCACCCGAGAGCCTTGACACCCTACGACGTGAGCTTGCGCAAGACTCGACAGGCATGGTCTACATTCCAAAATCCCCAGAAGCATGCCAAGCCCAATTGGCGATCGACAGATTGAAGTCTTTCAATGACTTCAATGAAATTCAGAAAGAGCTGCCTCAGATACAGAATCCTCCTGGTACCAGAGCAGCGAGGCTGAAGAGAGAGGAATCAGAGCGTGAAGCTTCGTTGTCTAGAGACAGTGAACTGAACGACGATATGTGAATATGCGATCGCTTCCGAGCCTCGGTCGGGTATCGCATTCTCGTCCTCGTTTGATATCGGAACGAAAGCGGATGCTGGAAAGGACTCACAGTTAGCCAGCGTTTGGCCATGTGAAACTCTATGTTTCAATGCAGAGAACAACTTCAAATATGTCTGGTATGAAGAGGCATGTGATGATCCAGACTTTATCACAACCACATGTCGTACAGTATCACTTCGAATCTCAGGGGGAACACCTTTACAAAGTATTTCGTTCCTCGCATCACCTGTTCGTCATGCTGTATGTCTCTCGCGCACCAGCACAGACTCTGCTCTCCTTCCTTTCCCCGGCCTCGGCAGACAAGAATGTGGGGAAGGCGCGTCAGAGGATCGACGCATGTGAATATGCGTGCGGCAACGCTGCGGCTTGTGATATTTTAATCAATCCTTCGCCGCGGCATACCGGCTGCAGCACCGAAGAAACAATAACATACAGCCTAGGTAAAGGTATACACCTGACTCACAAAAGCCACACGATACAACCCGAAGGCTTTCCATCCTCGGCCATTCGCCGAAGTCGCTACTATGGCTACAATGGCGCTCTCACGGCCGAGAGTTTCCAGGGTCGAAAGAACGAGCATCATCCGAGGTAGAGCTCCGTTCGCCCACCCACGCACCACGCACCCGCTCGTCCTGTGCCTGTGAGAACGACGCGACTGAGCATACTCCGAACGAAACCCTTGGCTCGTTCTGGACCTACGTAATATTAAGATGTGACTGACCCAGCTGCTGGAGAGCTTTTTGGTTCCTTTGGTCTTTCCTCGTAAAGGTTTGTGGTTCCTGCCTCTCTACTTGATCTCCTGCTTGCTTCGTTGAGCACTGTTCCTCCTCTGCCTATACCTATAACCGATATACTTACTGCGGTTGCTGCTGTACAACTTTGGTGCTTGGCTACTTGGAAAGAAGAAAGAAGAGACGAACGACGCTTTCAAGCTACAAGAGGAGCGCGAGCTAGAATACCCAGACGAGGAACAATACACGCTCTTGCATGAACACGACAACACCTGCACATTTCCAACCATGTCAGCGAAATCCACAGCAGGGCCGTCAGGCAAGAAGCCAGCGTCCGCCGCAACAAACCTCATAGCAGGCGGTGGCGCCGGCATGATGGAAGCCCTCGCCTGCCACCCCCTCGACACAATCAAAGTCCGCATGCAACTCTCACGACGAGCGCGAGCACCCGGCGCAAAGCGAAGAGGCTTCATCACAACCGGCGCCGAGATCGTGAAGCGCGAATCCCCTCTCGCCCTTTACAAAGGCCTCGGCGCCGTCATGACGGGCATCGTCCCCAAGATGGCCATCCGCTTCACCAGCTATGAATGGTACAAGCAGCTCCTCGCCTCAGACGGCCAAGTCTCAGGCAAAAGCAACTTCCTCGCCGGTCTCGCGGCGGGTATCACGGAGGCCGTAGCCGTCGTGTGTCCTATGGAAGTCGTCAAGATCCGCCTGCAGAGCCAATACCACAGCATGTCCGACCCGCTCGACGTGCCCAAATATCGCAACGCCGCACACGCGGCCTTCACCGTCGTCCGTGAAGAAGGCTTTGGCGCGCTGTACCGCGGCGTCTCCCTCACAGCCCTCCGACAAGGCACCAACCAAGCCGCCAACTTCACCGCCTACGCCGAACTGAAAGACTACATCCAGAAGCGCAACCCCGACCCCACAGCCCAACTCCCCGGCTGGCAAACGAGTATCATCGGCCTGATCTCCGGCGCCGTGGGACCCTTCTCCAACGCTCCCATCGACACGATCAAAACCCGCTTGCAGAAAATGCCTGCGGAGCCGGGGCAGACTGCGCTGGGACGGATCACGGCGATCGCGAGCCAGATGTGGAAGGTCGAGGGGATTCGCGCGTTTTGGATGGGCATTACGCCAAGAGTGATGAGGGTTGCGCCGGGGCAGGCGGTTACGTTTACGGTGTATGAGTATTTGAAGGATATTCTGGAGAGGGGGAGGGATATGGTGCCGGGTGGGAAGTACGAGGAGTAGTGAGATGGGTATGGATTGGAGGCGGGAGATATCTTGTAGATGAAGTTAGCACTTAGCATGTTGGAATATCAGTGTATTTCTTTTTGAAAATGTGCATACCTTTTGCGGTCACTATTTCTATCCCCGTTCCATTACCGGGAGGGTGCGTGCTCGGCCTCTCGCAGACGTTATGGGACACAAAAGGCTAGACGACTTATTGGACAGTGAAGAACAAGCCTGAATTGCTGTGTGCGCCAGCGATGCGCTGACAAGTCATCTCGGATAATTACTGTACTGTATGCATATATCGTCTATACCTTCGCAGGATATCAAGATGCAGCTTATGGAGCAGATTCTCCCAGGCCGAACATCTTTATCGAGTTCCGCCATGCTCTGCAACAAATGTCAGTTAACAAAACATCAACAGCAGTCGTGGACACATCAAACTTACGCTTCAGCAACCTCTTCCACACTAATCCCCTTCACGCCCGCCACAACATACGCCACTCGCGAAATCTGACAAGGCTCGTTCCGGCCTTTGACCATCGCATCGGCAACCCACTTCTCCTTCTTCACCGCTTTAGGCAAAGGCGGCGCGTCTTTCAGATATTTCGAGCTGGCGTGGGTGGGTCTGATCTCGCACCACGGCCCATCAGTCTCGATCTGCATGCGCTCCAGCGGCACTTCTTTCGTCACGGCCAGGTTCTCTTCGGTTTTCAGCGAGCAGCCGTTGATGCCGATGTCGAAGCCCATGGCGACCAGTTCTTGCATTTCCTCCAGCGTGCCGGTGAAGGAGTGCACGAGGCCGCGTTTCGGCAGTTCATCTAGACGTGCTTTGAGGATCGAGGCAAAGTCTTCGGCCGCGGCGCGCGAGTGCAGGAATAAGGGCATCTGCAGCTCGACGGCGATGTCGAGTTGCTTCTTGAAGTACGTGAGCTGCGTCTCCTTGTCGCAGTAGTGCAAGCGGTCGTAGTCTAACCCAAACTCGCCGAAGGCTGTCGCTTTGCCGGAGTCACGAGATTCTTGTGCTAGGTTCTTGATGGCGAGGAGCAGGGCATCGGGGCCTTCGGGGTACTCTTCGAAGGTCTTCGCTGAGCAAGGGTGCACGCCGACGGTGGCGTAGCAGAGACCTGGGAACTCGTCGGCGAGTTTGAGGGCGTTTTTGCTTTCTTCTAGGTCGGAGCCCGTGACCATCATTTTGGTGACGCCGGCTGCGAGGGCGCGGGTGACGACGTGCTGGAGATCATCTTCGTGGGCTTTTTTGCCGTGGTGCACTCCGCGGAAGATTGGGTCGGAGAGGTTGATACCGATCTGTTCTGGCGCTGTGTTAGTGTTGGGAGTGTTGTCGAGAGGAGGATACTCCACGGACGTCTGCGTAGCGTAGGGCTGGTTTGCCTTCGCCGTTGGTGGTTGTTACCGAGTTGAGGCCTGTTGATACGGGGTCCATTTTGGGCGAGGCGTTTGTGAATGATCGAGTTATGGAAGGAAATGTAGTCTTTCTAGAAGACTGGAAGACTTGTCTGGCGAGGCTTGAACGAATGCAATGACTCATGAGATCAAGGATTGGATTTATGTATAAGACTCACGATATTGACGGATGCGGTTGTCGTTTACGAGGTATAGGATTTATTCTCGTGGATTGCCACATCGGGAAAGGTGGCACGTCATATTTGGCTTCGGCTAATCCGCAGCGGCGACAGGCGACCAAGGCGACTGGACTTGAAGACTGCATGCGCTTCACAACGGCATACTCACTCTCCAGCAGCAACACCACACATCGTCAACATGGGCGCCCTACTCAGTCTGCCTTTGCTGGCTATCCCCAGCGTCGGTACTGTAAGTGAACACCCGCGCGATCGCATCCACCCGCCCGCCACGCGACAGCCATACTGATGCCTGCTCCCAGATTGCAACAGCAGCAGCATCATGCTGCGGCGCCGCAACCTGTAGCGCAGTGTGCAGCGCATGCGGCAAGTGTAACAACAGTAAGAGAAGATGGATGGAGCCTCCGCCCGCGAGAACGGACACTTACACGCGCCCGCCAGGCATCGCAACCCGTATCGCCTACGCGCTCATCCTCCTCCTCAACTCCATCCTCTCATGGCTCACCATGACCGACTGGGCCGTTAAAAAGCTCCAGGGCGTTCTTCTGGACTATGTCACCATCGACTGCGCCGGCAAGCAGTGCTTCGGCTTCACCGCTGTCCACCGCGTCAACTTCGCTCTCGGCTGCTTCCACGCTATCCACGCCATCCTACTCCTCGGTGTCAACAGCTCGAAAGACCGTCGCGCACCTATTCAAAACGGATTCTGGGGACCGAAGATTGTTGCGTGGCTGGGTCTTATTGTCCTTACATTTTTGATTCCGAACACTTTCTTCGAAGTCTGGGGCAACTATGTTGCTTTCGGCGGTGCCATGTTGTTTTTGCTCCTGGGCTTGGTCTTGCTCGTGGATCTTGCGCACACCTGGGCCGAGCATTGCATCGAGAAAATTGAGGATACCGATTCCAAGCTCTGGCGTAGCCTTCTTATTGGCTCTACCTTGGGAATGTACTTGGGCAGCATTGCTATTACCATTGTCATGTACATCTTCTTTGCGCAGTCGAACTGCTCTATGAACCAGGCGGCCATTACAGTAAGTCGAAGTCTTCCACGAGACGCAATGAATCTTGCTAATTTATATTCCAGGTCAACCTCATCCTTGTTTTGGGTATCAGCGCCATGGCCATCCATCCGACAGTTCAAGCGTCCAACCCGCGTGCCGGCCTGGCCCAAGCTGCCACTGTTAGCATCTACTGCACCTACTTAACACTTTCGGCCGTTGCCATGGAGCCCGATGACCAGCACTGCAACCCTCTCGTTCGCGCAAACGGCACCCGCAAGGCCTCCATCGTCCTCGGTGCCATCGTCACCTTTATCACCTGCGCCTACACTACCACCCGCGCTGCCACTTACGGCCTCGCTCTTGGCTCCAACAAGAGCGGTGGCGAATACTCACCACTCGAAGCCGAGGAAGGCGGTCATGATATGGTCTCGACCCAGCCTGAGAGCCGCCGTGCCATGCGCGCTGAAGCTCTCCGTCGCGCTGTCGAGTCTGGTGCTCTGCCCGCCTCTGCTCTGGACGAAGACTCCGACGATGAAGATGAGGGGCCTAACAACCGCAACGACGACGAGAAGTCGCACACCCAGTACAACTACGCGCTCTTTCACTTCATCTTCATGCTTGCCACTGCCTGGATCGCCACGCTTCTGACGCAGAACATTGGCGCCGACAAGCACTTGCACACCGGACATGAGGACTTCATGCCTGTTGGTCGGACTTACTGGGCGAGCTGGGTCAAGATCGTCAGCTCGTGGGTTTGTTACGGCATCTTCGGTTGGACATTGATGGCGCCTGTCATCTTGCCGGACAGGTTTGAGTACTGATCTGTGCACACACAATCTTTCCTTAGGTCGTTCTTTTTCTTGTAGATACAGCTCTTGCGTATGAACTTTGTGCTTTTTAGCCGCACTTCCCCTCGGTGTAGGGTATAGACATATTTAAAATTGGATCTACTTGCATACTGGACGACACACATCCGGTCTTAGCATTGTTTCAATGGTGTTCCAAGTTGAGTCTCGAAACCACAGCTGTCGAAATTACCTATACTCCTGTGCAGCGGCTGAAAGAACTCTATCAAATTCTGGTGCCAAATACTAATTTATCTGATTGTAGCGACGACCCTAAAGCTTGAATTCTTCGACAACCCGCTGTCGATTATTCAGAGCGCTTTTGACGATCCTTGCACTCGATGCTGCCCATTCAAAGTCGTGCGGTAAGCCCGGATATACATGCAGCTCCACTGAGATTCCTGCTTCGAGCAGTCTGGTAGCATAGTCGATATCCTCTCTGAGAAAGTAATCCAACCCACCAACATCAATATACGTCGGTGGGAGACCCTCCACACTTTCCACACGAGCAGGCGAAGCATACTGGTGCCCATCAACCTCATCCTCTCGACCCGCAGCTTCTCCAAGCAATGCTCCCCAGCCGGTCTTGCTGTCAACCGCTCGCCACTTGGTATACGGCTCAATCGCTGGCCTCGGCCCCAAATTCCGATCATCGAGCATAGGATAAATCAGCATCTGATACGCCACCGGAGGCGAAAGCCCTTTGTCGCGAGCCATGATGACCATCCCTGCGGCGAGACCGCCGCCGGCGGACTCGCCTAGGACCATTATCCGCGCGGGATCGAGGCCTAGAGTTCTGGCCTTTGAGTGCAGCCACGTGAGGCCGACGTAGCAGTCTTCGACTGGAATGGGATGAGAATGCTCGGGAGCTAGACGGTAGTCGATGGAGAATATCGGGAGGCCGTAACTTTCTGCTTTTGCTGCGATTGAGGGCCCGAAGGAGGACACGCTGCCGAGGATCATGCCGCCGCCGTGGATGTGGTAGATTGCTGGGGAAGAGTTGTCTGGTGCGTTCTTGGGACGGAATTCATGGAGGGTTATGGTTGCGCCGTCTGCGGTGGGGATTTCGTGGGTGTGGCGGATGATGTTGGGCGTTGGTGGTGCGGTCGAGAGTGATCTTTGGATGCGGGTGTTAAAGCGTTGACGACGGCTGGTTATGTCGCCGACTGGGAAGGACGGGAGTGGGTACAACGGTTCGCCGAGAGCTGTGAGGGCCAGGGCGAACTCGCGGTCGAGTTTTGGGGCGGGTGGTTGTTCCATTTTTGATGTACCTTGGGATCAAAAAAGAGCGAATGACCGCCAATGAGGTATCCAGAAGGTAAAGGCGACCATTTACGCTGAGATCGGATAGTTGTGCTTTGAGGAGCCTGCCATGTCAAACGAAAGGAGGGAAGAAGGTTCAGTGATGGATGGCACGATCTGGAGGTTAAGTATACTGGTGCGCCAGGGACCATTCTATTCCGACATGGGAGGCAAAAACGTCATCCGGTTCGATTGGTGGATCGCCAATTTCGCGCAGTCTTAGATCAAGGCTAAGTGGATCTGGGTTATCGTCAGGATATAGGTATGTTATGTAAGCCCATGAGAGACGCACTCAAGAAGAAGGTGGGCCGTGACATGTCCCATATTCTTGGCTTCCGGCTACCAGCAGAAGAAACAAGAGCTAACCTCATAAAGAAGTGTAAATTCGTATTATTCACGTGGTTGTGACGCAGCTAGCTCTCCCTCAGAACCCTCATTGAACGTGCGTCTACTGCCTGATCTCCTGGACGCGCTCCACTTGCCCCTTCTCGGATGGAAGACCGTCTTTCCCAACGTCGGCGTGGTGTGCATCCTCAATGCCCATGACTTTGCCGCCCTCGTTCACATGGTTGGCACCACCGAACATGGCGTCCATCTCTTCCAGCATGACGCCCTTGGTCTCTGGGATGAAGAAGTAGACGAAGATCGCTAGCAGGATGTTGATGCCGGCGAACATGTAGAAGGCGTAGAAACCACATTTCTGAGAGGACAGTTAGATGGTGCAATTTGTGAAGGGGGTATGTGGTCACTTACTGTGAGGAATGTCGGGAAGAACTGGTTCACAATGAGGTTGGCGATGTTCTGGGTCTGCGAAGCCATTCCGACGGCTTGGGCACGGATGTTCATGGAGAACACTTCGGATGTCCAGATCCAGACGGTAGCACCCCAAGAAGGCTTGTAGAAGAAGATGAAAAGGAAGAGTAGGAACACGATCGAGATGGCGACGGGGTGCGATTTAGCTCCTCCATCCAGAGTCGGGGTCTGAGTCTCAACAGTCGCAACGACCAGCATGCAGAGCGCCATACCAATGCCTCCAACAATGAAGAGGAAGCGACGGCCGAAACGGTCAACGGTCCAGGTCGCGTTGAGAGTGAACAAGATTCCAAAGGTTGCGTTGAGGGCGTTGATCAGTGCGATGGTCGAAGCGCTCTTGAACACCTTCTTGTAAATCTTGGTAGAGTAGCTGTTGAGGGAACCTTGGCCGGTGATCTGTTGGCCGGCGTTGATGACAAGCGCAAGACCGAAGCGCTTGCGCACGGAGGGATCTTTCCAGAGGGCGGAGTAGGACGATGAGATGGCTTCTTTCTCGAACTCGATCGCTTCGCGGATCATGAGGAGTTCATCGGCGACTTCTTGTTCTGTATCACGGACGCGAGCGAGCGAGTCGCGTGCGCTCTCGAATTTGCCCTTCTTGACGTACCAGCGTGGGGACTCGGGGATGAAAGGAGTTTGTGCGACGATGAGGATGGGGACGAGCAGTTGGAAAATGACGACCATCTTCCAGTCCCATTCACCGAGACTTCCGCTGCCGGCGATGTTCTTCTGGCAACCGTAGTTGACCCAGACTTGGAGATGTCAGCATTCGCCGTGATGGATTGCGATGTGTCCGTTGTACTTACAGCAAATGAAGGAGCCGACACTGTAGAAAGTCTGCCATAGAGACATGATCTTTCCGCGAATCTCCTGGGGGGCTAGCTCTCCGATGTAGATCGATCCGGCAGCTAAATAAATCGTTAGCTGGTTATCTGACAGTGTTGAATGGTGATATCAACTTACTCAAAGCAAGACCTTGTCCCACACCGATGATGATTCTACCCGCCATGAACATGCCGATGTTGCCCCTGGGCGAGAAGGTCTGCAGCAAAGTCGAGATGATGACAAGAATCGCGCCGATGCCCATTCCTGCGCGGCGACCAAGGTAATCGGCAACAGGTCCGCCGAAGAAGAATCCAGAGATGATAGCGCCGATGGTGTAGACCGTATTGATGAGACCAATCATGTTGTCATCGGGATCGTTGAAGTATTTCACCCAGTGGTCTGATCCCTGTACGGCGTTGTAGACGGAGGCATCGTAACCGTAAAGCACCATGCAAGATGCAGCGACGAGGGAGATGTACCTGCATACTTTGTCAGGAACAATTCAATGTGAGATCGATCAGTGAAGCTTACCAGTTGTACGCCCGAGTTGGCGTCATTCCGAGCACTTTGCCCATGATGCCGTTTGCCCTACCGTTGGGTCGATTCGTCGATGAGAAGAGAATGGAACGATCGGCGACGATACTGTGGTGTGCTGCGAAGTGGATCGTATGCTTGTTCGTTTGTTGGAGACTGTGCGACGATTTGGAGAGGCAGTGGGTCGTTGTATATAGACCGTTGATCTCTCCCAAGGTCCACGTGCTGCACCATCCACCAAGCCACCCAAGGATCTGTAAGTAGGATGGTGGCACAAACCCTATGTCAAGATTCCACCAGTGAGCTTACAGCCCAGATTCAGCCTTAAATTGTACAGGCGATGGCCAAGCGAGATTCAGAGAGCTTGGTAGACTTGGAATGCGAGTCAAGCCTCGCCAGGGCGCCTCGCTCGTCTTGTGATGTACCTCCGTACCGTAACATGTTCTGGAGTATGGTGTGCAGTATTTGCCATTTGTGTTGCCTCGTCTACTGTTAGCAGTGCATCATGCACAACGACTGCTCCATTTCACCCAGCCATTGCTGTGATTCGCGGAACAAAGACAGGGAAGGACAGAAGCTAAGTGATTAGTGGCGGTTCCAACGCCAACACGGATACCCATGCCGAAAGTCTCGAATGCTCCACGACTCCATCAACTCTCTGGCGAGCCGAGCTCGATTTCTCCCCGCACGGAGAAAGAATTCCCCATGGGAACGCAAATTGTAAGGTGGAGATTTTTAGCCCTTAGTCTTTGGTCTTATCGCAAAACTGTAACCGAAGTCTTCGGTGCTGTGGAGGTGTGGAGAGTATTGCCACTGCGGCAGACATGGGTGACCCACAACTTCTTGCCAGCTCAATCACCGAAGCATCATCTAGGGCTCCTGGTACGGCCCATATATAACAGATGGTAGTCAAGCACATCCCGTACTTGAAAGTAGCACACTTTCCAGTACGAATCTTTGTCTAGTCATAATGTTGAAACCACTGATCCTAGGGCTCCTCCAAGCCACTGGCACCTTTGCCACCTGGACTGCATACCAGGAATATGTGCAAACTCACAACACGAGCGTCAAGGCGCATGAGAGCAACAGGCCCTCGCTGGTTTACTCGCCGCAACGTCCTTACAAGAAGATGCACGCTTCGCCGAAACGGACCAAGAAATGCATTGTCAAGAGCCACAATGATTTCAAAACCGATGATTCAGAGTACATCTTGAAAGCGGTGGAGAAATGCAACAATGGTGGGCATGTCGTTTTCCCTGAGGGAACTACGTATGTCATCGGCACTGCTCTGGACTTGACGGGGTTGAGACGCATTGATATTGGTATGTCTTTGGAAGTTGTTTCGAGCTTGATGCTTGGAGCTTCACGAATCTAAAGCAGAGGTATCAGTTACTGACAAGCGATCTCCATCACCAGACATCCAAGGCTATGTTCAATTCACCAATGATACAGACTACTGGCAAGCCCACGCCTTCAACCAGACTTTCCAAAATGCCACCACCTTCTTCCAACTCGGTGGTGAGGATGTGAATGTGTATGGAGGCGGCATGCTTGATGGAAACGGCCAAGCGTGGTACGATCTCTACGCGAAGGACATCTACATTCTCCGACCCATCCTCTTCGGTGTCACTGGCCTCAAATATGGCTCGATCTCGGACCTGGTGTTCCGCTACTCACCTCAGTATTACACCTGGGTCGCCAACAGTTCAAGCGTGACTTTCGACAACATCAACATCGCAGGCACCAGCCAAAGCAAAAGCCCGGCCAAGAACACTGATGGCTGGGACACCTACCGCAGCTCCAACATCGTCATCCAGAACAGCGTGATCAACAACGGCGACGACTGTGTCAGCTTCAAGCCCAACAGCACCGAGATCATCGTCCAGAACTTGAACTGCAACGGTAGCCACGGCATCAGCGTCGGATCCCTCGGCCAGTACAAGGGCGAGACTGATATTGTCGAAAACGTCTTCGTCACCAACATCACAATGGAAAACGCTTCTGATGGCGCGCGCATCAAGGTCTGGCCTGGCGCACCCGCTGCTCTCTCCGGCGATCTTCAGGGTGGCGGAGGTACCGGCCGCGTCAACAACATCACCTACGACGGCATGTTCATCAAGAACGTCGACTACGCTATCGAGATCACTCAGTGCTACGGTCAGAAGAACCTGACGCTCTGCAACCAGTTCCCTTCGAACCTCACGATCAGCAACGTCAAGATGACGAACTTCAAGGGTACTACCAGCAAGGCTCGCTCTCCGTACTCCGGTTATGTCGTTTGCTCGAGCCCGACTGTTTGCAAGAACATCGAGGTCGATGATGTTGATGTTGTGTCGCCGGCTGGTCTGACGAACTCGTTCCAGTGCGGAAATGTTGATGCGGGACTTCTGCATGGTATCAACTGCACTAGTATTCTCTAGGAGGGTGCTGAAAGCTCGGGACTGGAGTCAGATAATGTAATAGCATAGTTCGCTGTGTACATACTTGGATCTCTAATTTGATGTTCCGTAGTCACTGCAATTTACTTGGGAAAAGCAAGCTCGATTTGCATCAGAATTCCATTATCCAGAGCATGAGGCCATTGATACCACTGATACTGCCTTGGAATCCAGAGTTCTCATTTTGCCTGTGATAACACGTCACATTGGATGTAATGAATTTTCGGAGACCCTCAATATGGACATTTCGATCGTGGTACATTGCTGCCTGAGGCACGTATTCCTCGAGATCGGCCATCGTCATCGCCGGCATATTGAAGACCCACTTTCTTACAGCTGCCGGATTGCGTAGTTCTGGCTTTGGCCGAATCCTTCGTTGAGATCTACTGGTTCAGACGCAGGTATACTATCAATGAGTATATCACGCGCTCTCAAGGCCCGTTCGTACTGCTATAGGAGTTTTTTTATGCGCCGAAGTCATACATGCTCGGTCACGCTCTCGGGCAGCATGCAGATGCTCGCGTAGCTCGAGGCTGCATTGGTTGGGGAGAGCTGCGATCACGGACCCAATCGCGTGAATCGACCAATACTGCTGTTGAGCATTGTACCTAAGCTTCGGAGCATACCGATCAGCTTCCGCACCTGTTCCGACCGCCACCCTCCGACATGGCGCAATTTATTATACGTTGCCCGTTATCATCCTTCAACATCACCTTTTCGTGAAGTCCCGCCCGTGCCATTTGAGGTTGTGCTGCTTGCGCAAGGCTGAGAGTAAGATACCTTGTTCGTCGGCACGCTGAGTATGAAGTATACTGACCAAGTTTCAAGCACACGATCTTGCACGCTTCGGAACTCACGGCAACGACCACTACTCGGGAACAGTCCGCCAGATACGCAAGATGCTGTCCTCACAAGAGATCACCCCACTCGTGCTGGGCGTCCTGATCCTTAGATGGCGCCGCCAGTACTGGATGTCCGTTTACAGCGACATAGGCGCTTGCTTTGCGTGCCTACTGTTGCATCTCTTCAAATTTCCCGAGCTGTCGCTCGGCCTCGCCATCGCGTACGTGGTCGGAGTCTTTTACATCTCTTGATCGCCTGGACTTTGCTCTCGCCTGGCCCGTTGCTGAAAGGCGATTCTGCACGCCCTCTCTACCACGGTATGGGCATTGTATGGAGTGGCAATACTGTCGTGCCAAAAGCGACTGTCAACTCAATCCTCCGTCACGGCAACCACACCTTCTCCGCCTTTCCTGAAGCGTCACCGCTGTTCATCTGCAGACTTGCCGATGCTGGAGCATGCCGAAAGGATTTTTAATGACAACAATTCTACGACTCAAGCCGCGTCTCGAAATAGAACTACGAGCCTCCATTTCCTCACATAGATATTTCTCTTTTCACTAATCTTACAAGATGCATCGCTGTATGGCTTTAATACACTTTCTATCTCGCCCGCCGCACGCGTGAATTGCACCAAATCTTTTCGAATGCTCTGGAGTCTGAACTCGCAGATTAAAGCACCGCCGTCATCTTTCCGATCGGCATTTTCCCAGTTCAATGTACACTGCCAACTGTGCCGATCGACTCTCGTCACGCGGCTCCAAGCCACGCTGAGAGCAGATTGTTCGTACAAGCTCTTCTTTGCGATCATGCAGGCGAGAGATAAGTTCTAGAGCACAATCGAGCTCCGATCGGAGTTCGCAATTCCACCAGCTTGACCTGGCGAAGTCCCTCTCGTATTGAAGCTCCCGCAGCGCATCACTACTGTGCACATATATTTGGATCTCCAAAGCTGACTTCGAGCTTATTGTCAAGCTCGTCCGTGTCTGCGTACAGATTTTTGGGTCATGCCTATGCAGTTACGAATCGTCGACTCTCTCCCCTTGCTTGCATACTGAACAGCTGACCTTGTTATCACACTTCTTTTCACGAAGGTTAATTTTAGTCTACATGCGTCTTGCTCCGAGGTCCTGCATCACACGTACATGCATGCTCTGCTGAAGGATTTTGCACTGTGTGACCAACGCTAATCCGCTCCTTCCGACCACAACACCGGTAATCTCGTTCGATCGCTAGCAGCCTACTGTACATCTTGTTGGCATCGCCCCGACACACCGCCTCATAGCGTGTTCCATGTGTCGCGTCTCGCTTTTCTGGGCGTAAGACAGGATCTGGTTCGTTTCGTGCATGAATAGAATTACTGCTGCACTGACTAGCCTCGCAGATCACCCTGCAAAGCATCACAAAGAACTTTCTGTAACAGCGAGTGTACTTTATCATTTTGGCAGAATATGGCAGAAGGAAGCAGCAAGAGATATATGGCTGACTTCTCACTATAGCCGGTCGATACGCAGCGAAGTTTTGGTATCACACGAAGAATCAAAGGAATGAATGTATACACTGACTTCTTATTATAGCTTGACAATCCATCAGCGAAGATCAGGGACGCCGGATTTAAGCTGTCCAAAAGAACTCCGGCTGAAATTAATTAATTGCCCTACTCAATCAGCCTCGCCTGAAAGATGCTGCCATAGCCACACATCGCTGCAATACTTCTGCAATACTCTTGTGACAGGCGACCAAGGCCCGCCCAATTAAACACCCGTTCGAAGGAGCCCAGCAACCGTGGGAACACATGAGCCAAAACTGGAGCTGGATGATCGGCGGCGACACTCCTGCAGGACAGATGCAACATGGTCAGGTAGACTATAATCTGTCAGTTTACAAGCTCGCTCGATGTTTTTCAACCACGAGCTTACGACTTCTTGTCCCTTTCAAGCAACATGAGGCTCTCGAATCGTGGGTTTCTAACAGCTTGCGCGCTGGCCTCAACAATCTTTGCCGCGGAGGTGACCCATACTACCAGTTCAAGCCTCAGTGGCACCACAACTAGCTCAGGGAATATAGGCGACTATATTGCTGCTGGGATCGATCTCGAGAAAGTGGATACTGATACGGCGCCTTCAAACTCCTACACGTTCCCGAACGCAACATCTTCGACGTCCCTGCTCTCGCTAACGACGGGCGGCGCTGGCTCGCTAAGCACGCCCTACGCGAACAATACTCTGGAAAGCGTGAAGACTAAGGCTAAATCTTCGAACGCGCCTCCAGCAACACCTTTTACGGGCGGAACGCCTTCGAACTACGACAAGTCCCCGGATGGGGTATCGAACGCGTCCTTGCTGTTGCTAGCTACGGCGGGGATACCGTCGAACTCCACTACTTCCTCGCGTTCGGTGTTAACTGCGTCCTTGTTCTTGGTGGACACGGCCGGCGCAGGTTCGCTAAACACGTCAAATACAAACAATACTCTGAGAGGTGGAAACACTGTGATGGTAACATCCACAACCTGGATCACTTCGTGTCGAGCCTCGTCGACTGATGTGCGTGGCCTGGTCGTGTCGGACTGTGATTCCGAGAAATCACTGGTAACAAAAACCTTCACAAACACAACATGGACTTCCGCAACCAATGTGGACGACTGCTGGACAGACTGGGTCAGCTATTGGTCGATGCACAAACCAATGCCAGCCACGATCGATAACATCACTAAAAAGTTACCGGTGACCACCGTGACCGAAACAGTCTTACGTCCTTCTGTATCCCAAGTCACTGACAGGACTATCACATCGACAATCGTATCGACAGCTCCGACCGAGGCGGTCAACGGCGGGTTCACGACGACCATGGCCCAGACTGTAGTGACTTATGTCACAGTGCTTACTTCATATCGCTTGACATCCATGTCTACTTCTCTGTACACATGGACCAAAACACCGGAGAGATATGAATTCCCTACAATCAGCGCCTCGAATGATCCCAATTGGCCGCCTCCCATCTGCACGCTGCCGACGGTATATCCGGACTGCCAGTCGCAATGGGAAGAATACGCAACTCACAACGCAGCCTTGGGCCCACGGCTCTTGCCCGCAAAGTAAGTTAATATCTCATGCGCTTGTTTCAAAGCATACTGACCTTGTCATAGATGCGAGTTCGACTTTAACAACATATCTAAATCCGTGCCAGCATGCTATCACGATGCGATAGCTTCTGCGGACTCCTGGAGCTCTTATGTAAAGGAAGCCACTTCGCCGATCTGCTCGCAAGCCTCGATCACTGGAGCTCTTTGCACGTCTCTGAAGGATGCATACTTGCTGGGAAACAACTTCAACCTTCATCCCATGATTCCGATAGCCGCCGGGGCCACCTTTTCCAGCGGCTCTTACAGCCTCATGAACCCTGCTTTCACCGGATGGACCTGGCCTGCTTCCCAACCATTCGCTCCTGGCTGTACTCTCGGCTGTGGCCGATGTGCTGTCACAGGCGGCAGTATCGAGCTCCTCTACTTTCCACCAGGAATGACGCCACATCCAGCGACTGGACCGGTCGTCGCGACAACACTAGGAACGGTGTTGACCAGTCCCACGTACTACATCTCCTTCGCAAGCATATATGCCAGTGATGTCTGCAGTGCGGTCGGCCCTACTTTGGAGTCGCTGATCCTACCTATTCCTACGGACCAGCCATTATCTACGCTTTTCGCGTCCACTGTAGCTTGTGATGCCCGACACCAGGTCCGCGGATGGCTGCCGCAATATAATATTGGTACCGCTGCCATGAACGTGACAGACCTCATGCACGAGCCGGTTCCATATAGCATCTATTCTTCTCAGCCATACTGCGTTAATCAGGCCGCGGAAGCCCGGCAGAAGTCGGGCTGTGGAGTTTACGCATGTCCTACAACACTACCCTATCGACCATTGGTCGTACTTTCCAGTCAGCTGCTCAATAGTCTCAATCCAGCATGGGGCGCCTGTTCCTTGGATCTCCGCGGTCTGTATGATCCCCCGAAAGCTCTCCAGCCTGCCACCGCTGTGGTTGTTCCAACAATGGCTGGCCCTTCGCCGACCACATCTGCTACACCAGCTGATCCTCCGGCTGGGGCTACTCCGGAGCCTACCGCTTTGCCTGAGCAGCATAATCCCACGCCGAGCCAGACTCCGGACAGTCCTCCTGAGCCGACGTTGCCATCTGCTGAGGCGCCCAAGCCAACGCCAAATGAACCGCCGCCTGTTGCAGGCCAAACTTCGGATGAATTGCCAACGCCCACTTCTCCGTCTGCTGAAGTGTCAAAGACTACGCCAAATAATCTACCGCCTGAGACAAGTCAGCGAATCTCTGCCGATCCAGCAGGCGCCATCATCTCACTGATAGTGGGTCTGACAAGCCAGAAACCCGCAGCCAACCCGGAGACTCCAGTCCCGGGTGGTACTGTGATTCAACCTCCAGCGGCCCAGGACTCAGCGAAGCCGCCGGCAGAAGGGACTGGCAGCCCCCCAGATCCCCAGAACGATCCAGCCAACCCGAATCCTCCTCCTGTGGCTTCCGCTGGAGGAGGTGGAAGCGATGATTCGTCACAGCCTTCAACACCGAATGGTTCTGGTGGACAGGCGGCGAACAGCGACCCTACCGTAATCTCCGCCGGCTCACAACTTATCACTGCCACACCAGGAAAACCACTTGTGGTTGCGGGCACAACAATCACATCGAACGTTCCTGTCGTCGTCGATGGACATACCCTTAGCTCAGGGAGTGTTGGATTGGTCGTAGATAGAACATCGGTCATCGCACTCCCCGGCAGTGGAGGTCAAACGCACGCTGCAGAGTTCACCATTGGATCTCAGACTTTTACTGCATCTGCAGCGGATGCCGCCAATCCTTCGACAATTGTGCTTGCAGGCACTACTCTGTCGCGCGGAGGTCCAGCTGCCACTATCAATGGTGCAGTTGTGAGTGTTGGCAGCGCCGGAGTTGTGGTTGATGGTACGCGAAGTGTGCAACTTTCCGATAGTAAATCGTCCCCTACTGCTGCCGCCTCACGAGCGATCCTCACCGTCGGAAGCAGCACAATTACAGCCATTCTGGCTACAGGGAGCAACAGCGCCATCGTTGTCGACGGTACTACTTTGTCGCAAGGTGGCCCAGCTGTCACCGTGGACGGCACGCTCGTCAGCGCTGGCACGGCCGGGCTCGTAGTCGATGGTGCGCAGACGATCCCGATATCCGATTTCGAGCCGACCGCTGCCTCCGTTCCGCAGGATGTCTTGACCTTGGGCGATAGCGCAATCACGGCCTTCGCGGCTTCTGGAACTAATCACGCAATCGTTATTGACGGGACCACGTTGTTGCCTGGCGATCCAGCTATCACTGTTGATGGAACGAAGTTCAGCGTCGAAACTGCGGGTCTTATAGTTGATGGCACATGGACCATTCCATTATCTGCTGCTGGATCGAGACCAACTTCCATGGACGGATTGCAGACTGTATTGACCATAGGTGACAGTACAATCACTGCTGTTTTACCTTCCGGAAGCGGCCGTGCGATCGTAGTCAATGGTACCACTCTATCGCCTGGCGGATCGGCTGTTACTGTAGATGGCACGGAGCTCAGTGCTGGCACCGCGGGTCTCGTCATTGGAGGCACGAATACAGTTTCTCCCAAAACCACAATGGGTGGGCCTCAGTCGACCGACGGATCTGGCACGGGTGCTCCTGATGCACCGACTGCGACAGATCTGGGCAGCACATCGGCTTCAGGGCAGTCGGGCGCCTTGCGTGCAAAAAGGGAGTGGTCTCTGGTTCTCTTTGGGATCTGCGTCTCGTTGGGCGTTGCTTTCGTCTGACAGCTAGGATAGCATCATATCAGACAGTATCGTCGAAGTGTACGGCGGTGTTCAATTGGGACCTCCCCCAACAGCGAGAGAACATGCACCGACAGCAACAATCCGAGGATCCCCCTGATGACTCAGTGCTCTCTTCCATGTGAGCGGTGGCCAGCCGGTGCCTGAAAGCGAGCTTCTCAAGTTGACTTGGCGCAACACCTAGCGACGGCGGTACAATATCATTCGTCACAGTCGTGATTCGTGACACGTCAAGAATTGTTCCTTGTCCTGCACGCTCCATTTTTAGCCTGCGTAGAAGCGCATTTGCTCGGCGAGATAATGCTTGGTCGCGTAGATCAATTCATGCAGGTCGATCACGAGATCAGCACAGCTAAGCCGTGTGTGGCGCAAGGCTAGGCCCAGGGCCTGACTCGCGACGTTGCACATACTGTATATGCGCAGCAAGAGATCTTGAACCTCTCGCCAATAGGACAGAAGCTTTTAAGGCGCGACAAGAAGGCCCTAGGACGTTTCCGCTGTGTTGAAGTTGGCACTGATGCACTGCGCTTGTAAAACCCTCTTTGAATAGCTTCAACACCGCACGACTTGCTCTCAATGCCAGATCATTATCGCGGACTCGCACATATTACAGCCTCGACCGCGCGACCTGTCGCTATTCAGACGGCACGAGGGGAGCCTTGCAGGTCGCACGGCGCAATTATCATACACCTACGTATGTGCTAGAGCCTCGATTGGTCCACATTCTAAGCCACGCGCGCTTCAAAGTTCACTACAAGGAGGCTGAGCGATAGAGCGTAGGCACAGCGGAAGTATGTAACAGAGAAGTGGGTGTTGTGGATGTCCTGCAGGGCTTCCCCAACTCTTGTCTTGCACGCTTTTACTGGCACTCCGGTGCATAATAGACTGATAAGGCGGAGGGCCTCTGGACCGCTTTCGCTACCGAGTGTCTCACGTTCAGTTCAAGCGGTTCTGCATCAGTCTGGAGATACGATATGGAAAACTCAAGGTTACTTGCACAACGCGACCGAGAAGAACTTTGTGCCGAACAGTCTTCGCCGATCGAACCACGCCAGCTTTCATCTTCAGCCCTTGCCCGACCCCATGGCGGATTGCCTTCGCCCGCCAGCTCTTCGCGCGATAGTGGGAGCGGTACTGCAAGCCAGCGCACTCTTGCGGGGGTAGCCATTACCCACGGTCGACTGTCTTTGGACCGGAGCGCAGCAGCGCCTCAGGGGTCCTTGAGGGCTGACGATTCCAGCACTGCGCCGCCGTCTACAGCTCCTCAATGCAACGCTGAGTACGAACAGATGGCCGACCTGAATCACAATTCGACCGTCGCTGTCAAGCTGAACCACAGCGATGATACTATCGTCACGACAAAACATGATCACGAGTCGGAGACATGCCTTGCGCCTTCGGCTATCGCGCCAGTGTACTGGACTTCGGTCTGGCTACGCAGACGAACGCTCATAGCACTGGAAGCCCTATTCATCAGCCTCGTCATCTCGCTGGTGATCGTATGGTCTATGAACAGGGCGCAGCACGGGTTTCGCCCGGTCTTGTCCACGAACCATTATGCCTGGACATACGGCCCCACTGCAGTGCTGGTCGTCGTACTCAGCCTCTGGCGTCAGGTTGACCACCACTGTAAGTTAATGCAACCTTGGCTGGAATTACGAAAGGGCTCGGCGGATGCCGACAATAGCATGCTGCTCGATTATCTGTCGCCAATGCACGTCTCTAGTCTTGCTCGAGCAGTTCGTCACAGACATGCTCCAGTAGCTGCCTCAATCACTGGCTTTGTGCTCATCAAGGCTGTTATGGTCGCTTCTACTGGTATGCTTATACTAGCACCTGTGTCACTGATAAAGACACACCCTGGCAAACTCACCACATCGTTCGACGCTTGGCCTACCTGGGACACTGGCACACAGGAAATAATATCTGCGTACAACGGGGCGTCGCTGTACAGTCGCATCCCGGAGTCTCCAGTCAATGCTTACGTGAAAAGCCTCAGTGAGAGCACCTCGAAATCTGCGCATACTACAGGAACTATACTAGGTAATTCCACTTTCCAGACGTTCGAACCGAGAGCAGGTCCCGACCAGCTTGTCGGGACAGTGCAAAGCATCTCTGCAGATGTCGAAGCATTCGTTCCCGACGTTTCATGCGAGATAGCGAAGCCCACTCTGCGTGTTCAACGGAATGCTGTAGCCAGAGACTGGTCCAGAGACAGTGTTCTCGCCCAGTTCGAAAGCACGACATGCTCTGTCGGTGCAGGGAATCAGACCAGGATCGAATTACGGACAGACGAAGCACCAATTGCAGACCAAGATTATGTGGTCGTCCCAAATCCGAATTACAATATCTGGAGAGTCAACTGCATTGAGGCGAACAAACCAGGAGATCAAAGGTCCCGCCTCGACGCGAATACAACGGGCGATTTCCGCTTTGCACTACTGATAAGTTCCAAATACCTGGAAGTGGGCAAGAGCCGCAACGATGTGTCACAATACACTGTCGATACACCAGACGCAGCTGCAGTCATATGTAAGATAGACTATGCAATGCATAGATCTGTTTTATTGCATGACTACGCAAACGACACGCTTTCACTGCACCATCTGGAACGGATACCCGCTATCCACAATCTCACTGGGACGATCCTCGGGGAGATGGCCTTCTCGGCCATTACAGCAGCAGTGGGCGTTAAAAGCAACGAATCGATTAGCTCGCCCATGTTCGATATCCTCCCGCAGGCGTTAGGCGAAAACACGTCAACAGCACGCCTCATGTCTAGCGAAGAGTTGAGAACATCGGCTAGTCGAGTATTCGAAGGGGTCAGTCTTCATATCATACAACAGTATTTTCTCGGGCTTGCAGAAATTGAGGCAAACGGGACAGCGATCGTTCTTGAAGATCGCCTTATTCTGGAAGCTGTCTCTTTCTGGTTGATGCTGCTAGGGCTCGGTCTCGTCATAATACTCACCGCTTGCATAGCCTTCACTACACCACGTGGTGTGATCTCGCAAGACCCAGGGCTGATCATGAGTGACGTTGTGGTCTTATCGTCGAGTCCGGCGCTACGAAAGCTGTTAGGAACCTGTCACAATATGCGTACAACACAAATGGCGGACGTGCTACGCAATACCAAATTCAGTACGGTTGTTGATACAGCCTTTCGGATAGCAACTGCGCGCAAGGAGACGTCTAAGAAAGACCGCAGTCGTAAGATCAAAGCAGGTCCATGGCTGCCACTCTCAGCCAGATACTCAATGATCTGCTTGACTTTGATATCGCCTCTGGTTGCCATAGTTGTCCTGGAAGTTCTGTACCGCGTGTCCCTACAAAAAAATGGTTTTGCCGATGTGACTGGACATGAAACTACGGCCGAGTACCTTTCGCGTTACGGCTCTTCGCTTCTTGTATTACTCATTGCAACCTGCTTCAACGGTCTTGACTTCACTATAGCTGTATTTGCACCATACAGCCGCTTACAATCAGGACCTTCACCTGCTAATGATTGGGTGGCATTTCGGATAATTGGCTCGCTCCCGCCTGTAGCACTTGTTCGGTCCATCCAAAGCAGGCACGCAAGCTCTCTCTTGTCTAATCTGGCTGGTATGGCAGGTAGCGTCCTTGCTATCATAGCTTCGGGACTCTGGTTGGTTGACCGTACTGTGATTGTCGAGCACAATGTCGTAGCTTCCCTTTCCAGCGAGTGGGACATTAAGTGGTTGAACAGCTCGATCTCGGGTGACGCTAGAGCGGCGTTCGACTTCGATGCGATCCAGCATGGTAGTGCGACCATACCCATCAGCATATTCGAAAACGAAAACTTCGTGTTGCCCGATATCACAAACATACAGTATCCCTTGGGAGGTACGCCGACGTCAGTCCGAAAAGACCCGCTGGTATCTCAAAACTTCACATTCCAGATCGACGTACTGCGCCCGTTGTTGAGTTGCGAGATTGTCGATGACGAGCACATCAAGATCGACTATCCCAGGGAGCAAATTTATGACAAAACAGTAGGGATGGTAGGAGTGAGTGTGTTCCCGTCTCTTCCTGTCGGGTGCCAATTCAACGGCATGACAGAACCGTCCCAGAACGGCTACACCTTCGGGACTGAGGTCGACCGGCATCTTTCTACGCACGAGTCAACGTTTATTGGAGAGTTTCTGGATCTGCATCTTGGACCACCGATGGTAGGCGGTTCCAGGCAAGCTGACAACCCAGCCGGCTGTCCATCATTCGGCGCTTATCTGGGAGCATTCCCAAGCGAGAACACAACTGGTCACAACATGACAGCAGTCGTCTGCTCACAGAAGATGCAAACAACGCGAGCGAATGTCAGATACACAGGGTCGGACTTGATCCATCCAGGACTTGATCTCCCACCAACTGCGAACGAAGTAGAAGGCTTCGCACAGAACCTCACGAACGGCACTGAAGGGATAGACGCATTCCCATACCAGGTTGGATCGTATTTCACAGACCGCACACTTGGCGGCGCCCTCTCACGTTTCGCTTACCCCGACAGTGGCGCTGGTTATGGCGATCTCGACATGTTCATGAATCAAGTGGTTTTCGGGTCGGACGGACAAGCCTACACTAAGGACAAGTACCCACCTGGTCTTCGAGACATACTTGGCCAAAAAAATCAGCATGCTTTCATCGCTCGTTTGACCGATGTGTATACAAGGTATATGCGCCTCGTGATCCACAAACGCTTCCGCAAACCAGTCGATCTGAAGAATGCAGCAACGGTGTCAGGTACCGCATACAGTCCGTCTTCCCGTATCAAAGTCAATCAGGTATCGAAAGTCGTTATGCAAGTCATGCTGGGTGCCATGACCTTGCTGGGGCTACTTGCATTCTTGTTGGCAGATCTGCGAGGCACGCTTCCAAGAAAACCCACTTCTATTGCTAGCAGGATGGCCTTGCTTGCAGGCTCTGATATTTGTGCTGATCACAAACAC